>ENA-OWND01000046-OWND01000046.1-metagenome-genome-assembly--contig:-NODE-46-length-75313-cov-4.637633_pt1 | contig 75313 bp, 63 predicted proteins | sample MGYA00245342_ERZ651119 | MGnify/ENA primary metagenome ERZ651119 (study PRJEB26857, sample SAMEA4031756) | metagenome | biome: human; feature: oral; material: saliva | place: Philippines | collected 2014 | study... | reverse complement strand
TCGGGACAGGACAGCCTCAAAGCATCCATTGAAGCCAACTACAAGCAGATAAAGCGGGAGATAATCTATCTGGTTAATGAAGAAGTAAACCGTATTTCCGCCCTGGCTAAAAGCTAGAAAACAAAGATCGACTTCAAAGTTAAAATAATAACGTGATAAGTCTAAGACCATATCAGGGCAACCGCATCAAATCTTGAGCAGCTTTGAATAATCTCTTTCGTAAGGATAGCTTGTCTTTGTATTGCGATACGATGGCTAAAGCAAACTTCCTCAGGGTATTTAGGTTGGTTGCTGAATAATCCTTCCGTGCTCGACAAGCGTCTTCCCTAAATGTTACATCAAGAGCCAATGCAAGCGATTCCCAATGCTCCAAAGCCCTCGAATATATCGCCCAAGCTATTCGCAGTATTCGGGAGCCAAACTGCTGATATAATACTGTTTTTCTGCAGGACTCTCACCCTCCGGATTACTTACCATACGCTCTACTTGAATTAAACTTCTTAAGCCTTGCCACTGAATATATTCACTCTCATTAAAGACCTCTGTGGCTTGCAAAGCTGTGTAGATACGCTTCTCAATACGACCATGATCTTTCTCCAAGGTCTCATAACGATGACACCTGTATTGTCCTGTGAAGCAATCCCGAACATCCTCATACAAGTGTTTTTGATTGCCTTTGAGGCTTAGGATGTAGTCGGCTTCTGATTGGATAATCTGCTCTGTAATGTTGGTTTGAGTCCCCATAGCATCTATGCTGATGACTGCCCCTGACAAATCAAGGCTATCCAAAACTTCCGGAATGGCTTGTAACTCATTGCGTTTCTCGGCAACAGTCTCTTGAGCAAGGCTTAAACTCACTTCATCAACCCAAGCTGAGAGAATATGTGTACTGCCGGTTTTCTTCTTCGATCCTTTCAGACGTTTGCCGTCAATGGCGATATGTTTACCTTCCAAGTCGCTAATGAGTTCTTTCCCATAAACTTGAAGACAAGCATAGAGAGACTGAGGCTCAATACGTTGGAGCACTCTTTCGAAGGTGTCTACGCTCGGACAACCATTCGGCAACTCAACCGGTGGGCGAAGAGATGCTCCTCGCTCTAAGCAAAGTTCATGCATGGACTCATAATCCTCGCCTCCACACAGATAACTCGCCAGTGCTATAACTAGAATATCGCTTAACTTATGCTTGCAACGACCCACTACACGTGGATCTTCTACCTTAGAAAAATAAACTTGTACATCCATAACCCGAAGATAGCTCTATTTTGATGCGGTTGCCCTGCCCTCTGTCCAAGGACTATGATTGACTATAGCCATATCTTTTTTTATACCTGTCTCATACACCGACTCAAAGGAAAATATGCAGCTAAGGAATGAGGCGGAATAGAGTATAGATACCGTTTCCTCCAAAATATAAGGCACCCACACGGTTCGGCTACGAATCATGTGGGTGCCTCTGTTTTATAGCCCAGTGAAAAGGCCTTTTTCGGCCTTCGATTTATATAGAAATGACTTTCGATCTATATATAAATTGAAAACGATTTATATACAAATCGAAAACGATCTATATATTTATCGTAAACCGTTTGTATATAGATCGTTATCTTATCTGCCAAAAGTCATGTTTCGACCTGAAAAAGCCTGTCTCCTAAACTTTCAAACTTCAAAATCCGCTTCTTCTTAACCTCTTATTTGGAATCATTCCAAACTCGTCTTCGTCGTTAAAAAACTTTTTTGGCTCGTGTTTTTAGTGCAAGTGCTGTGTTAAGGGAAGGGTGTTGTTTTATTTATCATCGGGATCGAGAACAGACTATTCAGCTACTTAAATTTCTCTTTTTTATCGCTGATGCCATATTTTGCCCTTTTTAGGCTGAATATCCCCTTCAAGTCCATTGAGGTAGTGAGAACTCATCGAAAATTTTTAGAAGCCTTCTGCACCATGTTTTTTGAGCCACTTAATTTGCTGATACCGCCATTTTGTCAGTCCCATGGATGCGTCTTTATTGCGTTACATTTGTACAGTCACAAATGGAGATAAATTACACTTCAAAACTCGTTTTCAGTTTACAATCTTAATGCGGTCAGGATATAATCAAGTTGAACCAATTTTAATATACATGTGTATTGCGGTGATTTACACTTGAAAACAAACCGAGTAATACAGCTTTATACACCTTTCTCTGCAATGTATAATACAATAGTTATCAGGTTATTATATGATATTATATGAAGTATTTATTCCGAAATAGAGTAGGGGAGTGGCGTTGTTGATTCGTGACGACCTTATAAATTCTAATACATTATATTATATTACTTATAACCAATGTATTATAGGATAAATCTAAACTGATGGTAGATGTTGATAACTCCAAGTTTATTGACAATCCAAATGTAATCGCACAAATGTGTGATACATATGTAATCGGGTCGGGTTGTACATTATTGTCACTCCGTTTGTGGATGTAAATTGGAATTTGTAAATTTGCTTCTGTGAATATGATTTGATCAAAAAGGTGACAAAAAGACAGTATTATGATCGATGCAGATGCAATTAAGATGCGTATTCTTTCCATGATGGAGCAGTTGGGAATGACTCCTTCTGCTTTCGCTGATCGGGCCGGGATTTCTCGTTCCGCTCTGACTCACATTACCTCCGGCAGAAATAAAGTGACCTTGGACATGATCAACAAGATCATGCAGGGATTCGATGAATGGAGTGCGGAGTGGATTATCTTTGGCAAAGGGCCTCAACAATCGAATAAAACGGCATTTGAGAATGATCTTTTCTCTTATTCTTCCGTGCCGGAGCAAGAGTTGCATACAAGGACTAAAGATAATTCCGGCATACAGAGTCCATCGGGCAGATTGGAGCCGGAAATCAAGATCGTTCAAATGCCTGCGAAGCAGATCGAGAGAATTACGGTGTTCTATACGGATGGCAGCTATCAAGAGTTTCGCTCAAACAAAGAGTAAGCCTCTCTTTTTTCGTAATTTTGCAATCGAATACTGCAACTCGATTTCTCGATGAAATACAACCATAAACTGCGTGTCGCGACCAATACGAAGCTAAACGACAGCTATTTCCTTCTTACACTTGTACCGGAGCATAATGAAGTACGATTATCTCTGCCGGAAATAAAGCCCGGACAGTTTGTTCAGGTACTGACTGATGTCCAAGGGGCTTTTTTGCGTCGGCCTATCTCTGTTTGTGATGTCGATTACGAACGGCAGGAACTATTCCTTCTGGTTCAAAAAGTAGGCAAGGGTACACGTGCTTTAGCTTCATTGCAACCATCCGATTCATTGGATCTTCTATATCCGCTTGGACAGGGTTTTACGCTTAACGATCTGCCGGATGGTGAGTATCGTCCTCTTCTCGTGGGTGGTGGTGTAGGCACTGCTCCTATGCTCTATTTGGCGCGTTGTATCAGAGAGAGTGGGATCGTGCCGGATGTTCTGCTCGGAGCGCGTTCGGCAGATCTGATCGTTATGCAGGACAGATTCTCTCGTTTTGCCAATCTGCATTGCACCACAGAGGATGGTTCGTTGGGGGTGAAGGGCTTTGTCACGAGCCACCCGACCCTTCGGGAAGGCGATTTTTCTCATATATATGTGTGTGGCCCAAAAGCAATGATGATGGCTGTAGCATCCCTGGCACGTCAACGAAATATCCCGTGTGAGGTCTCTCTGGAGAATACCATGGCTTGTGGTATCGGGGCATGTTTGTGTTGTGTGGAAAATACAAAAGAAGGCAATCTTTGCGTCTGTACGGAAGGACCGGTCTTCAATACAGATAGATTACAATGGTTCGAACAGAAGTAGAAATAGGTAGGGGATTAACAATTAAAAATCCCGTAATGACTGCCAGCGGTACGTATGGCTATGGTACCGAATACAAAGATTTTATCGATATAGACCGCTTAGGTGCCATAGTTGTCAAAGGAACTACGCTCCATCATCGGGAAGGGAATGCATATCCACGCATGGCCGAGACTCCATCGGGGATGCTGAATGCCGTGGGCTTGCAAAATAAGGGTGTTCACTATTTTGTAGAGCATATATATCCAGTTATCAAGGATTATCGGACGGAGATGATAGTCAATGTAAGCGGCTCCACTTTGGACGATTATGCAGAGACCTCCCGAATAATAAATGAACTGGAGCATATCAGAGCTATAGAATTGAATATTTCTTGTCCTAATGTCAAGCAGGGAGGGATGGCTTATGGGGTTACCTGTGAGGGGGCGGCATCCGTCGTTAAAGCTGTGCGCCGAGCTTATGACAAGACATTGATCGTAAAACTTTCTCCCAACGTGACAGACATCACAGAGATAGCTCGCGCCGTAGAATCCGAAGGAGCTGATGCTATTTCAATGGTCAATACGTTTCTTGGCATAGCTATCGACGCGGAAAAACGCCGTCCTATCCTTTCGACCATTACAGGAGGCCTTTCCGGGCCATGTATCAAGCCCATTGCTCTACGTGTGGTATGGCAAACCGCCAAGGTGGTACAAGTGCCTATAATCGGTATGGGGGGGATCGCATCTGCAGCTGATGCCATTGAATTCTTATTGGCCGGAGCCACGGCTGTTCAGGTGGGCTGTTACAACTTCGTAGATCCTGCTGCAGCTTCTTATATAGTCGATGGCATAGAGGATTATCTTCGAAGGCATGGAATCAGTGATGTAAAAGAGTTGATCGGCTCACTCGTAATTGAACATAATTAGAAGATGTGTAATGCAATCGACACAAACAATGATAATCTGTATTATGTTTACTTGTATAAATGCTTATCCTTTGAATGCACACTTTTGAAACAGCTAATCCCCGACTAATGCTTTGCCATAAGTCTTGGCTCTACAGTTATTTTTGCAACTCCCAAATTGGCACTATCTTTGGTGCGCAATTATATCAACCGAAATAAGTTGATACATACAGATTTGTCACGAAAAGAGAAGGAAATAAAATTCTCAACAAAATAAAAAACAGAAAAAACCATGAATAAAGCGATTTCGGCTGAAAAGTTGTCCGCCTTGTTTAAGGACGGTATGACTATCATGGTGGGTGGCTTCTTAGCGAATGGTACCCCCGAAAGGATTATCGATGAACTAGTAAAAAGTGGTGTCAAGGATCTCACTCTTATTGCCAACGACACGTCCTATCCGGATCGTGGTTGTGGTCGGCTCATTGCAAACCATCAGGTGAAGAAGTTGATAGCTTCTCACATAGGTACGAACCCCATGACCGGTGACCAAATGAATACAGGTGAGTTGGTAATCGAGTTTAGTCCTCAGGGTACTCTTGCAGAGAGAGTACGAGCAGGAGGAGCCGGCTTGGGAGGAGTATTGACCCCTACAGGGCTTGGGACGGTAATCGAAGAAGGTAAACAGAAGATCGAGATTGATGGCGAGGTTTTTTTGCTCGAAAAACCTATCCGTGCCGACTTTGCCTTTATCAAGGGAAGTGTTGGCGATGAATTTGGGAATCTCATCTATAAAGGCACAACACAGAACTTCCAGCCCCTGATGGCAATGGCAGCAGACTGTGTAGTGGCAGAAATCGAAGAAATCCACCCCATCGGACAGATCCCCATGGAACAAATCCATACCAGCGGCATATTCGTGGACTATATCCTCCGCTAATCGGCTCCCTGCTCTTAGACAAATCAACTACTCACAATAACTCCAATACGACTATGACAAAGACATCAATGATCCGTCTTCGGATGAGTGCGCATGATGCTCATTACGGAGGTAACTTAGTAGATGGGGCTCGCATGCTCCAACTCTTCGGAGACGTTGCCACAGAACTCCTTATCATGCAAGATGGTGATGAAGGCCTCTTCTGTGCTTATGACAATGTGGAATTTTTGGCTCCGGTATTTGCCGGAGATTATATAGAGGCTGTAGGCGAAATCACTCATGTGGGAAATACCAGTCGAAAGATGAAATTCGAAGCTCGTAAGGTGATTCGTCCTCGTACGGATATTTCGGAGTCGGCAGCCGATGTGCTTGACGAACCTATTGTTGTTTGCCGTGCTACCGGCACTTGTGTGGTACCGGCTAATTGCCAGCGCAACAAATAAGTAAAACCATTATACCGACTGTAAATTATGGAAAAAATGATCATTACGGCAGCCATCTGCGGTGCAGAGGTTCTGAAAGAGCATAATCCGGCCGTTCCCTACACGGTAGAAGAGTGTGTACGTGAAGCCAAATCGGCCTATGATGCAGGTGCCAGCATCATTCATCTCCATGTGAGATACGATGATGGTACCCCTACTCAAGATAAAAATCGCTTCAAAGAAGTCATGGAAGCCATCAAGGCGGTATGTCCCGATGTAATCATCCAGCCTTCGACAGGAGGTGCTGTGGGCATGACGAATGATGAACGTCTGCAACCGACAGAGCTTTTTCCCGAAATGGCTACTTTGGATTGTGGCACCCTTAACTTCGGCGGTGATGAAGTGTTCACCAATACGGAAAACACGATCAAATATTTCGGGGAGAAAATGATCGAGCGTGGCATCAAACCTGAACTTGAAGTCTTCGACAAGAGCATGATCGACATGGCTCTTCGTCTTCACCGCAAAGGTTATATCCAATCCCCTATGCACTTCGACTTCGTAATGGGTGTAAATGGCGGTATCAGCGGAGAAATGCGTGATTTCGTTTTCCTTCGCGAAAGTATCCCCGCAGATGCCACATATACTGTAGCAGGTGTGGGACGCTATGAGTTTCCCCTCGCGGCACTGGCTATCATTGATGGAGGACATGTGCGTGTAGGTTTCGAAGACAATGTATATATATCCAAAGGAGTTTTAGCTCGCTCTAATGGAGAATTGGTAGAAAAAGTGGTTCGTATGGCCAAGGAAATGGGTCGTGAGATAGCCACTCCGGCAGAAGCCCGTCGGATATTGGGGCTTAGCAAATAACAACTCCAAAACTCACAAAATTCACTCAATACGTTTCGACAATGCAAAAGAAAGGAAACAAATACGGCACACACCGTGTTTTAGCCCCTCAGGGCGTTCTACCCCAGCCCGCTGAAAAAGTGGACAACAACATGGATGAAATCTACGACAATGAGATTCTTATCGATGTTAAGACTTTGAATATAGACTCTGCAAGTTTCACGCAGATCCATGAACAAGCCGGTGGAGATAAGGCTAAAATCGCCGAAATCATGCTTGGCATTGTAGCCAAACAAGGAAAGCATCGTAACCCTGTTACAGGCTCAGGCGGGATGCTTCTCGGCGTAGTTGAAAAGATCGGCGATGCTCTCAAAGACAAAATCGACTTGAAAGTAGGCGATAAAATTGCCACGCTCGTGTCGCTTTCTCTAACGCCACTCCGCATCGACAAAATCAAGGAAATTCGTCCGGATGTAGATCAAGTGGACATCGAAGGAAAGGCTATTCTCTTCGAAAGCGGTATCTATGCGAAGATTCCTAACGATTTGCCTGAAAAGCTGGCTCTATCGGCACTTGATGTGGCAGGTGCTCCTGCTCAGACAGCCAAATTGGTGAAGCCGGGAGATACGGTACTTATTATCGGTGCAGGTGGCAAGAGCGGTATGCTCTGCTGCTACGAAGCCAAAAAACGCGCCGGTGTAACCGGTAAGGTAATCGGTCTTTGCCACTCACAGAAGAGTACGGATCGCTTGAAAGCTCTCGGTTTCTGCGATCATGTATTCTCTGCCGATGCAACGAAGCCGGTGCCTGTAATGGAAGAGATCGAAAAGCTTACGAATGGAGAGATGTGTGATGTTACGATCAACAACGTAAATATCACCGATACAGAAATGACAAGCATCCTCTGCACGAAGAATGATGGTATCGTCTATTTCTTCTCTATGGCTACAAGTTTCACCAAAGCTGCTTTGGGGGCTGAGGGCGTAGGCAGTGATGTGACCATGATCGTTGGTAATGGCTATACCAAAGGTCATGCTGAAATCACACTGCAGGAGCTTCGAGAATGTGAGGCTTTGCGCAAAGTTTTCACAGAATTGTACGCTTAATTCATTAGAAATGAGCTGCTACGGAGAGATAATCATTGTCTCCGTAGCGTTCTTTTTTAGATAATTAGCCAAAGCTCACAATAACCATGGCAGAAAGTCGTAGAAAGTATTATTTCCCTGATGTCACCGATGAGCAATGGAACGACTGGCATTGGCAGGTCCTCAATCGAATTGAGACGCTCGACCAGCTGAAAAAGTACGTTACACTCACCGCTGAAGAAGAAGAGGGAGTAAAAGAATCGCTCAAAGTACTCCGAATGGCTATCACACCTTATTATTTGAGTTTGATAGACCCCGAGAATCCTAATTGTCCGATTCGTAAACAAGCCATTCCTACTCATCAGGAACTGGTACGTGCTCCTGAAGATCAGGTAGACCCACTTAGTGAAGATGAAGATTCGCCCGTACCCGGACTGACTCATCGTTATCCGGATCGTGTATTGTTCCTTATCACGGACAAATGTTCGATGTACTGTCGTCATTGTACTCGCCGTCGCTTCGCAGGACAGAAAGATGCTTCTTCTCCTTCTGAGCGCATCGATCGATGCATTGACTATATAGCCAATACACCGACAGTCCGCGATGTTTTGCTATCGGGAGGCGATGCCCTCCTTGTCAGCGACGAACGCTTGGAATACATATTGAAGCGTCTGCGCGAAATACCTCATGTGGAGATTGTTCGTATAGGAAGCCGTACGCCGGTAGTCCTTCCTCAGCGTATAACGCCTCAATTGGTGGATATGCTCAAAAAATATCATCCGGTGTGGCTGAACACTCACTTCAACCACCCGAATGAAGTTACCGAAGAAGCAGTAGAGGCTTGTGAAAGAATGGCCAATGCCGGTATTCCGTTGGGTAACCAAACGGTTTTATTGCGTGGAATCAATGATTGTACACATGTGATGAAGAGATTGGTACATTTGCTGGTAAAGATGCGTGTGCGTCCTTACTATATATATGTATGCGATCTTTCGCTTGGAATAGGTCATTTCCGCACGCCGGTATCTAAAGGAATCGAAATTATCGAAAATTTGCGCGGACACACCTCGGGCTATGCTGTTCCTACCTTTGTGGTAGATGCTCCGGGGGGTGGTGGTAAGATACCTGTAATGCCGAACTATGTTGTATCTCAGTCCCCACGACATGTGGTTCTTCGCAATTATGAAGGTGTTATCACAACCTATACGGAGCCGGAGAATTATCATGAGGAGTGTGATTGTGAGGACTGTCGAGCCGGTAAGCATAAAGAGGGTGTAGCTGCACTTTCCGGAGGTCAGCAGTTGGCTATCGAGCCTTCCGACTTAGCTCGCAAAAAACGCAAGTTTGATAAGAACTGATTGAATGAAAATAAGCTCCCTCCCCTTTGCAAAGCCATTGGGGAGAGAGTTTGCTTAAAGAGAGAAAGAGAGAAAAAATTGCCTTTTGTAGAAAAAATTATGCAGAGCCGGAGCATATCCATTTTTGGGATGGAGAAGAACACCGGCAAAACAGAAACGCTCAACTATATTATCAGGCGACTCGATGCCTATCGGCATAGGGTTGCCCTTACTTCTATAGGCATAGATGGTGAAAAGAGTGACCAGGTTACTCAGACGGCCAAGCCGGAAATAGTGGTACCTAAAGGGATGATATTTGTTACCTCCGAGCTGCATTTTCTACAAAAAGAACTGATTGCAGAGATTATTGATGTCAGCGAAGATCGGACTGCGCTGGGACGGCTCATCACGGCCTGCTCTTTGGAACCCGGTAAAATTTTGCTCTCAGGGCCTTCCACGACAGGAGGGTTAAGAAAAATGATAACTACCCTATCGAACTCCGGAGTGCAAACGACTATTGTAGATGGAGCTCTTTCTCGCAAGTGTCTGGCATCTCCTGTCGTTACCGATGCTATGATTTTAGCTACCGGAGCTGCTTTGTCCATCAATATACCTCAGTTGGTCCGTAAAACGGCTGCTGTGTATCAATTGATCTCTTTACCCACAGTGGAATCCGAATTGGCAGAGAAATTAGATCCCATCGAACAAGGCATATGGGGGATAGACGAATCGGGTAACGTTCACGACTTAGGGATTCGTTCGGCACTGCTGTTGAATGCATCTAACAGAAATGACCTAACTCGCTTCGGCAACAGAATTTATGTGTCCGGGGCCGTTAGTGATAACTTATTGGAACAGCTTCGCCTCTCTGATGATAAAATCTGTCTCATCATCAGAGATTTTACACGTATGTTTGCTTTGCCGGAAGCAGTAGATCGTTTTCTACAGAGCAAACATGAGATCAAATCTCTGTATGGAGGTAAGCTATTGGCCGTGACAATCAATCCGGTAGCACCCAGCGGGTACAAACTGAAATCCGAAGTGCTGCGCAGAGAGATGGAAAAAGCCCTCAGTATTCCGGTCTACGATGTAAGAGGGTTAAACACGCTTGAATGTTGATGAAACTACGGGAACAGATAAATAGCATTAGTGGCTTTCGCTATGTAATAGATGAGTTGTGCATACATTCATCTGTAGGGCGACGTTGTCTGATGGAGCAAGAATTCTTGACCGAGGCTTCCGATATTGAAGTGCTTCTTTCTCGTGTAGAAATAGCCATCTCATACCAAGCAGACCAACGAAAACAAAAAGGTCTGGATGAAATTGTACACAAATTAATGCAGTTGCGTGACATCCAAGGGACGATATATTCTCTTTCACGCCACGTAGTTTGCACGGACATTGATTTTTTCGAGATCAAGTTCTTAGCAATTTTAAGTGAAGATATTCGGGATCTGATCCGTTTTTACCAGTTAGATGATCTCTCTTCTCCCCTACCCGATTTGTCGCATATCGTTTCCGTTTTGGATCCGGAGGAAAAGAAAATTCCTCATTTCTATATATACGATGCATATTCGGAGACATTGAGAGAGTTGAGAGACAGGCTCAAAAAAGAAACAAACGAAGACGCCAGGATCGAAATCCGCAATGAAAGTTTGCAGGAGGAAGACATAGTCCGTAAGCGACTTTCTCGCGAGTTGTCCCCTTATGCTGGAGGATTGGCTACAGCTCTGGAATTGTTGGGAGCGATAGATCTGTTATTAGCAAAGGTCAAACTATTCATTCAGCTTGGATGGAGTAAACCGGGTTCTGGTCATAGTGTTACGAACTATATGGGACTGGTACATCCACATGTCCTTAGCCTCCTGGGGAAAAAAGGAGAAAAGTTCCAGCCGGTAGATATAGCCCTACCCTCTCTGCCAACCTTAATTACCGGTGCTAACATGGCAGGAAAAAGTGTGCTGTTGCAAGGAGTTGCATTAGCTCAGATCCTCTATCAATATGGCTTCTATGTGCCAGCACAAAAGGCAGAGATATGCCCTGTAGAAAAAGTGATGCTTTCACTTGGAGATGCACAAGATATTAGACAAGGGCTTTCCTCTTTCGGGGCGGAAATGATGTGTCTTTCGTCCATTGCCGATGAGGCCAGACAGGGAAAGCAACTACTCGTTTTAGTCGATGAACCTGCAAGGACAACGAATCCTGTAGAAGGACAAGCCATTGTCAGTGGACTATTGGCTATATTGAGCAGGTATAAGATCCGATCTCTCGTCACTACGCATTATGGCAGTATAGACATTCCATGTCGCCGCTTGAAAGTGCGTGGTTTTAGAGAAGACAAAGTGAACTTACCTCTACAAGTAAATTCCCTCAGCAAATGTGTGGACTATACGCTTGAAGAAGTGAGCGAAAACGATGTTCCACACGAAGCAATACGCATAGCAGAGATCCTTGGGGTTAACGAGGCTCTTATGACAGAATGCAAACAGTTTTTGAACAACACGAAATAGCATAAAGCAAGAATACATATCATAAGTATGCAAAAAAGTAAAGTCGGAATTGATTTCTCCAAGGTAGAATATGCCAGAAGCATTGCCGGAGAAATAGCCGGTAACGTACAGACATTCGTCGAACAATACACGACTGTAGCCGTGGAACGCACCCTCTGTCGCCTAATCGGGATTGATGGAGTGGATGGCAATGCTGTTCCACTGCCCAATGTATTGGTCGACCATCTGAAAGACCGGAATGTTTTGGGGCATGGTGCTCTGTTCTTTTTAGCAAATGGAATAGTTGCTACGGGAAAATCTCCTCAAGAAATTGCTGAAAGTGTGGCTGTCGGCGAAGAGGATCTTACCTCTTACCCCTTCTGTTCTGCCAATGTCATTGCAGATACATTGGCACCGCTCATAACAGGAGGGATGCAAAAAATAGCTGCCAACAGAAAGAGAAGAGAGGACTACATCGAGACTCTCGGAGAAGGGCCTAGACCTTATCTCTACGTTATTGTTGCTACCGGCAATATATATGAAGACGTTGTTCAAGCACAAGCAGCTGCTCGCCAAGGAGCCGATATTATTGCCGTAATACGTACTACGGGACAGAGTTTGCTCGACTATGTTCCTTACGGAGCTACGACAGAAGGATTCGGGGGTACTTTTGCTACACAAGAAAACTTCCGTATCATGCGAAAAGCCTTGGATGAGGTTGGAGAAGAGGTTGGTCGATATATCAGGCTCTGCAACTATTGTTCAGGTCTTTGCATGCCGGAAATAGCCGTAATGGGAGCACTCGAAGGCTTGGATGTAATGCTCAATGATGCTCTCTATGGAATTCTTTTCCGAGACATTAATATGCAACGTACTTTGGTGGATCAATACATGAGTCGTGTTATCAATGGATTTGCCGGCGTTATCATCAATACCGGTGAGGATAACTACCTAACCACTGCTGATGCCGTAGAAGAAGCACATACCGTACTTGCCTCGGATTTGATCAATGAGCAGCTGGCTCTTACAGCCGGATTGCCTTCAGAACAGATGGGGCTTGGACATGCATTTGAAATGGATCCCATGCTCGAGAATGGATTCCTTTTCGAATTGGCTCAAGCACAAATGACCAGAGAAATTTTCCCCAAAGCTCCGCTTAAGTATATGCCTCCCACGAAGTTCATGACCGGCAACATTTTCCGTGGTCATTTACAGGATGCGCTTTTCAATATAATCGGTGTATGGACCTCTCAGGGTATCCAACTGCTCGGTATGCCTACCGAAGCTATCCATACTCCTTTTATGAGCGACCGCTATCTTTCGATCGAAAATGCCAAATATATTTTCTCCAATATGAAGAATATCGGATCGGAAGTTGAGTTCAAAGAAGGCGGTATCGTACAGAGCCGAGCACGTGAAGTGCTTGACAAGACCGTGAATTTGCTTGAAAGATTGAAGGAAGAAGGTCTCTTCTCTGCTTTGGAAAAAGGTATTTTTGGTGATGTAAAACGCCCGATGAACGGAGGAAAAGGTTTGAGCGGTGTTGCCAAGAAGGAATTACACTACTACAACCCGACAATCGAGCTGATGAAAAACTTTAATATGAGTGGTAAGTTATGAGCGGTGGACTATATTCGACAGAAGGAAGAGATTTCGATCAGACATTAGATCTGTCGCGCATCAAGCCCTATGGCGACACGATGAATGACGGTAAGGTGCAGCTTAGTTTTACCTTACCTGTTCCGGCCGGAGATGAAGCCATCGAAGCAGCTAAGCAGCTCATCAAGAAAATGGGGATGCAGAATCCTCAAGTAGTATTCTTCCGCGAACTGACAGAAGGTTTTACTTTTTTCAACTGTTATGGCAGCTGCGAACATACGGTAGACTATAGCTCTATCTATGTGCCGAAGGTAGAATCTACTAAATGGGATATGGCTGAAACGGATGACTTTATCCGTGAGAATATCGGCCGAAAGATAGTAGTGGTTGGAGCCAGTACAGGCACTGATGCCCATACGGTAGGCATTGATGCCATCATGAATATGAAAGGCTTTGCCGGCCATTATGGTCTGGAACGCTATGAAATGATCGAAGCATACAATCTTGGCAGTCAGGTTCCGAATGAAGAGTTTATTGCTAAGGGAATCGAACTCAATGCCGATGCTCTTTTGGTATCTCAAACAGTAACACAAAAAGATGTGCATATCAAGAATCTGATAGAGCTGGTCGAACTCATGGAGGCAGAAGGTCTGAGAGATAAGATGATCTTGGCCTGTGGAGGGCCTCGTATCACCTATGAATTGGCCAAAGAGCTTGGCTATGATGCAGGATTCGGTGCCAATACATATGCTGATGATGTTGCTTCATTCATCGCTCAGGAGTTCCATAAGAGAATGAATAACAAATAGAAATCGATAAAATATTTTCATCATGGAAAAAGATCAAATCAGAGAAGTGATCGCCAGGCGCGTTGCCCTCGAATTGAAAGATGGTGATGTAGTCAACCTCGGTATAGGTCTGCCGACGATGGTGCCCAATTACCTAAAACCCGGAGTGCAAGTATATTTGCAGTCTGAAAATGGCATGATTGGGATGGGCCCTGCTCCGGAAACAGGCAAAGAAGATCCTTATCTGATCAATGCAGGGGGAGGCTCCATTACGGCTATTCCGGGGGCTGCTTCATTTGATAGTGCTACCTCATTTGCCATCATTCGTGGTGGGCATGTGGATGTCAGTGTACTCGGAGCACTGCAAGTAGACGAAAATGGAGACTTGGCCAACTGGCTGATTCCCGGCAAGAAAGCGCCTGGTATGGGAGGAGCCATGGATTTGCTGATAGGAACCCGTAAGGTAATTTTAGCTATGGAGCATACTGCCAAGGGTAGCCCCAAAATCATGAAAAAATGCTCTTTGCCACTTACGGCAAAAGGACAAGTAAACCTGATTATCACAGAAATGTGTGTGATCGAAGTGTGCCCGGAAAAAGGCCTTGTCGTAACAGAAATACATCCGGATTTTACAGCAGAACAAGTACAAGCTGCAACTGAAGCTTCATTGACTTTTGCTTCTGAGATCATCCCGATGCAACAATAAAAAGAGTTTTTAGTATCACTACAAACCAAATAAACTTCAAGAATTATGAACTTTTCTCAGACACCCCAAGAACAATTGTTTCTTGAGATGATCCGCAGTTTCGCCGAGAAAGAAGTAAAACCTCTGGCGGCAGAAATTGACGAGCAGGAACGTTTCCCCATCGAAACAGTAAAGAAGATGGGCGAAATCGGACTGATGGGCATCCCTTTCCCCGTTGAGTACGGTGGTGCCGGCGGCACAAACGTAATGTATTCAATGGCAGTGGAGGAACTAAGCCGTGTATGTGCTACCACAGGCGTGGTTCTTTCTGCACACACATCTTTGTGCGCAGCTCCCATCTACGAAAATGGAACAGAAGAACAAAAGATGAAGTATTTGCCGAAACTCTGTTCCGGCGAATGGATCGGTGCATTTGGACTTACCGAACCCAATGCAGGTACGGATGCTGCTGCTCAGCAAACTTTTGCCGAAGAAAAGGAAGATCATTTCGTACTTAACGGTAACAAGATTTTTATCACCAATGCCGAATATGCTCACGTATACGTGGTATTTGCCATGACAGATAAGAGCCAGGGCACACGTGGTATCACCGCTTTCATCGTTGAAAAAGGAACTCCCGGGTTCTCTATCGGAAAGAAAGAGCTTAAGATGGGTATCCGTGGTTCGGCTACATGCGAACTTATTTTTGAAAACTGTATCGTCCCCAAAGAGAATCTTCTCGGTCGCGTAGGCGGTGGCTTCAAGATCGCCATGAAAACCCTTGATGGCGGACGTATCGGTATCGCATCTCAGGCCCTCGGTATTGCACAGGGAGCTATGGACGAGACGGTGAAGTACACCAAAGAGCGTAAACAATTCGGTCGCAGCATCGCACAATTCCAGAACACGCAATTCCAACTCGCCGACTTGCAATGCCGTATTCAGGCATCTCGTTTGCTGGTTCGTTTGGCAAGCTGGAAGAAGGACATGAAGATGCCCTATACGATGGAGTCGGCTCAAGCCAAACTCTATTGCGCCGAAACGGCTATGGATATGACTACGAAAGCGGTTCAGTTCCACGGAGGATATGGCTATACTCGTGAGTATCCGGTAGAGCGTATGATGCGCGATGCTAAGATCACTGAGATTTATGAAGGTACCAGCGAAGTTCAACGCTTGGTAATCGCATCCAACTTATTAAAATAATCAAGCATTAGACTATGAATATCGTTGTTTGTATCAAACAGGTACCCGATACTACCGAAATCAAATTGGATCCTGTAAAAGGCACGCTCATTCGTGACGGTGTGCCCAGTATCATGAACCCCGATGACAAGGGAGCTTTGGAACAGGCTCTTCGCTTCAAGGACACACACAATGCTCACGTAACTGTGATCACCATGGGACCGCCACAGGCAGAAGCTATCCTGCGCGAAGCATATGCCATGGGTGCAGATCATGCCATCCTTGTCAGCGATCGTAAGTTCGGTGGAGCCGACACATTGGCCACAAGTTACACACTCTCTCAAGCTTTGAGAAAGATCGACCACGATCTGATTATCGCCGGTCGTCAAGCTATCGACGGTGATACGGCTCAGGTAGGACCTCAGATTGCCGAGCAACTTGACCTGCCACAGATCACATACGTGGAAGAAGCCACATTCGATGGCAAGCAAACTCTGACTGTTCGCAAGAGCACGGAAGAAGGACATGAGGTTTTGGAAGTAGAGCTTCCTTGTATGCTCACTTTATTGGCTACGGCTAATAAGCCTCGCTACATGCGCGTTCGTGGCATTATGGAAACCTTCGACAGACCTATTGAGTGCTGGGGAGCAAGCGACATTGATGTTGATCCGGAAAGAATCGGTTTGGCCGGTTCTCCCACGAGCGTCAAGAAGTCGTTCACTAAGGGAGCCAAGGCCATGGGAGCACTGCATGAAGATATCACTCCCGAAGAAGCTGCTGACATTATCTTCAATAAACTGAAAGAGAAATTCATCATCTGAACAACAAGCAACTATGGATAAGGAATTATATAAAGGTGTTTTCGTCTTCGCAGAACAACGCGAAGGAGTGATTCAGAACGTAGCCTTCGAACTCATCGGAAAGGCTCGTGAATTGGCAGACACCATCGGAGAAAAAGTAACGGCAATTCTTTGTGGCTATAAGGTTGCTGACTTGCCTAAGGAACTTATCGCTGCCGGTGCCGATACGGTGCTTGTCGTAGACGATGAGAAGCTCGAGAACTACCTTACTGAGCCTTACGCTCAGGCCATTACCCAAATTCTTCAGGACAAGAAGCCTGAGATCGTACTCTTCGGTGCTACGACTATTGGTCGCGACCTCGGTCCCCGTCTCTCTTCTCGCTTGCGTACAGGTCTTACAGCAGACTGTACATCGCTTGAGATCGGTGACGAACGCAATCTGCTGATGACACGTCCGGCTTTCGGCGGTAACCTTATGGCTACGATTATCAGCAAGGAGCATCGTCCTCAGATGTCTACGGTTCGTCCCGGTGTTATGCGTCGTAAGGCTATGGACTACAACCGCCAGGGTATGGTTGAGAACGTAACCATCACGTTTGACACAGCCAAGTTCCGTGTTCGCCTGATCAAGAAAGAGCGTGAAGACAAGAATATGGTGGACATCACGGAAGCTCACATCCTTGTCAGTGGTGGTCGTGGCGTTGGTTCACAAGACGGCTTCAGCAAGCTGGCCGAACTGGCTCAGCAGATCCATGCAGAGGTTTCTTCTTCTCGCGCTATGGTCGATGCCGGTCTTATCGGTCATGAACGTCAGGTAGGACAAACGGGTAAGACCGTTCGCCCCGACATCTATATGGCCGTTGGTATCTCAGGTGCCATCCAGCACTTGGCCGGTATGGAAGAGAGCGATTATATCATTGCCATCAACAAGGACAAATTCGCTCCGATCTTCCAGGTAGCCGATCTTGGTATAGTCGGCGACTTGCACAAGATTGTACCCATTCTGACGGCTAAGCTGCGTTCTGCCATGCAGGACAAGTAAGAGCCTGTTAGTATAACAAACCTTGTAGAGGAGCCGATGAGGCGAAGGGCTTTTGTGGCTCGTCGCATTCATTCGGCTCCTTTTTCATTCATCGAAGAGAGTTATGGAATTTCACAATCTGATCATCCAATCGAAAGATCGTATCACGACGCTGACCATCAACAAACCGGAGACATTGAACGCCCTCTCCTCTGAAGTCCTTTCCGAATTGAAATCGGCCATTGCCGTTATCGCTACAGAAAAGCCTCGAGTGCTGATCATTACCGGAAGCGGCAAAGCATTTGTCGCAGGAGCAGACATAACCGAGATGCAACATTTGAGTGCAGCCGAGGGAAAAGCCTTTGGAGGGCTTGGAGCAGAGGTATTCCGAAGGATAGAAGAATTGCCTTTCCCTGTTATTGCAGCCATCAATGGCTTTGCTTTGGGAGGCGGATGCGAATTGGCCATGGCTTGTGACATCCGCATAGCTTCGGCTAAAGCCAAGTTTGGTCAGCCCGAAGTCGGATTGGGCATCACCCCCGGATTCTCCGGTACACAGCGCTTGCCACGCCTTGTCGCTCCGGGTATAGCCAAAGAACTCATCTACACGGGGCGTATCATCGATGCAGAAGAAGCACTTCGTATTGGTCTTGTCAATCGGGTAACAACTCCGGAGGAATTATTACCTGCCACGATGGAAACGGCTCAACTCATTGCATCACGCTCAGCTTCTGCCGTATCAGCTTCAAAAGAGGCCATCAATCGTGGTACGGAGATGCATATTGCCGAAGGCATTGCTTTGGAACAGAATCTCTTCGGACTGTGCTTTGCCACAGCCGACCAGAAGGAAGGCATGGCAGCTTTCCTCGAAAAACGTAAACCGGCTTTCTGCTGAGAGCCAAAAGAATAGTTATTCACATACACTTTTAATCTCCAACAAAATGAAAATAGCAGTAGTAGGTACCGGAGCCATGGGCAGCGGTATCGTTCAATGTATCGCCCAAAACGGCCTGGACGTCTTGATGAAAGGGCGAAGCGAGACTTCTATCAGCAAATCGCTCAAAGGAATCGAAAAAAATCTCAACCGTCTGGTTGAAAAGGGCAAGATGTCTGCCGATGAGCAGCAAGCCGTTATGGCTCGTATCCGTACGACGATGGACTTCAATGACCTGAAAGATGCCGGTGTCGTGATCGAAGCGATTGCCGAAGAAATGGAAATAAAGAAACAGGCCCTCAGTGCTGTGGCGGAAGTGGTAAGCGAGCAATGTATCATCGCTACCAATACATCTTCATTGAGTATCACAGCTTTGGCAACCGAACTCCCTACCCCATCTCGTGTGATCGGAATGCACTTCTTCAATCCCGTTCCCGTGATGAAACTGGTAGAAGTTATCAGTGCCCAGCAAACTTCGGACGAAGTGATGAAGCAGGTACTGGACTTGTGCGAAATGCTCAAGAAAACAGCTGTACGCGTGAACGAAGCTCCGGGTTTCGTCGTAAACCGTCTTCTCATACCGATGATCAACGAAGGTATCGGAGCCTATGCCGACGGTGTGGCCAGCATAGAGGAAATAGATCAGGCCATGATGCTCGGTGCCAATCACCCAATGGGCCCTTTGGCTTTGGGCGATTTTATCGGTTTGGATGTCTGTCTGGCTATCATGGAGGTATTATTCACCGAATTTGGTGATGCCAAATATCGTCCTCATCCTTTGCTTCGCAAGATGGTTCGTGCAGGACAGCTTGGCCGCAAGACCGGCAAAGGCTTCTACGACTATAGCAAATAAGTCGTTTTTCTCACTTATCGGACTTATCCGAAAATAATTGAGGGTGAGCCAAGTGAATCCTAAAAGCTGGACACAAAACTTTTAGGATTCACTTGGCTCACCCTTTACTTATTGGGTTTATGACTCTCGAAACGAACTGTTATGCCGTTTCGGTGTCAGATCGGTCTTTTTATTTGAGGATTGTCATGGTGTCGGAGGCAATCATATATTCTTCGTCAGTGGGAACGACGATCACGGTTACTTTGCTTTCCGGCTTGCTGATTACCATTTCTTTTCCGCGCATACCTTCATTCACCTTTGAATCAAAGACAATACCCATAAATTCCATATCGGTACATACCTTCTCTCTCGTGGTATATTGGTTTTCACCCACTCCACCGGTGAATACGAGCACATCGACTCCTCCCATGGCAGCGGCATAAGCTCCTACATATTTTTTGATCCTGTAGTCGTACATGGTCATGGCCAGAGTAGCTCTTTCGTTGCCATTCTTGATGGCATCTTCGATTTCGCGCATGTCGGAGGACACACCGCTTACGCCAAGTACACCGCTCTTTTTATTGATCAGTTCAGAGATTCCTGCTGCTTCGAGGCCTTCTGCTTCCATCAGGAAGGTAAGAACACCGGGGTCTACGTCTCCACTGCGCGTACCCATCATAAGCCCTTCTACGGGTGTCATCCCCAATGATACGTCCAAAGCCTTGCCGTTTTTGATTGCAGCGATGGAAGCTCCATTGCCGATATGTGCCGTGATTATGCGAGTTTTGTCGTAGTCCAAATCCAAGATCTCACAAGCACGGGCACTGACATAGCGATGGCTGGTGCCGTGGAATCCATAGCGACGTACACCATGCTTGTTGCACATATCATATGGCAAGGCATATCGGTACACATGTTCCGGCATGGTTTGGAAGAAAGCTGTATCGAATACACCCACCTGACGAATACCGGGGAGCAACTTGTCGATGGCTACGACGCCTTTGAGGTTAGCCGGATTGTGAAGTGGAGCCAAAGGAATACATTCTTCTACTTTGGCAATTACTTCCGGTGTGATCTCCACACTATTACTGAACTTCTCACCTCCATGAACGAGACGGTGCCCTACTGCATCGATTTCTTCATAGCTCTTGATGCATCCGTATTTGTCATCTTTGAGCACGGAAAGAATGAACTCTACGGCTATCGTATGTTCGGGCATATCTTTCTCCAGCACCACTTTCTCACCATTGGGCATGGTTAGTTTGAGAAACGAGCCGGGAAGGCCTAATTTTTCCACTCCGCCCTGAGCCAATACGTCTCCTTTGGGCATTTCGAGTAGCTTATATTTGACGGATGAACTACCACAGTTCAATACCAATACTTTCATATCGTTTAGTTGATTTTGAGAGTTAGATAGGATTAGTTTTCTTTATTATTGCTCCTTGGCTGCGATAGCTTGGTTGGCCGTGATGGCAACCATCCTGTATATATCTTCGACCGAGCATCCGCGGCTCAAATCGTTTACAGGTGCAGCCATTCCTTGCAGAATAGGTCCTACGGCTTCTGCATGGCCCAGACGCTCTACAAGTTTGTATGCGATGTTGCCGACTTCAAGCGTCGGGAATACAAGTACATTGGCCTTTCCTGCTACATTGCTTCCCGGAGCTTTGAGTGCTGCCACTCTTTCTACCAAAGCTGCATCGGCTTGCATTTCGCCATCGATCAACAAATCAGGAGCCATTTCTTGAGCCATACGAGTAGCTTCTACGACCTTATCTGTCATTTCATGTTTTGCACTGCCTTTCGTAGAGAAGCTCAACATAGCTACACGCGGTTCAATATCGGCAATGGCTTTCGCCGTACGAGCCGTAGCGACAGCGATCTGTGCCAACTCATCTGCTGTCGGATTGGGTATAACAGCACAGTCTGCAACAAGCAAAAGTCCGTCTTTGCCATATTCTTTGGCTTTGGTGAAGAGTAAGAAAGTACCGCTCACGCTAGTCATGCCCGGAGCTGTCTTGATGACTTGAAGAGCCGGACGAAGTACATCGCCGGTAGTATTCTGTGCGCCGGCAATCAGTCCATCGGCATCTCCACTCTTTACAATGAGACAACCCAGATAGAGGGGGTTTTCTACGAGTTCGGCCGCCTTTTCGGGTGTCAGCCCCTTTTTTTGGCGAATTTGCAGCAGAAGGTCAGTGTATTGTTGTTTCTTGGGATGGTTATTCGGATCAATGATCACAGCCTCGTCCAAGTTCTTCAAACCGAGTTCCGCCACTTTGGCTTTCACACTATCGACATTACCGATCAGAATGATGTTTACAACTTTGTCGGCCATGAGACGGTCGGCAGCTTCCAATGTACGAGGTTCCAGCCCTTCGGGCAGAACGATCCGTTGTTTGTTCTCTTGAGCACGTCTGATAACGTCTTGAATGAGATCCATGGATAATACCTTATAGTTATTATAGTTATTGTAATGATGATCTTGAAAAGAAAGGCGAGCAGAAATAACGCCTTGTTTGCAGTCGCAAAGATAGTTAAAAACACGGGCAATAAGAGAGATACATTCAAAATACTTTGGAAATGGAAGTATAGCTTTGGCAGGGCTGTACTTCCATTCTCCCCATTGCATTAATATCCTTTTTTGCTATTCTATCTAATACGTGACGAAAGAGGATGACGCAACCCCTCTGCCGACTTCAGATAGACTTCGGCTGCACCGATTCTCAGCTCCATCCTGATACGGACAGGTATTCTATTGGCATCATTCGTGAGCCATATGGTAATAGCCTTTTTGGGATTCTTGAATGTTTCGGATTCGTTTATGAGCATGGATACCCGATGAGTATGATAGTTGATACCCTTTTTCGTTTTTTGTACTTCAGAACTTTCGTATTGAAAGAAACAGTCGATCCCCTTTTTCCCTGCAAATATTCTTACCGGTATGCGCTCTTTCGTACTCTTTGACCAGTCTGTCGAGCGAAGATAGAGTATGGCTCCTATCATATCCAGAGATATTTGGTTGGTAATTTCTACCGTATCGATCCTTGATTCTCCATTGCGAAACCGCTTCGTATGTATTCGATTGCGATCATCCTGTCGTGAAAAATGAATTAGATCCATTGTATAATCTCCCCCTTCCATCACATGCTTTTGCCCATCCACGATACGCATCTTGTGATCGAGATTGCAGTCAAGGGTGTCCCTCATACTAAAGATGGCATCGAAGAAAGGTGCTGTTCTGAAAAGCAAACGAGATCTGAATCCTCTATCCTGTTTTTCAAACGATAGTGAAGCATCGCCGGCACGTGGCATCAGTGCCCCCCACTTATAGTAGATTGTATAGCTGAGGCATTCTCCGGTCCTGCTGAAATCGTTGGAGATGGGTTGCTGAGCTTGCAATGATATAGAGGTGATGCTTATGATGTATAGAGTCGTGAGGATGATGACTATGCAGTTGAATGGATTTCGTTTCTTGCTTATATTTTGTTTTGCTTTCATTTCTCCTTTTCTTTTCTTCCAATGATTCAAATATAGGCAATAAGCGGTTAGTAGAAATAAAAGGAGGAAGCCTGTGCCAGACCTCCTCCTCAAAAACGAATAGACTCTTTAGTAGTTTTTGGGTGTAAATACTCCCAAAGTTATTTTTTATTCGAATTATAGATTTCGCTGAGTTTTTCGATTAGCTTTTCACCACGAAGATCTCGCTCTATAATAGTACCGTCAGGACCGAACAGTATGACTTGCGGAATACCTTGTATGCCATACATATCCGTAGCCACATTCTTAGCATCGAATATCTGAGGCCATACCACGTTGAGAGCTTCTTTTGCTTTCAGGTGATCTTCCATTTTATCCCAAACTACTATGCCGACTACTTGCAGACCTTTTTCTGCAAACTTGGCATTAGCTTCAGCTATGTAAGGAATTTCACGACGGCAAGGGCCGCACCATGAAGCCCAGAAGTCAACCACGGCATAGTTGCCTTGTCCCACATATTTGAAGAGTTCTACCTCATTGCCCTCGGCATCCGTTCCAGCAAAGTTTTTAGCCATTTTGCCGGGTTGCGTATCAGCCAAATTGTCAATCATAGCGAGCAAATGAACAATATTCGGATGTGCCAAAACAATAGGGCCGGCCTTTTTGCGTGCTTCTGCAATAGCATCCGAATCAGAGCCTTCTCCGTAGAGAATATTCTGTAAGAGACGTGCACCGAGAGCATCGTTTGTGTGCGATTGGTATAGTTCGGTTGTTATTTTGCTCTTCTCTCCCAACATTGCCGTATACTCTTTTTCCAGCATGGCTTGTGTTTCCTCTGCAGCACGGGCCGTATCAGCCTGGATCTCTTCCATTTTGAGTTTGAAGCTGTTTTCCAATTCGTTGATCTTGGCAGAATACTTGAAGTTTTCTTCGTTCAACGGAGTGCCCTTTGCCGCATACTCTCCGATTTTTGCAGAAATTTTGCCGTCTTCCAAAATGAAGATGATCGGTACTACATTATGTTCGGGCGAAGCTGTCACGATATAAGCCAACTTGGCCGTATCGATATGTTCTCCGGTGAATGTGAATGCTCCGTTCCGGATCGTCGTGCTATCTAAATTGTTGCCTTGAGATAGCTGGATGTAAACCATATTGCCGTCGAGGTTCAGCGTACTGTCCACGGTACCGGTGATGGTATAACCTTTTTGTTGACAGGAGGTAAGACCTGCAAGCAGCACTGCAGCTGCGAATAATAACTTCTTCATACGATATTGTTTTTTGAATAGTGGTGGATTATTTCTAAGCGCAAAAGTAAGTATTTTGATCTTCATAGACCTGCTATGCCAAATCAAATAAAACGGATTCCATCCCACTGCACTTTGAAAATATCCTTCGGAACATCAATTAATGAACCATATACTACTGATATTGGTTATTGAAACGATAGTGCAAATTGTAATGATAAACTATTCTTTTTTGAAAGAATTTATTTACTTTTGTGTAACTAATAATTCATTTAGCAATTTAGATTATGGAAAAGAAGCGTGGAAAAAGGGCTGAAACGCCTGAACAGAAGAAGCAAAAAGCTTCAATGGGTTTTTACTTTAAGAGTGCAAAACCGGCCGAAAAAATGGCTCAGCTCGATGCAGCGATCGCTCGCTATGAAACTTACTTGGCCAACTGTCGCATAGCTAAAGACAATATCGCTGTAACATCTGTAGCAGATCAGATCAAAATGCTGACCAAAGAGCAAAAAGAAGAGTTGAAAAAATTCCTCTAAACATCTTTTTCCCTTATTTCGTTTTCAGGAGCTGATATTATCCGAATCGGAATAGGGTTACTCCAATAGGCAAGGCTGTCCGGGTATAAAAACTTCGGCAGCCTTTCTTTTTTAGGCAAGAGGAGCTAAGGACAATAGTTGGTCTCTGGACCAAAGATCCGGTATCTAATTATTGCTGTCCGGTGAACTTGGAGGTCGTGCGTGTCAGCGAATATCTTTCATTGGAATTTGTCGGCCTGAAAATAGAGATTCGCCTCCTATACCAACTCGTTTCGACAAAGAGTGCAGTGAAAAGGAAATGGATCGGCATGGTTCTGTATCGATAGGGTAAAATATCCGCTATCTTTGGTCTAATGATGATAGCCACAAACCAAGGATACAGAGAGTTCGGCGACTACCTCCGGCAGGTATTTCCACACTATAAGGTACAGAAGATTACCCTCAATGCAGGCTTCACCTGTCCCAACCGAGACGGACTGAAAGGATGGGGCGGCTGTACCTATTGTAACAATCAGACCTTCAGTCCTGCCTTCGCCATGAAAGACCGCTCCGTGTCGGAACAGCTAAGAGACGGGATAGCGTTCTTCGCCCGAAAGTACCCGCACATGAAATACCTGGCCTATTTCCAAGCCTATACCAATACCTATGGAGAGCAAGCCGAGATCATCCGTAAATACGAAGAGGCTCTGAACTACTACGATGTGGTAGGCATTATTATAGGTACCAGACCGGACTGCATGCCGGATTCTCTTTTGTCCTACTTAAAGGATTTGTCGGAAAGAGTATTCGTTCTCGTGGAATATGGTGTAGAGAGTACACTGGATGCCACTCTTCGGCGAGTGAATCGTGGGCACCTCTGGTCGGATAGTATGGCAGCTATCGAGCGAACGGCTAAGACCGGATTGCCGGTAGGTGTGCATCTGATCCTCGGGCTGCCGGGGGAAAGCCGAGAAGATATATTCAGGCACGCGGACAAGATATCGGCATTGCCCGTCACTACACTGAAATTGCATCAACTGCAAATTATCCGCGGTACGGCTATGGCCAAAGAATATGCAGAGAGTCCCTCAGACTTTCATTTTTACTCCGAGGAGGAATATATCGACCTGTGTCTTGATTTCATCGAACGCCTGCGTCCTGATATTGTGCTTGAGCGTTTCGTATCGCAGTCTCCGGCCGAACTTCTCCTGATGCCGAAATGGGGATTGAAGAATCACGAGTTCACACACCTGATCCGTCGTCGCATTCAAGAACGCGATATCAGACAGGGACGGCACTGGAAAGGATAATTCCCCTCCGCTATTTCTACAGGAAGAACCGGTGTGTTTCTCAAAAGCTGATTAATGTGGGCAATTATAGACTGCTCCATACAACAGTCTCGTTGCACTCTTCGTATCAATCCCCCCCTTATTATAGGCCATCAAGTACAGCGGCACTCCCCTACCGGTCTCTTCATACGGAGGCTGTATATAGTCGGCATCAATAATTTCGAATCCGGCTCTTTCATAAAAGCCTATTCGTCGTCGGGCAATCTCCGTCAGGGGAGGCTCTGCTTCCAGCAGTATACATGAATGCGAGGATAGAGCCAATGCTGTCATCATTTCAATACAAGCTTGCCCGATTTTATGATTTCTCCATTCAGGAGCGATGGCAAAGTGCTCGATAAAAGACAATTCGGGGGACAAGACCCAGCTAATGATAAAACCTTTGGTCTCTTTCACTACATCACGTTCGCCGATCAGAAAGAGGCTGCAATATGGGTCGGAAAGAACCGCACGTAAGAAATTGTCATACGAGCGTCTCTCTTCTGCAGGAAACGAAGTCGTGTACAGCTCCCATACATACCGGAGAGCTGCCGATCGGTCTGCATCGGAGAAGGACTTTAAGTCAGAAAATCGAAGCATTGTTTCAAGATCTTGGTTCTATAATAAATATGGTATCAGGAATAGATAAGGCTGCACAGCAGGATACTGCACAGCCTCATTCCGTTCTCAGCTGGAAGGGGAGGAAGAGTTGCTTTTCAGACCTCTTTGATCAACTCCTCACATAACTCCTTCTCTTTCTCTTTGAGCGGAGTCACCAGCTTATAGCCCTTTCCGTGGATATTCTTAATCTCGATTTCAGGATCGCTTTTTAAGAGCTTACGCAACTTCGTGACATAAACATCCATGCTTCTTGCATTGAAATAGTTGTCATCCGCCCATATCGTCTTCAGGGCATAGTTGCGTTCAAGGGTTTCATTAGCATTGGCACAGAGCAGGGCCAACAGCTCGTTTTCTTTGGTCGTCAATCGAGTTACCTGATCATCGATCGCGATGGTTTGTTTCTGAGTATCGAACAAGTACTTACCGATACGGTAGTAGAGCATATACTTGTTCGAACGTCCGCCACAGCGTCGCAGTACGGCTTCGATACGCATAGCCAACTCTTCCATACTGAAAGGTTTGGTGACATAATCGTCGGCTCCGATTTTGAATCCTTCGATAATATCTTCTTTCTTCGCTTTAGCACTAAGGAAAATAATAGGGATATCCGGATCGATCAACCGTATTTCCTGTGCCAACGCGATGCCATCCTTACGTGGCATCATAATGTCAAGGATACAGATATCATACGAATTCTTGACATAGTTGGAATACCCCTCTTCTCCATCACCAGAAAGATCGACGATATAATCTTTTGTCTCGAGAAACTCTTTCAAGAGCGGTCCGATATTACTATCGTCCTCGCAGAGAAAGATTCTTGTTTTTTCTTCCATCTTCTTCTCCTCTAAAAAATAGTTGTTTTTATTATTAATGGGCTACTAAAGGGCTTCCCGTTCCTCGGACTGGTGCGCTGCTCCTTTATTCACCTCCAAATGTCCCAATTCTATTATAACCGCTCTCTATAAGAACGAATATTTAGGTTTAATTGTTTTGTACAAAGAGAAATAAGACAATAATATCCTACCCTATCGATGAGTCTATCTCTTTAAAGACCAGATTCAGAACATTTTCTTTCGGATAGACTTCATAAGGTTTTTATAACAGACTGCAAAATAAATGTTTTCTTGTCAATAATCTTCCTCTTGGGGCGCAGATTTACAGCTGCTCACTCCGATCTTAAGTGCAACGGTTTGATAGATTTAGGATGAAAAGCCTTGTGGGGCTCTAAGGTTATCTTATCCGAAATGTATCTTCGGCTTCGGATAAGAGGACGATTATCAAACCAAAAAACCGGAAAAAGTCGAACCGGATCTTCGAAAAACACGCGCGTAAAAACTTTCGTTTTGGCGCGTAAATTTTTCAGTTCCCGAACCAAAACAAAAAAAATTACGAACCACGTTTTTGGGAACCATAAACACGAGAAAAAACGGTCGCAAACGAAATCAATCCTTTTCTCGCTACCATTCCTCTTTCCGTTCGGTAGGTTCCACCTATCTATATATAGTGTGCATTGCAGGGCTTAAGCATTTCTATCTTATCTTTGTACGAATCTCTGAAAACAAAGCGAAGAAAAAGCTAAAGAGGAAAAGTTATGGCAGGAATAAAAATCGATCCGGCTTCGGCAACAGCTTTGCGTAAAATGGTAGAGGAGGCAGAGCGCATCGCTCTGATCTCGCATACGGCTCCGGACGGCGACTCGGTAGGAAGCAGTATCGGTTTTGCTGCCATGCTGAGAGAAAAAGGCAAGTCCCACATCAGTGTGATCGTACCTGATGATATTCCCCAATACCTGTACTGTATTCCGGGAGCAAACAAAGTAATAGTGCACGAGACTCATCCTTCGGAGGCGGAGAAGGCATTGGCTGAAGCCGATCTGGTCTTCTGCATGGATTTCAATGCTCCACATCGGGTAGCAGGACTGCAAAGCGCATTGGAGAGTTCGTCAGCCCCCAAAGTGCTTATCGATCATCATCTCTATCCGGCAGATATCTTCACTCTCAGCTTCAGCTACCCCCCCCTGTCTTCTACTTCGGAGTTGGTCTTGCGTTTGGCCAAGGCCATAGGCATGGAGTCCTGCCTGACCCAAGATGCGGCCACGGCTTTGATGACAGGGATACTGACGGATACGGGCGTATTTTCCTACAGCTCTTCCGATCCGGATCTTTATCTGCTCGTAGCAGATCTTATGCGAGCCGGTGCGGACAAAGACACGATCATCCGCAATACCTTTCAGCAAAATTCGGAAGGCAAGATGAGGATGCAGGGTTATGTGCTGTACGAGAAAATGACTTTGCTGCCGGAAATGGGCGTAGCATACTTCACGCTGTCAGCAGAGGAGCTGGTACGATTCCACAACCGGACGGGTGATACCGATGGTCTGGCCAATCTGCCCCTCGATATTGCAGGGATAGAGGCTGTATGTTTCCTGCGAGAGGACAAAAATCAGATCAAGCTCTCATTCCGCTCCACAGGCAACTATCCGGTGAACACCCTTGCCGAGAACTTCGGTGGCGGCGGACACAAGAATGCTGCCGGCGGCGAGTTCCAAGGCAGTCTGCAAGAAGCTACAGAGAAGCTGCTGAAGATTTGGAAAGACTTCAACCCCAAGAATTACGATAATAAGAACCAACAATAATCATCTCTTACCTCTCTTTTTCCCTGTCGGAACCGGACGGAAAGGCAATAGAGGAGGAGAATATTTCTGATCAAGATGAAAAGGATAATAATGATCTTGCTGCCGGTTTTGGCCATAGGTATGGCTGTTTTGACATTGGGCAGTTGTAAGAAAAGCGACATCAAATCGCTCAAAGAAATGAAGAAGGACGAACGCAAAGCCATCGAATCCTTCATCAATAGGATGGGCTTTACCATCAAAGAAGGGCATGAGGGCCAAAGCGAATTCGATCCCGATATCATGTACCACTTCGACAACGATCTTTATATGCAGGTACTGGATAAGGGGAAAGAGCCTCCCGTGCTGAACAAGACCAAGATCAACGTCAGGATGGAAGGTTTCATGTTCAATCGTGAGAAGGACTCCATCTATGTCTTCAACAGTCTCACTTCAGGCGGTTTTCAGGAGAGCGTATTCCGCTATATATATAAGTACAACGATGGGGATATTCACTTCGAGCTGATCAAATGTACGACCGGTTCCAACCTGGATATGTTCGTCTGCGAAGGAGTCGCTTTCCCCATGACCATGCTTGGCAATAAAGCTCGCGTGCGCCTGATCGTACCTTTCCGAATCGGCCCGGAATCGCTCTATTCGCGAGGCCTGACCGGATATTACAAGGAAGTGGAATACGTATTTCGGGACTGACCCCTCCCAACCTCTAATCTTAGGAATCTATTCATCTAACATCACACAATATCATGACGTTGATCAAATCAATCTCCGGCATACGAGGCACGATAGGCGGTATGGCCGATGAGGGATTAAATCCTATCAGCATAGCCCAATTCACAGCTGCCTATGCCCATTTCATCAAAAAGTTAACCAAAACCAAACGCCCCTGTATCGTAGTCGGCAGGGATGCTCGCCCGTCCGGACTCATGGTCAAGAATGTCGTTTTCGGCACTCTCATGGGAATGGGATGCGATGTGGTCGATATAGATTTGGCCACGACTCCCACTACCGAGATGGCCGTCACGGGTTGTGGTGCCGATGGCGGTATCATCATCACAGCCAGCCACAATCCCGTACAGTGGAATGCGCTGAAGCTCTTAGGCCCTTCCGGCGAATTTCTCAATGATGCAGAAGGGAAAGAGATTCTTCGGATAGCAGAAGCCGGAGAAGCCGAGTTCGCTCCGGTGGAGAAGATGGGGCGCATCGCCGATACGCTGGACTATACACCGGCACATATCAAAGCCGTATTGGCATTGCCGTCAGTCGATGTGGCAGCCATCCGTGCAGCCAAATTCAGGGTAGCTATCGACTGTGTCAATTCCGTAGGAGGAATAGCGATACCGGCTCTATTGACTGCTTTGGGAGTGGAGCACGTCTTCCCTCTTTACTGCACACCGGACGGACAGTTTCCTCACAATCCGGAACCCTTGCCGCAGAATCTGACCGAAATATGCAAGGTAGTCAAGGAGAAGAAAGCCAATGTGGGTTTCGTGGTCGATCCCGATGTGGATCGCTTGGCTATCGTAGATGAGAACGGAGAGTTTTTCGGAGAAGAATATACTCTCGTAGCCATAGCCGATTATCTGTTGGGACTCAACGGTGGCGGCAATACGGTATCGAACCTCAGCTCCACTCGTGCCCTTCGCGATGTAACGGCCCGACATGGTGGAAAATACGAAGCAGCAGCCGTCGGAGAGGTGAACGTGGTGACGAAGATGAAAGAAATCGGCGCCCTCATCGGAGGAGAAGGCAATGGCGGAGTAATCCTTCCGGAGCTTCATTATGGACGCGATGCATTGGTGGGAATAGCCCTATTCCTCACACATATGGCCAAGCGCAAGGAGATGGTGAGCCGCATTCGATCCGAATACCCTGCATACTTTATGAGCAAGCAGCGAGTGGACACCCCTGCAGGTACCGATACGCAGCGTCTGCTTCAGACCATGTTCGAGAGGTATAAGAACGAACAGATCAGTACCGTAGACGGCGTGAAGATCGACTTTCCCGACAGCTGGGTACATATGCGCAGGAGCAATACCGAGCCGATCGTCAGGATCTACACCGAAGCCCGTACGGAAAAGGAAGCACAGGACTTGGCCGATCGTTTCCGTTCGGAGATAGAACGAGAATTGTAAGCCGGCTCCTTCAGAATCAAGACAACAGCTTAACAGATCATTCATTGGCAAGAAAGAAAAAAGAGCTTCCCCTCATTACAGGGGTGGAAATAACGGATCTGGCGGCAGAGGGCAATGCTCTCTGCCGCATTGATGATATGGTGATGTTCGTGCCTTTCGCTGCACCGGGCGACCGTTGCACGGTTCAGGTGGTAAAGAAAAAGCGCAACTTCATGCAGGGACGAATCGTCTCGATCGAAAGCCCCTCACCGATCAGGAAAGGACCTTTCTGTACGCACTTCACCGTCTGCGGCGGATGCAAATGGCAGCATATTCCATACGAGATACAGCTCCGAGCCAAGGAGCAGCAGGTGACCGATGCACTCGTGCGTCTGGGCAAGGTGGAGGTGGAGGAGATGCAGCCGATCCTCGGATCGGAGCAGACGGAGTACTACCGCAATAAGCTCGAATTTACATTCAGCAACAAACGTTGGCTACTGCCCGAAGAGGTACAGGAAGTCGATGGCGACTTCTCTCCCGAGGTGCGATACGGACTTGGATTCCATATCCCCGGCATGTTCGACAAGGTATTGGACATTCGCGAATGCCACTTGGGGGCTAAGGTATCGGACGAAATACGTCTCTTCATCCGCGAATATTGCATGCAGGATCCGGAGCGTTATCCTTTCTTCGACCTGAGAAATCAGGAAGGCCTGATGCGAACGCTGATGATCCGGACTACATCCACAGGAGAGCTGATGGTAGTCGTGGTCTTCTTTCGCGACGATGTTGCTGCTCGAGAAGCTCTGCTTGCGGCCGTGGCGGAACGTTTCCCTCAGATCACCTCGCTCCTCTACGTGATCAATACCAAGTGCAACGACACGATAGGCGATCAGGAAGTGCTCCTGTACCATGGCAGGGAATACATTGAGGAGGAGATGGAAGGACTGAAGTTCAAGATCGGGGCTAAGTCTTTCTACCAGACCAATAGCCGGCAGGCCTACCAACTCTATCGGATAGCGCGCGAATTTGCCGGTCTCACAGGGGACGAACTGGTTTACGACCTCTATACCGGCACGGGGACGATTGCCAACTTCGTAGCCGGACAAGCCCATCGGGTAATCGGTATCGAATACGTACCCGAAGCCATTGAGGATGCCCGCACGAACAGCCTACTGAATGGAATAGAGAATACCCTCTTCTATGCAGGAGATATGAAAGACATCCTGACCAACGACTTCATCGAACAGCATGGACGTCCGGACGTCGTCATTACGGATCCGCCTCGAGCCGGCATGCACGAGAGTGTGATCGATGCCATCCTCTTTGCTGCACCCAGGAGGATAGTCTATGTCAGCTGCAATCCTGCCACACAAGCCCGCGATTTGGCTCTGCTGATGGCAGATGGCAGATACCGAGCCGTAAAATCCCGTCCGGTGGATATGTTTCCCCACACCCACCACGTAGAGAATGTGGTACTCCTCGTTCGAAATACCGAATAGAGGTTCCGTGAAGTCCTCCGACCCGGAAATATCGGGCCGACGGACTTGATACTATAAACCCTTCCGATTTTATACTTAAAAACCCACTGGAGAGATCTGACAAATCCTTGGGTAGATCGAGAAAAAACTACTAGTGGTTTCGGCAAAATCTACTAGTAGTTTCACTCGAAACCACTAGTAGTTTCGGGCAGATCTACTAGTAGATTTTTCTAAGGACCAAAAAGAAACTTGCCGGAGGATAATTTGCCCCACCTCCGAGCAAGGATAACAATCGGGGCATACTACTATAATATGGCAGATAAGTCTATACAATTTTCTTTGACCGAGCGTAATCTTCTCGGTAAGGATGGCAAGCGGCACAAGATGCAAGTCGCAGTGCCGACGGGTCGCAAGCGGATCGGATTCCGCGGTTTCTGTGCACGCGTGGCCAAGTCCACCACTTTCAACGAGCAGGAAGTGGCAGCAGTATTGAACTACGCTACCGGAATCGCCAAAGACATCGTTTCGGAAGGCGACATCGTCGAGTTCGGAGACCTCGGCACTCTCAGCCCTACCTTCAAGAGCAAAGCAGTGCCGCTAAACGAGAAATTTCGTGCTCAAGAGCACATCCTCGCACCGGCAGTCCGTCTCACGCCCTCGAAGAAGTACTTCACCCTCATGAATGTCACCTTCGAGCAGATCAAGTCTAAGAAGGAAAACACAGAAAATCCTCCATCCGGCACGGGCGGTTCCACGCCCTCCGGTCCCGAACAGGGCGGTGGTAGTGGCGGTTTGTAATCCGTCATCGCTCAAATTCATTAGCAGAGAAGGCCCCGCGCCTTCTCTGTTATTAAAGATCGAGAAAAAACTACTAGTACTAAAGGTGTTTTCTGTAGAAAGTGACGCGGGAATTTTGGCGCATAAACCAGTCCGATATGAAATGGCGTATGTTGCATTTTGCCCCACATCGCTCATCGGAAAAATGGAACCTATGACCAATCCGGTTTTAATTGCTCTCTTTTTTGTTCTTTTGTGCAGAAACAAGGTTGTAGGACGATGATACAGCTAACTACCCCCGTTGAGAATCCAGTAATAAGAGAGAGGTTGATCTCTTATGCCAACAAGCTCTTTTTCGTTGGTTCCTGTTTCAGTTTGGAAGTTGGTTCCTATATGCGTCAAGCCGGATTTCGCACAGAGATCAATCCTTTTGGGATCATGTACAATCCCCTGTCTATTGCCGGATGTATCGGCCGATTGCTCGATCCTGCACCTTATCAGGCAGAAGAGTTGTTCGAATACGATGGTTTATTTCATAGTTTCGATCATCACGGAGCTTTTTCTCATGCAAAAAAAGAAGAAACCCTGCAGCATCTCAATGACAGCCTACATGCCGGTCACGAGGCTTTGCTTCGTTCCGACAGGCTTTTCTTTACGTGGGGGACAGCCTTCGTCTACAACTATGTCAGTGCCAATAAGGTAGTGGCTAATTGTCATAAACTGCCCGAACGCCTCTTTCGCAGGCAGATGGTCGGCATTGACGACTTACTGGCCGTCTGGATCCCTCTCATAGAGCGACTGCTGAGTTCTTCTCCCGATCGTAAAATCATTCTTACGGTCAGCCCCGTACGTCATCTTCGCGATGGAGCTGTAGGAAATCAGCAAAGCAAAGCCACTCTTGTCCTTTTCTGTAAGGCATTGACAGAGCGTTTCCCCGAACATCTTTATTATTTCCCTGCCTATGAGATAATGATGGACGAACTGCGTGACTATCGCTACTATGCAGACGATATGACTCATCCATCCTCTTTGGCTGTTTCGATCATACGCGAACGCTTTGCCGATATTTTCGTGGAAAAGGACCATCGAGAGGCTATGGATGCCTGTCTCAAACTCCGACGCCGCATGGCACACAGGCCTTTACATCCTGACAGCCCTGATGCTATGCTCTTTGAAGCGCAAACGCAGACGCTCGTCAGTGCACTGCTGCGCAAGTATCCGGATTTAGTTTTAGACGATATTGCGGGCGAAATGGTGGAATCATAGTATTCCAAAGTCACTTTGATAGAATATTTTCGACCATGTTTCTTTTCTCCGAACTATGCAGACGTTTATCCCCTGATGCGGTAAGAATCGTTAGCGATCACCGGATCGTCCATTTGCTTACCGATAGCCGTACGCTGTCCGAACCTGCTACTACTCTCTTCTTCGCCTTACGCACCACATCGGGCGATGGCCATTTGTATATTCGAGATCTATATGATAGAGGAGTAAGGAGTTTTGTCATTTCGGATCCCTCCAAAGATTTGATGGAGAAAATGCCGCAAGCGAATTGGATGCGCGTGGCTCATCCGTTGGATGCTCTACAACGGATAGCCGCACTAAGGCGTTCTATGTTCGATATTCCTGTGATAGGAATTACCGGAAGCAATGGCAAGACAATCGTCAAAGAGTTCCTTTATCAGTTATTGCGCAAGGACTATCGCATTGTCCGCTCGCCCCGAAGCTATAACTCGCAGATCGGAGTACCCCTTTCCGTATGGCAAATGGCGGAGGAACACACTCTCGGTATATTTGAGGCCGGCATATCGCAAATGGGGGAAATGGAACGTTTGGAGAGCATAATATGCCCCTCGTATGGTATCATTACGAATATAGGAGGTGCTCATCAGGAGAACTTCCCGGATATAAAAACGAAACTGGAGGAAAAGCTTCGCTTGTTCCCCCATTGTCATACTATTGTCTATAACGGCGACTGCGAAGAGATAGCTGCTGCTATCTCTTTCTGCGGTTTGGCAAGAGCCGGAGTTTCATGGAGCCGGACGAAGCCCGAAGCTCATTTGTATGTGTGCAGATTGGAATCGAAAGATAATCGCACCGAGATTGATTTTCGGTGTCTCGGCAAAGATTATTCTCTTGTGCTACCATTCACAGATGCTGCTTCCATAGAAGATATCATCCATTGCATCACACTGATTTCTGTACTGTGTCCGGAGGTCTTATCTGCTCGAAAGCGGTTTGCAGGTTTAGAGCCTGTAGAAATGCGAATGGAGGTTAAGGCCGGAGATCATGGCAATACGATCATCAATGACGTTTACAGTAATGATGTCTATTCGCTTACGCTGGCCTTGGATTTCCAACGAAGACGTACTGCCGAAACATGCCTAAAGAAAGTGTTGATACTGTCCGACATCTTGCAAAGCGGAATGCCTCCCGAAGAATTGTACAGGCATGTGGCAGGACAATTACAAGTCTATGCTCTTGACTTTTTCGTCGGCATCGGAGAGGAAATAGCCTCGCATCGCACTTGTTTTGCCGGCATGTCTGCCGTTTTTTTCAAAGATGTTGCTACATTCTTGACATCCGGTGAGATAGAGCGCTTCTCCAACAGCTGTATTCTGCTCAAAGGTGCACGCAAGTATCGCTTCGAACAGATTACGGAGCGACTTGTACAACAGGTGCACGAAACTGCGCTAAGGATCAATCTGTCAGCTATCATCCATAATCTTAATTTCTATCGGAATTTAGTTCCATCAGGCACCAAAACCATCTGCATGGTCAAGGCTCAGGGCTATGGCGTAGGCTCCTACGAACTTGTCAAAACCCTGCAGGAGCATCGTGTGGATTATATAGCTGTAGCCGTAGCGGACGAAGGCAAAGAACTAAGAGAGCGAGGTATCAGTATGCCTATCATGGTCATGAACCCCCAAAGGAATGCCTTTCAGACACTCATAGACTACGGATTAGAGCCTGAGATTTATAGCTTTGCCCTTCTCGCTTCTTTTTCGGAAACGGTCGTACGCAACGGCCTCGTGGGCTATCCTGTTCATATCAAAATCGACACGGGAATGCACCGGCTTGGTTTTTTACCGTCTGATATGACACGACTCGGTGAGATTCTTGCCAAAGATGCCGGACTGAGCATTCGCTCTGTATTTACCCATCTTGCAGGTGCCGACGATCCTGATTTGGATGATTTTACGCGATCTCAACTGCTGTCTTTCGATGCTGCTTTCGCCTCTCTCTCCTCTTTATTAGGCTATATACCTCTCCGTCATGTATTGAATACGGCAGGGGTAGAGCGTTTTGCCGACTACCATGCCGACATGATTCGTCTTGGCATCGGCTTGTATGGAGTAACGGCATCCGGCGTACAAGGATTGAGACCGGTAGCCACCCTGATGACTACAATTTTGCAGATCAAGGATATTTCTTCGAGCGATACGGTCGGATATGGACGTAAAGGACGGGTACAACAACCATCTCGAATAGCTATTATACCTATCGGTTATGCCGATGGCTTGGATAGACGTTTGAGTTGTGGAGTAGGAGAAGTACTTGTGCGTGGACATCGCTGTCCTATAGTAGGGAATGTCTGTATGGATATCTGTATGATAGATGTTACCGGTATGCCGGCAGAAGAGGGAGACCCTGTCGTTGTATTCGGAGAAGAACTCCCGATCGAAGAAGTTGCCCGTAAGATGAATACTATCCCCTATGAGGTGCTCACGGGTATCTCGCCTCGTGTTCGCAGAGTTTATTTCCAAGAGTAGTATACGTCTTTTTTATTTTCCACTCCTTTACTCTGTGATAATATAGTATGAAGATGAATATTTCTACGTATATATACGTAGAAAAATACAGAGGAACTCGTAGAGAATCTCTTTAAATACCTCTTACCTTTGCGATAGATAAAAACAGAGATGCTGTTTTAGGAAAATATCTTTACTTATTCCTCAATAGTGTTTTTATTTGTAATGGGTGCGCGCGGGATTGCTTATATAAGCAATCCCGTTTTATTAAGGATTTTGTTTATCTGTGAAGAACGCCCCATTTCTTATGTTTTGTTCAGGGGATAAATTACTCTGCCTTACGGAGTAGTAGCAATACCTTTTTTCCATCTGCCATTGTCGTACCCATCAGTGTCTTTTCCCCACCGTCTGCCATCTTGCTGCGTTGTCTCAGTTCGATCGGAGAAAGAGGAAAGTTGCGACAGCTGATGGAAGCCTGTGGCACTACCTTACCAAGCTGTTTGAGTACGGAAGTGGAAAAAGGAATAATTTCTTCCGGAACAAAGGTACGCCCGGGGAAAGCTGATTCATATGCTTCCGACGTGTATAGATGGCTGTTGGGATGCAGTTTACGTAAACCAAGGCGGTAGGCTACGGTCTTGAAGGCCCCTGCTTTGAGCAACGCGGTATGCGGCTCATATACGTACTTGTCGATCGAATCGGCATACGGAATCGAGATACTTCTCTCTTCTTCCATTGTATAGATGAAAGGTATTACGGTATCTTCCGAAAGAAGATTGACTGCATGGATCGGTACTTTTTCGGGAGGAATAGTAGCTTCGTTCAGGGACATTCTGACCAATAATTCTTTTACCTCTCCGTGGGCGGCCACTACATGCAGCTCTTGTACGTGCGGAAGAGACTGAAGCGTGTCCCACAGGTCGATCATAGGAGACAGTTTGGCCAAGATACTGCTACAGAACGGCAGCAATTCGGCAGCCAATGGGATGAGATCCGGCTCGCAGTCGGCTATGGCATAGACGCGCTTATCCGCTCCTGACCTTCTGGCAGGATCCACGTAGATATAGTCGGGGTGAAAAGTCTTTATCAGCGGTAAATACTCTTTGAAATCCCCTGTTAGGATATTTACATCTTTCCCTTCGTTGAGTAATAGCGGTATGTTGTGCCGTGCTGCAACAGCCGTTTCATCATTTCGCTCGATATATATGCCTTGGGATGCTTTGGACATCAAGGCTATGAAGTCGATGCCGAGTCCGCCGGTCAGATCCACCACTTTGGTCCCTTCTCTTATGAAACGGCTTTTGTACGAACTCGTGACAGCTCCGGAGGATTGCTCCAAAGAGAGTCGTGAAGGAATATACAAAGAACTGATACCGGCCCACTGAGGCAGCTTGTTCCTCAGACGAGGCCAAAGTTCTATCTGGGTAGCCACTGCAGCCCGATACTCTGGAGGAATATCATTGCTCCCCAACAGAATTCTGTCGGGTGATTGGTTGGCATAGAGCTTAGCCCATCGCGTAATGGCGAGAATCTCTTTTTCGTCGAATAGCATCGTCCGTACGTATACTGAAAGAGGGAACCCTTCGAATGGATTCCCTCAGAGACTGTGTGACCGCGACAGGATTCAAACCTGTAACCGGCTGATCCGTAGTCAGCTACTCTATTCAGTTGAGCTACGCGGCCGTTCTTTTTTCTTTGTTTCGGGTGCAAATATAGTGGTTTTATCAATAGATGCAACATCCCGAACGGTTTTTTCCCTTTTTGCCGGTGTAAGTTTCTATTTCTTGGGAGGCTTTTGCTTCATGCTTTCGGAGGCGATACGGACAGATCCATAGCGAAGGAGGAGGGTGCGGGCATCTTCGTAGGAGAGATCGAACTCACTCATCAGCATGCGCGTGCCCCGATCGATCAGCTTGTTGTTGCTGAGTTGCATATTGACCATGCGATTGCCCTTTACCCGCCCGAGACGAATCATTATGGAAGTGCTGATCATATTCAGGATCATTTTCTGCGCCGTGCCGGATTTCATCCGCGAGCTGCCTGTCACGTATTCCGGACCTACTATCACTTCGATGGGATAATCCGCTTCGGCTGCCAATGGAGATCCGATATTGCTACAGATACATCCCGTCAGGATTCCATGTCTGCGTGCTTCATGCAAGGCTCCGATCACATAGGGTGTAGTCCCCGATGCTGCTATGCCGATGACCGTATCGGAGGAGTTCACTCCGTGGCTCAAAAGTTCTTCCCAGCCGCGCTCGGTGTTGTCTTCCGCTTTCTCTACCGGATTACGCAGGGCACGATCCCCTCCGGCGATCAGCCCGATAACGAACTTGGAGGGCATACCGAATGTGGGAGGAATCTCCGAAGCATCCAGGACGCCCAAGCGGCCGCTGGTGCCGGCTCCCATGTAGAAGAGTCGCCCACCCTGCTCCATGCGCGGTACGATTTGTTCGACCAGTCGTTCGATCATCGGAATAGTCCGGCTGACGGCTTCGGCCACTTTCCTGTCCTCGCGATTGATGTCTTCGAGGATCTCTCTTGTCGACTTTTCTTCCAGTCGGTCGTACAGGGAAGGCTGTTCGGTAATCTTCTCAAACATGATTGTTGTGGTGATATTGTATAAGTCCCTCCATCGGACTTTGCAGTACCGATCCGAGCGTTAAGCCTCTTTTTTTGATGACGCTACTCAACACTTCCCGATAATGGAAGGCTACAGAGCCGATGAAGTGGAGGGGGAGATCAGGACGATTGTATCGGAGCACGTTGCGCACAAGAAAGTCGTCGAAACTATTCTGTACAAGGCTATATACAGCCGGAATGTCCAAATGCTGCGCGATAAAGGGGGAGAATCCGGCCAAGAAGCGATTGGGGAAAGGCTTTCGATAGACACTCTCGATAATATCGGCAGACGTCAGGCCATACTCCTGCAGGAAAGCTTCGCACAGCCCCTCCGGCATCTGCCCCTTGAGAAGGCTGCCGATGAACAGCCGTCCCAATACGGCTCCGCTCCCTTCATCTCCGAGGATATAGCCCAGTGGGGAAACGTTGGCTTTGATCTCCCGACCATCGAACAGACAGGAATTGGAGCCCGTACCCAATATGCAGGCTATCCCCTCGGAATCGCCACAGAGAGCACGGGCTGCACCGAGCATATCGCCGGCGACTTCGATGCGGTCGCAGTGGGGCAGCATACTGTCCAAGGCTTCATTTAGCATAGGGGCTTTGGCCGGTGTACACCCTGCACCGTAGAAATATACAGCTCGGATAGAGGAGGCTTTTTGGCCTATGGCCGGCAGGACTTCCGAACGCAGGGCAGTGTCTATTTCGTTCCTATCCTGCTGAAAGGGATTGATACCTGACGTTTGGAATCGTCCGAGGCTTTTTCCCTCCTTGGCCATGCACCAATCCGTCTTGGTGGAACCGCTGTCTCCAATCAGAATCATGATAGTATTTCTTTTTTCCGGCTCAACAATGCCAGACCTATGGCGGTAAAGAAGGCATTGAAGATGAGGAGTTCGTAACTGAATTTATAGCCGCCGAACCATTGCTCCGAATGGCTCTGGAGAATGTAGCAGAGCACCGGAGCAACAAGGGCTGCCAGGGGGACGTATCTGTCCCGTACTGCCCTTTTGGTGGCGATGCCGAAGAAAAACAGTCCCAATATCGGCCCATAAGTGTAACTGGCCAGTACGTAGACGGCATCGATGACGCTCGTGTTGCTTACCATATTAAAGAAGTATATGACCAGCCCCATGACGACAGCCATGCCGATGTGCACGCGATGGCGTATACGAGCCGATTGCTCTTCGCTTCGGTGGCTGTGTGCTTGGAGGATGTCCAGCGTGAACGAAGTAGTCAGAGCCGTCAGAGCCGAACCGGCTGCAGAGAAAGCCGACGACACCAGTCCCAATATGAACAGGATGCCTACAATAGGCGGAAAATAGCTGCCCGTGGCCAAGAGTGGGAATAGCTCATCGCTTTTGGACGGATGCGGGATGCCGTGGCTGTCGGCATAGGTATAGAGCAGGGTACCGAGCATGAGGAAGAGTGCTATGATGAAGAACTGCATCACGCCGCCGGTGAGGACGTTTTTCTGCGAATCGCGGTAGTTCTTGCAGCTCAGATTGCGCTGCATCATGTCCTGATCCAGCCCCGTCATAGCTATTACGGTGAATACGCCTGCCAGGAACTGCTTGAAGAAATAGCGTTTGTCGTTCACGTCATCGAAGAAAAACATACGGGAGTAGTCGCTCCCGCCGATAAGGTCGGCCACCCCTCCCCATTTGTCGCCCAAGTCGGCGGAAATATAGGCGATGCAGAGTACGACCGAGACGATGAGGCAGAGGGTCTTGAACGAATCGGTCCAGATCAGCGATTTCACTCCGCCCTTGAACGTATATAGCCAGACGAAGAGCATCGTCAGGCACACATTGGCCATAAAAGGCCATCCGAACGGTTCGAATACGATCAGTTGGAGCGTCAGGCATACGAGAAAAAGCCGGACAGCCGCACCGAGCATCTTGGAGATGAAGAAAAACCATGCCCCCGTCTTGTAGGACGAGAATCCGAACCGCTCTTGCAAGTAGCCGTAAATGGACATCAGATTCATCCGGTAGAAGAGAGGGATCAGGACGAAGGCAATAATCAGTTGTCCGGCCACAAAGCCCAGTACCATCTGCAGGTAGGAGAATCCGCTGCCGGCCACCATGCCCGGCACGGATACGAAGGTTACTCCCGATATACCGGAGCCGATCATGGCAAAAGCCACCATGTACCACGGGGATTTGCGATTGCCCACAAAGAAGCCGGCATTATCCGCTTTGCGGCCCGTGACGAAGGAAATACCGAAAAGGAAGACGAAATAGACGATAACGGTCAGAATAGCTACGAGAGGACTCATATCAAATCATTGAGACGTTAGGAACAGTATTTTCTTAAACTCTCTGCAAAGCTACGGAAATACGGCAAGCACCATATATTATTATGTCTATTCATCAATTGATCAAACAGAGGGAGATTCTTACAGATATGATATAATGAGGAATTAGTCGGATGATTTCTCGGAAACTGACGACTGATTCTTCAAAAACTGACGACTGTTTTTTTAGAAACTGACGACTGTTTTTCTGAAAACTGACGACTGTTTTTTTATACCTTTGTCTTATCAATCAGAAAAAATGCACGGCGGAGGCTAAAGCTCCCGACCTCCACACGGCACGAAACCAACTGCGGGGCAACCTTTTGAAACTATGGCAAACAAACCTTTGGCTTATGTACTCTCGGAGCGCAAGGCAAATTTCGGGAAGTTGGCAGGCAAGACTGTCATTCAGGCACGCCCCACAGGGCGCAAGCGTGTGGACCACCGCAGTTTCTGCGACGAAGTAGGTCGGGCGACGACATTCACCGGCGCAGAGGTGGAGGCTGTGCTTCGCCTTGCTGCCGAAATTGCGAAACGGCATGTGGAAAATGGCGACATCGTTGAGTTCGGCGACATCGGCACGCTCACACCCTCGTTCAAGAGCGTCCTTGTGGTGAAAGGGCAAGAGCGCTTCAATCCCAATGTACACATTACCAAACCTATCGTTCGCCTCTCGCCCTCACGCAAGTACTTCACTCTCACGGGCGTAACCTACGAGCGCGTGGAAGTATCCGCAAAGAAAAAGAAGACGACGAAGCCGTCAGGTGGCGACGGTACGGAAAATCCGTAGGCTTCTCAAACTGAAAAGGTCGAGGTATTTACCCACGGTCTTTTCCGTATCTGCAACGTATCCCAATTATGTACCTTAGCGGCATGAAACAAATACCCTTGGCCGAGAGAATGCGTCCCAAAACGCTGGCCGACTATGTGGGGCAGCAGCATCTGATCGGATCGGGGGCTGTGCTCCGGCAGATGATCGAGCAGGGACAGACGCCATCCATGATTCTGTGGGGGCCTCCCGGAGTAGGCAAGACTACGCTGGCCGAAATCATCGCTCATGAAGTGGATGCACCTTTCTATACATTGAGTGCGGTCAGCTCCGGTGTGAAAGAAGTGCGGGAAGTAATAGCCGACATCGAATCCAATCGTGGCAATCTGTTCGACAAAGGAGGACGCGCCATCCTCTTCATCGACGAGATACACCGTTTCAGCAAGAGTCAGCAGGATTCACTTCTGGCAGCCGTAGAGCGAGGAATAGTGACGCTGATCGGTGCCACGACCGAAAATCCGAGTTTCGAAGTAATACGTCCGCTCCTATCGCGCTGTCAGGTCTATGTGCTCAAACCCCAAAGTGATGAGGATCTGCTGCTACTGGCACACAGGGCTATCGATCGGGACGAACTGCTGGCTGCCAAGCATCCTATACTGGAGGAGACGGAAGCTCTGCTTCTCTATGCCGGAGGCGATGCGCGAAAGCTGCTGAACATCCTTGACCTTCTGGCCACAAGCGAAGTGGAAGACCGACTCGTCATTACCAACGAAAAGATACGTCAGCGCTTGCAAGAAAACCCCGCTGCTTTCGACAAGGGAGGCGAACTCCACTATGATATAGCATCCGCCTTTATCAAAAGTATTCGGGGCAGTGATCCCGACGCGGCTATTTACTGGCTGGCGCGCCTTATAGATGGTGGGGAGGAACCCTCATTCATCGCTCGCAGGCTGATCATATCGGCTTCGGAAGACATCGGCCTGGCTAATCCGAATGCCATGCTCATCGCCATGGCCTGTGCCGAGGCTTTAGACCGAATCGGCTGGCCTGAAGGCCGTATTCCATTGGCCGAGGCTACCATTTATTTGGCTACTTCGGAGAAGAGCAATTCAGCTTATTTGGCCATCGACTCCGCTCTCGAATATGTCCGTCAATCAGGTAATCTTCCCGTGCCCCTACACTTGCGTAATGCCCCTACCCGTCTGATGGCCGACCTTGACTATGGCAAGGGTTACAAATACTCGCATGATTTTCCGGAGCACTTCGTCTCACAGCAATATCTGCCCGACAAAGCTGCTAACACCTCTTTCTGGACACCTCAAATGCACACAGTGCATGAAGCCAAGCTGGGAGAACGGATGAAGCGATGGTGGAAGAGGGAAAAATCCCAAAAGGATACAGCAGAATAATGGCTCTTCTTTCCGTACCGTCTCTATGCCGACAGATATTTTCTCCTTCAAACAATTCGACATCGACCAAACAGGTTGTGCCATGCGCGTGGGTACCGACGGCGTCCTGCTGGGAGCATGGGCCGGAGAGGATGCAGCCGGAAGTATTCCGCAGCATTGCCTGGACATAGGTACGGGCACAGGGCTGATTGCCTTAATGTTGGCACAGCGATTCCCACAGGCCCGGGTGCAGGGAATAGAAATAGATCCTATCGCTGCCGAATGTGCTCGCGCAAACGCCGCTGCCTCTCCTTTTTCCGATCGAATAGTGATCGCTTCGGGAGATATTTTGGATTCATCGCTCGAAAGCCTTATCGGAAATCAACGTTTCGATCTGATCGTCTCGAATCCGCCTTTCTTCAAGTCTTCCCTGCATGCCCCCGACAGACAGCGCACCATGGCACGACATGAAGAAACCCTGCCGTTGGAAAAACTGATATGCCGTGCCTCCGAATTACTCTCTCCACAAGGGCGATTGGCACTCATTACGCCCCGCGACCGGCTGAAGGATTTACGTCTGTATGCAGCTACCTATCGTTTGGTTTCATCTCGCCTGACGGAAGTGCGTACCCTACCCCATAAAGAACCTAAACGCCTCCTAAGCGAATGGCGACCTGCCGATACTGCTATCGACCGATCGCCATTCACCGATACCCTCATCATACATCCTGCCACAGGCTACCATTCACCTGAGTACGTGCGTCTGACAGAGCCTTTCTATACGACTTCTTTCCGCATCCTCGCTGTAGGATAACCGAGCTGCTCCCGATACTTGGCAACGGTACGACGAGCCAGTCGATAACCGTTTTCGGCCAAAACTTCAGCCAACTCGGTATCATTCAGGGGAGATCTCTTATCCTCGGAGTCGATGGCTTCGGCAAGCACTCGTTTGACCTCACGTGTGGACACTTCCTCTCCCTTATCGTTGACAGTGCCATCACTGAAAAAGTGCTTCAGCGAGAAGATTCCGAAGTCGGTCTGTACATATTTGCTATTGCTCACCCGAGAGATCGTACTGACATCATAACCCGTCGGATCAGCCACATCTTTCAGAATCATAGGCTTCAGATCGGCAAGTTCTCCACTTCGGAAGTAAGCATCCTGTAGCCGTACTATGGCCTCCATCGTCCGCTGTAGCGTTTCCCGTCGCTGACGAAGGGCTTCGATGAACCATTGAGCTTGATCCACTTTCTGCTTGACGAAAAGAAGTGTTTGTTTGCGTTCGCGTGAGCGGTTTTTAGCAGAGCTTTGATAATCCTGCATCATCTCCTGATAGACCGGACTGACGCGCAAGGGCTGAATATCACGACCACGAGTAAGCGACACGACCAGATCGTCCCCCATGCGCTCGACGATGAAATCGGGATGTACCCTGTTCATGGCTGCTTCGGCGTCATCTCCCCATCCGTTAGCGGGTTTGGGATTGAGCTGCATGATCAGTTCGAAGGCCTCCTTCATTTCCGAATCGGAAAGGGATGCTCCCTCCTGCAACTGCTCGAACCGTTTGGAGACAAAGTCGTCATAATGGTTCGTAAGAATATGGAGGGCTGTCTGCCGAGCTGTCGTATCCGGCAATCGTTCCAATTGGAGCAGCAAACACTCTTTGAGGTCTCTGGCACAGATACCGGGGGGATCGAGACTTTGCACCAATCCTATCACTTCTTCTACTTCCTTTTTGTCCGCCTCGATACCGGCACGGAAAGCGAGATCGTCCAGAATCTCCTCCAAATCACGATGCAGGTAGCCATCTTCTTCTATGTTACCAATGATATAAGGAGCAAGTTGTTGCTGTCGATCCGTCAGAGGCAGGAACTTCAGCTGTTCGACCAAGCGATCGTTGATCGAAGGTACAGCCGCAGAAAAAGGTATTTCTTCTCGTCGGCTGTTACGATCCTGTATTTCACGCAATTTGTATTCAGGAATATCTTCCTCGGTACGGTAATCACCCAAAGAGAGGTCGGAGGTGTCGTCCCCCATAAGATTGTCTTCGGTTCCATCCGCACTACCGGCCACCTCCTCATCGTACGCTCCTTCTTCCAAAGCAGGGTTGGCCTCCAGTTCTTTCTGTATCCTCTCTTCTAACTCAATGGCCGGAAGTTCCAAGAGTTTGATTTGCTGGATCTGTTGTACAGAGAGATTTTGTTGCTGCCTTTGAGCAAGGGTTTGCTTCAACATAGAGGAATTATCTTTTCGAGGTGGATGCCGTGCGATCCTTTGAGCAAGATGAGGGAATCGTGAATGGAATGAGCTTTCAAATACTCTTCAAGAGCAGCATTGTCAGCAAATCCCGTTGCACCACCGGGAAAGCTATCTGCCAAAGCCGCGAGGCAAGGCCCACATAGCAATATTTGCCGGTAGCGGCCGGTATTTATACGTTCGAGAAGAGCCATATGCTCACGCTTGCTCTCCGCGCCCAGTTCGTTCATGTCGCCGAGGATAAGCACAAGAGGCTTATCGGTATGCAGGGAATCGAAATTGTCGAGTGCAGCGCGCATGCTCACCGGATTGGCATTATAGGCATCTACAATCAGGGAATTGCCTCGCTCCGTCTCGATCCATTGCGACCGATTATTACTCGGTTTGTAAGTAGCAAGAGCCGATACGATAGCTTCATCGGGGACATCGAAAAAGCGTCCTGCCGTTATGGCAGCCAAAGCGTTCGGCAGATTGTAATCGCCCACAAGATTGGTACAAACCCGCTGTTCGTTCGATGAGTCGAATAAATCGATACAAAGATAAGGCGTGTTGTTTGCAACTATTCGTCCTCGAACCGTGGCATCTGCCGACGTACCGTAAGAGACCGATTGCAGCCCCTGCGACATATCGATGAGGGTATCATCATCGAAATTCAGAAAGAGGATACCCCCCTCTGCTCGAATGAAATCATAAAGCTCCCCCTTGGTACGCCTTACCCCTTCCAGAGAGCCGAAGCCCTGTAAATGTGCCCGACCGATATTGGTGATCAGTCCAAAGTTAGGACGAGCTATACGTGTCAGCTCGGCGATGTCTCCAGGCTTATTGGCTCCCATCTCGATAATAGCTATCCGGTGTTCGGCTTTGAGCCTCAACAAAGTCAAAGGCACTCCTATATGGTTATTGAGATTGCCCTCCGTATAGAGTACAGGATAAGTAGTGGAAAGGACAGCAGCCATCAGCTCTTTTGTCGTGGTTTTGCCATTTGTCCCCGTGATACCTATAACCGGTGTGCCGAGACTCTTGCGATGAAAAGCAGCCAGCTGCTGGAGAGCTGTCAGCACATCGTCCACAAGGAGATAGCGTTCGTCACGAACGACTGAAGGATCGTCCACCACAGCCAAGGCGCATCCTTTCTCCAAGGCAGAGGAGGCAAACCGATTGCCATCGAATAGCTCACCCTTGAGAGCGAAGAAAATACTGTCGGGAGGTGTTTGGCGGCTGTCGGTAGTCACCATAGGATGAGCCAGATAGGCTGCATATAATTGTTCGATTGTCATTTCGACTGCAAATTTGAATTTGTCTTGAATAGCGCAGGCTGCTACTCCCGCTTGATCTGTCCGAACAAATGTACAGCAATTCTTGGTTGCATCCCATACGAACAATGTTTGCTACAGAGAGATATACTGAATACAAGTGCGATTGTTGTATATACATATATTTACCGTTACTTTGCAATCGTAAAAAATATAGAGAATTGGAAAACAATATGTACGTCGAAGTATTAAAATCCAAAATACACCGCGTAACCATTACGGAGGCCAACCTCAACTATGTGGGTAGCATCACTATCGATGAAGATCTGATGGATGCTGCCAACATCATCGCCGGAGAGAAAGTCCAAATCGTGGACAACAACAACGGAGCACGCTTGGAGACCTATACCATACCGGGCAAAAGAGGTTCGGGGGTAATCTGTCTCAATGGAGCAGCTGCCCGCATCGTTCATCCGGGCGACATCATCATCATCATGGCATATGCCTGGATGCCGATGGAGGAAGCCAAGGTGTTCAAGCCTGCTGTAGTATTTCCCGATACTGCAACGAACAAGATAATCCTGAAATAATCACAGCAATATAATCTCTCCTCCTCCCCGACCATGAATCGGATCGCGAGAGGAGAGACGCAAGCTATCATTTCCTATGTTTGAAAATCTGAGCGAACGGCTCGACCGTTCTTTTAAACTCCTCAAAGGTGAGGGGAGAATTACCGAGATCAATGTAGCCGAAACTCTCAAAGATGTACGTCGTGCCCTTTTGGATGCCGACGTGAACTATGTCGTTGCCAAGCAGTTTACGGACTTGGTGAAGGAAAAAGCCATCGGCCAAAACGTGCTGACCTCCGTCCGTCCGGGCGAACTGATGGTGAAGATCGTTCATGACGAATTGGCTGCTCTGATGGGCGGACATTCTGTGGATATTAACCTCAAAGGCAGTCCGGCAGTAATCCTGATGTCCGGATTGCAAGGTTCGGGTAAGACCACCTTCTCCGGCAAACTGGCCAATATGCTCAAGTCCAAGCAGGGCAAACGACCTCTGCTCGTTGCCTGCGACGTGTATCGCCCTGCGGCTATCCAGCAGCTGATGATCCTCGGCGAACAGCTCGGGGTACCCGTATACAGCGAACCGGACAGCAAAAAGCCGGTCGAGATAGCCCGACACGCCATAGCCGAAGCCAAGACCAAGGGGAACGACGTTGTCATCATCGACACCGCGGGTCGTTTGGCCATCGACGAAGAAATGATGCGCGAGATAGAGGCCATCAAGGCTGCCATCCAGCCGAACGAAGTCCTTTTCGTGGTGGACTCGATGACCGGTCAGGACGCCGTGAATACGGCCAAGGAGTTCAATACACGCTTGGATTTCGACGGTGTTGTCCTTACCAAGCTCGATGGAGACACCCGGGGCGGTGCCGCCCTCTCGATCCGTTCGGTCGTAAACAAGCCCATCAAGTTCGTCGGTACGGGAGAGAAGATGGAAGCAATCGATGCTTTTCACCCCGAACGTATGGCCGACCGTATCCTTGGCATGGGGGACATCGTATCGCTTGTGGAGCGTGCTCAGGAGCAATACGACGAACGGGAAGCTCGCAAACTGGAGGAGAAAATAGCCAAGAATCAGTTCGACTTCAATGACTTCCTTGCCCAGATACACCAGATCAAAAAGATGGGTAACCTCAAAGAGCTTGCATCCATGATCCCGGGAGTGGGAAAGGCCATCAAGGATATCGACATAGACGACGATGCCTTCAAGAGCATCGAGGCTATCATATATTCCATGACGCCCCATGAGCGCACTCATCCCTCTATCCTCAACGGACAGCGTCGCAAGCGAATAGCAATGGGTAGCGGCACTTCCATACAGGATGTCAATAAGTTGATCACGCAGTTCGACCAGACGCGTAAGATGATGAAGACCATACAGGGATTCAAAGGCGGCAAAATGCCGAAGATGCCGCGCATGCCGAAGATGAAGAGATAAAAAAGATACCGGCCACAAAGAGTTCTTCGGACAGCCGGAGTGAGTGCAAGGTGAGCGTGTATCGGCACCACTGATGGAAGAGCGAAGAACAATGTTAAGATCAAAGCGGTTGTCTAATATATGGAAACGACATACAAACTTCTCGACGGGAAAAAGATTTCCGGCGAAATAAAACAAGAGATTGCAGCCGTAGTAAACGAGCTGCTGGAGAAAGGTGGTCGCCGTCCGCATTTGGCGGGCGTGCTCGTAGGTCATGATGGCGGTAGCGAGACCTATATGGCCAGCAAGGTAAAAGCTTGCGAAGAGGTGGGCTTCACCTCCTCGCTCATTCGCTACGAAGACGATGTGACGGAGGAGGAATTGCTGGCCTGCGTACATCGCCTGAATCAGGATCCGACAGTAGATGGCTTCATCGTACAGCTCCCCCTCCCGAAGCATATCGACGAGCAGAAAATCATCGAAGCAGTAGACCCGCGCAAGGATGTGGACGGATTTCATCCCATCAACGTAGGCCGTCTGAGCATCGGTTTGCCCGGTTTCGTCTCAGCCACACCGAAGGGAATAGTGGAACTACTTCGTCGCTACAATATCCCTACCAGAGGCAAGCATTGCGTAGTATTGGGACGCAGCAATATCGTAGGCAAGCCCGTATCGCAGCTTCTGCTCCAAAAGGGAGAGCCGGGCGACTGCACCATCACCATCTGTCATAGCCGTACCCCTAACATCAAAGAGGTATGTCTGACGGCCGACATTATTATTGCAGCTTTGGGGCAGCCCGAATTCCTGACAGCCGATATGGTAAAGCCCGGAGCTGTAGTAGTGGACGTAGGTACCACGCTCGTACCGGACTCGACACGCAAAAGCGGTTTCCGTCTGACGGGCGACGTCAAATTCGATGAAGTGGCCCCCAAGTGCTCGTACATCACTCCCGTACCGGGCGGAGTAGGTCCGATGACCATCGTATCGCTCATGTCCAATACCCTTCTGGCAAGTAAAGGATTGTACCGGTAAACCCTCCTTCCCTTATTTGCCAACGACCTTATCGAAGAGGCCCGTCATCAATATCGGTTCGTCCGGTATGATGATCGGCCTCTTTTCTTATTGACAGTGTGTCATCATGCGCAAATTGCTGCGTTGCTTGCGGCATTCGTTTCTTAGCGCCTTGTACTTTACGTATTCTTACCCACCTAAAATGGGGTATGCCAAAACCGAATTTTGACACGGCCCCTTCCTGCCGATACTTTCAAGAATCGCTTCGTATCCTTTCCCGTTAGGAGGTAAAGGCGTACTTTCGCAGCACGCTATGGATGCTACAACGCAAAAGACCGGCCACTACGGGGCATTGCTCCGCCTCGGGCTACCCATTATCATCGGCCAACTGGGAATCATCTTCGTCAGCTTTGCCGATAATATCATGGTCGGGCAGCACTCCACGGCAGAGTTGGCCGCAGCCTCCTTTGTGAACAACATATTAGGCCTGCTCCTCATCCTCGGTATCGGCTTTGCATACGGGCTGACGCCGCTGGTGGCATCGGCCGAACACAGAGGGCAGTACTTCAAAGCCGGCATCCTGCTCCGGCACAGCCTCCGCCTCAATATAGCGATCGGACTCCTCCTCGCAGGTGTGGCAGCCGTCATGGTTCCCCTGTTCGATACATTCAACCTCCCACCCTCGCTCCGCCCTCTCGCCATCCCCTATTATTGGGTACAGGTGGGAGGCCTCTTCCTCGTCACGGTATTCAATGCCTTCAAGCAATTCTATGACGGCATGAGCGATACGCGCACCCCGATGTATATTACCATATCGGGCAATCTCTTCAATGTCGGGCTGAACTACCTGCTGATATTCGGCAAAGGCGGTCTCCCCGAAATGGGACTCCTCGGTGCGGGCTATGCCACCCTGTTGAGCCGCCTGCTGATGCTCGTCACCATCGTCCTTTTCCTCTATCGCAGACCCTCATGGACAGCGATCCGCCACGCCTTCTGCCGGCAGATGCATATCCGTCGCGCCTACCGCCGCCTATTCTCCGTCGGACTCCCCGTTGCCGTCCAGATGGGACTCGAATCGGCCTCTTTCACCATCGCCGTCCTTTTTGTCGGGCGACTCGGCGATCAGGCTCTGGCAGCACACCAGATCGTCTGCGTCATCACCACGCTCGGCTACCTCGTCTATTACGGGCTTGGTGCTGCCACCACCATCCGCATCAGTCACTTCAAGCTGCACGGCAAACCCGATGAAGTCCGCCGCGTAGCCGCCACTGCCTACCGAATGGCCGCTTTGACTGCCTGCGTTGTGGTCGTACTGCTTTTGCTCACACGGCACAGCTTTTCCTTCCTCTTCACGCCCGACGAAGAGGTGGCGCACATCGTTGCCCTTACGTTGATCCCCGTTGTCGTCTACCAATTCGGAGATGCCCTCCAAGCCATCTATTCCAATGCTCTGCGAGGAATGGAGCGCGTTCGTTTTCTGGCTCCGGCAGCAGCTTTCTGCCACGTATTGCTGGCACCGATACTCTCCTATTTGCTGGGATTCGTATTCATATCGGGCAATACGCCCATGCAGTTGGCCGGTATCTGGTCGGCCTTTCCCATCAGCCTGACACTGCTCGGCATCCTCTTCTACAGCTACTTCCGGAAGGTAACCCGATAAACTCCGCAGAGGAAAGCCCTTGTTCGTCTTTCGGGGAAACAATCCTTTTTCCGATCGCCCCTCTCCATTTGCTCCACGACGGCTGTATGGAAAGTGAAAAACTACAGACGAAGCCGACCGATATTGCCATCCCTTTGCTTTCTCCTCTGTCGATAAAGTGAAATTCATTTCCTGAAAAAAACATGATAAATACGGAGAGAATAATATAGTCTTATATAAGAGGATACTATGGTCTCACATGAGAGGATACTATCCTCTCTATATAGACCCCTTAGGGATGTACTCGAAGATACCCCTTGAAACACAAAAAAGGCTCCTCCGGGAAGTGGCAAGCCACCTGCCCGAAGGAGCCTTGAAAGAATAAGAGGAATAAGGCAGCCGGAGGCTACTATTCGTTGCGGAAGATGATTGACCCGTCTATGCAATCGATGAGGACGGGACGTGTACTGTCCACCGTATCGGCCAAGAGTGCCTTGCTCAGCTCGTTGAGGACGAATCGCTGCAGGACTCGCTTCACAGGACGCGCTCCGAACTGCGGATCATATCCCTCGCGAGCGGCAAAGGTCACGACAGCCTCCGTATAGTGGAGCACCACGTCGTTATCGGCCAGTTGGCGCACGATACCATCGAGCTGCAAGCGGACGATCTCGTAGATCTCCTGCTCGGTCAGTGGCGTGAAGACTATGGTCTCGTCGATACGGTTCAGAAACTCGGGGCGGATCGTATGCTTGAGTAGCTGCATCACCTCATCGGCCGTCCGGGCCGTGAGGGACCGGCGATTCTCCGCCGTGAGGTTCTGCATCCGCTCGCGAATGATGTCCGAACCGAGGTTCGACGTCATGATGATGAGCGTATTCTTGAAGTTTACCACATGCCCCTTGTTGTCGGTCAGGCGGCCATCGTCGAGGACTTGCAGCAATACGTTGAACACATCCGGGTGAGCTTTTTCTATTTCATCGAAAAGCACCACGGAATAAGGCTTGCGGCGAATGGCTTCCGTCAGTTGGCCACCCTCGTCATAGCCCACATACCCCGGAGGCGCACCGATCAGACGCGTGGCACTGAACTTCTCCTGATACTCGCTCATGTCTATTCGCGTAAGCATGCTCTCATCATCGAAGAGCAATTCGGCCAAGGCACGTGCCAACTCCGTCTTGCCCACCCCCGTAGTACCGAGGAAGATGAACGAACCGATCGGACGCTTGGGATCCTGAAGGCCTGCCCGGCTGCGGCGGACGGCATCGGCCACGGCACGGATGGCTTCGTCCTGACCGATCACGCGCTTATGCAGCTCGTCCTCCAGATGGAGCAGCTTGTCGCGCTCGCTCTGGAGCATGCGGCTGACGGGGATACCCGTCCAGCGCGACACGATGTCGGCTATGTCGTCGGCCTCCACTTCCTCCTTGATCATGGAGCCGCCACGCTGCAATTCGTGCAACTGTTGCTGTATCGTGTCGATCTCCGTCTCTTTCTGCTTGATGAGTCCGTAGCGTATCTCGGCCACTCGTCCGTAATCGCCCTCCCGTTCGGCACGATCGGCCTGAAACTTCAGCTCCTCTATATCTATCTTGAGCTGCTGAATCTGATTGATCCGATCTTTTTCGTTCTGCCATTGGGCTTTCTCCGAGGCCTCTTTCTCCTTGAGTTCGGCTATTTCCCTGTCGAGGAACTGTACCTTCTCCTCGTCATTCTCTCGCTTGATGGCTTCGCGTTCGATCTCAAGTTGCTTGATCCTGCGCGAGATCTCGTCCAGCTCCTCCGGCAGCGAATCCACTTCCATACGCAGACGAGCCGCAGCCTCATCCATCAGGTCGATGGCCTTGTCGGGCAGGAACCGCTCCGTAATGTAGCGGTGCGACAACTTCACGGCCGCGATGATGGCATCATCCTTGATCCGCACTTTGTGGTGATTCTCGTATTTCTCCTTCAAACCCCGGAGGATGGAGATGGAGCTTAGCTCGTCCGGCTCGTCCACCATCACCATCTGGAAGCGTCGTTCCAGAGCCTTGTCCTTCTCGAAGTATTTGCGGTATTCATCCAGCGTGGTGGCACCGATGGCACGGAGTTCGCCCCGAGCCAGGGCCGGCTTCAGTATGTTGGCCGCATCCATCGCGCCTTCGCTCTTGCCGGCTCCGACAAGGGTGTGGATCTCATCTATGAAAAGGATGATTTCCCCCTCGGCACCGGTCACTTCGTTTACCACGGCTTTCAGCCTTTCCTCGAATTCACCTTTGTATTTGGCTCCGGCGATCAAGGCACCCATGTCGAGAGAGAATATCTGCTTGTTGCGCAGATTCTCCGGCACGTCGCCACGCACGATCCTGTAAGCCAAGCCCTCGGCTATGGCCGTCTTGCCCACCCCCGGCTCACCGATAAGGATAGGATTGTTCTTGGTGCGTCGAGAGAGAATTTGCAGCACTCGCCTGATCTCGTCATCGCGACCGATCACGGGATCCAACTTGCCATCGCGAGCACGCTGACAGAGATTGACGGCATATTTCTCCAGTGCATTGTACTGTTCCTCCGCACTCTGACTGGTCACGTTGCGCCCCTTCCGAAGCTCTTCGATGGCCGACTGCAGAAGCTGTTCGGTGGCTCCGGCATCCTTGAGCAGAGTGGACGCCTCGCATCGCGTAGTCAGAATAGCCAGCACGATGTGCTCCAAAGAGACGTATTTGTCCTTCATCCGGTGCGCTGCGTCTTCCGCTGCCTGTAGCACCTGATTGGTCTCATGCGACAGATAGGGTTCGCCACCCGATACATGGGGCAGTTTCTCTATCAGTTTGTCCACAGCCGTGGCGATACTGCCCTTGTTCAGCCCCATCTTGGCAAAAAGGAAATCGGTCAGGCTTTCGCCCTGATCCATAACGGCCTTGAGCAGGTGCTGCGGTTCGATGGCCTGCTGTCCGTGCCGACGGGTCAGCTCCACAGCCTGCTGTAGAGCCTCCTGCGATTTGATTGTGTAGTTGTTAATGTTCATTGCTGTGTTTGTTGTTACCAGACAAAATCCAACATCCATGCCAACGCCTAAAGACTGACATTTTGTCCTTTTTTACATTTTTCCCCTCCTACCATTTATATCCAAGGCAAGGTTTATTCATTATAATACATGGTATAAGAAAGAAAGTAAAGGTTCCATACAGCTTATATGACCTAATCGAATACCTTTGTCCGTGGAAAATCAAAAAACACCCTACTATGAAACTCAGAACATTAGTATTCGTGATCGTGGCTGCACTGGCAGTAGCGTTTAGCGCAGAAGCGCAGAAGAAGACGGCGAAAAAACCGCTTATCGTCTATTACTCTCACAGTGGAAATACCCAAGCAGTGGCCGAACACATCCAAAAGGCTACCGGAGGCACACTCTTCCGCATAGAACCGGAGCAAGCCTACCCCGAAGACTACAAAGCCCTCGTCCAACAAGCCAAAGAGGAGCTGAAGAAAGGCTTTCGTCCCAAACTCAAAAAGTCCGTCAAGAACATAGCCGACTACGACGTTGTCTACATAGGTTCGCCCAACTGGATCCACACCTTGGCTCCTGCCGTAATGAGCTTTCTGGAGCAGCACAATCTCAAAGGCAAGACCATCATCCCCTTTGTCACACACGGCGGTGGTGGCATGGGCAAGTGTTTGGACGAAATGAAGCGACTGGCACCTCAAGCGACAGTCCTTGACGGCATCGTTATCGACGGCAAGAAAGCCAAAGAATCGGCCGAAGAAGTCCGCAACAGCCTGAAAGCGATGGGACAAATCAAATAACGACAACTGTCCCTACTTCAAATCACCGAGGAACGATAGTGGCGAGCTTTTCCCCACAAATCAAACACAAGCTCCCTACCCTCCCCGGTTCTTTCCCCCCACAAAAAGAGGCGCCATCGACGCCTCTTTTTTATACCCAATAACCACCAAATACGCACCAAAAAACTTTTCAACAACGAAGACAAGTTTGGAATCATTCTAAATAAACGACTGAAAAGAACTCCATTTTGACACACAACAGATAAGCAAGCAAATATTTTCAGTCCGAAATCCGCTTTTCAGCAACCCATTCAACGATCTATATATAAAGCATTTTCAATTTATATATAGATTGTTTTCGATTTATATACAAATCTTTTTCAATAAATATATAAATCAAAACTCGTTTATATATAAATCGCTCTCTCAAAAAGGTCATCTACGATATAATAAAAATAAGGCATCCCTTAAAAGTCCTTTTAATCATGAAAATCTGCAAGTTCCTTGCTATAAATATGAGAAAACTTGCAGATTTATCAAAGGTCTTCGCAAACTAATTTGCTCAATATCAGAGATTAAAAGGACTTTTAAGGGACCACTACATAGGTATCCGATACAAACATAAAAAAGGGCTGACCCCAAAACTTGAAGCCAGCCCTTAACTGAATAGCAACTAAATAGTAAATTCTCCGTGTACTTCTTCGGGGGAATCGTTAAAACTCTGCGTTGTTGGGTGTCCGTGGGAAAGGAATTACATCTCGGATATTACTCATTCCCGTTACGAATAGAAGCAGGCGTTCGAAGCCCAAACCAAAGCCACTATGCGGTGCAGTACCGTAACGACGCGAGTCGAGGTACCACCAAATATCTTTCTCCGGCACTCCCATTTCGTTAGCACGAGCCACCAATTTGTCGTAGTCGGCTTCACGTTCGGAGCCACCGATGATTTCTCCGATCTTCGGGAAAAGCACATCCATGCCACGGACAGTCTTTCCGTCATCGTTCAGCTTCATGTAGAAACTCTTGATCTCTTTGGGGTAGTCTGTCATGATAACCGGTGTCTTGAAATGCACCTCAACCAGATAACGCTCGTGTTCGCTGGCCAAATCTGCTCCCCAATAGATGGGGAATTCAAATTTTACACCATTCTTGACTGCTTCTTCCAGGATACGAATACCTTCCGTATAGGCCAAACGAACAAATGGCTTTTCGAGTACAAACTTGAGACGATCGATCAGCTCTTTGTCGAAGTGTTCAGAAAGGAAACTGATGTCATCCATACAGTTATCCAAGGCCCACTGCACACAATATTTGATGAACTCTTCCGCCAAGTCCATATTATCCTCTATCTCAAGGAATGCAACTTCCGGTTCGATCATCCAGAACTCGGCCAAGTGACGCGGTGTATTGGAATTTTCTGCACGGAATGTAGGCCCGAAAGTATAAATACCGCCCAAAGCCATAGCAGCCATTTCACCCTCCAATTGTCCCGAAACGGTCAATGAGGTATGACGACCGAAGAAATCTTTACGATAGTCCACTTGTCCCTCTTCTGTTCGGGGGAGAGAATCAGGGTTCAGCGTTGTCACCTGAAACATCTGTCCGGCTCCTTCACAGTCACTGGCTGTAATAAGAGGTGCATGGAAGTAGTAATACCCTTTGTTATGAAAAAAGGTATGGATGGCAATAGCCATATGGTGCCGGATGCGATAGATGGCACCGAAGGTATTAGTGCGCGGGCGCAAATGCGCTATCTCACGCAAAAACTCCAACGTATGGCCTTTCTTCTGTAGCGGATAGGTAGCCGGATCAGCCGTACCATAAATCTCGATAGCCGACGCTTGTACCTCCACGGACTGGCCTGCTCCCTGAGATTCGACCAAAGTGCCTATAACACCGATGCAAGCACCCGTGGTAATCTGAGACATCTGTGCAGCATCGAAAGAAGCAAGATCCGCTACGATCTGCATATTATGAATCGTAGAACCATCATTGAGAGCGATAAAATTCACAGCCTTGTTGCCGCGCTTGGTGCGTACCCATCCTTTGATGTTGATTTCTTGGCCGACAAGCCCTCCATGGAGGGCATCTGCGATTCTAGTCCTTTTCATCTTCTTATCCATTATATAATGGTATTCATTATTTGTGTTTATATTATTCGAAAGCTCCCATTCTAAGGTTATTTACCTCCTGCTCATTCAGATAGCGCCATTTTCCACGGGGCAGATTCTTCTTGGTCAGTCCGGCAAAATAAACGCGATCCAGTTTGACAACACGATAGCCAAGGTGTTCAAACAAACGGCGCACAATACGATTTCGTCCGCTATGAATCTCTATTCCCACCTGCGAAAGATCGTCTTCTTTTACGTAACTGATGGCATCGGCATGTATCTCACCATCATCCAATTCCACGCCGTCGGCTATTTTCTGCATGTCTTCAATGCTTACATCTTTATTGAGCCACACGTGGTAGATCTTCTTCTTCTTGAAAGACGGATGGGTCAGCTTAGAGGCAAGATCGCCATCATTTGTAATCAGAAGTACACCGGTAGTATTCCGATCCAAACGTCCTACCGGATATATTCTCTCAGGACAGGCATATCGTACTATATCCATTACTGTGGTACGGCATTCGGGGTCATCAGAAGTGGTCACACAATTTTTAGGCTTGTTGAGCAGTACATAAACTTTACTCTCTATTTCCACTCTCTTATCCTTGTGGATTACCTCATCCTGACGTGTAATTCTTCTACCGAGTTCGGTCACGACTTCTCCATTGACCGTGATCTCTCCCTTTTCGATCAGCAGATCCGCTTCCCTTCGCGAGCAAACACCGGCATTGCTCAAGAACTTGTTCAGTCTGATCGGCTCATTCGGATCGGCCAGTACCTCACGATACTTTACTGGCACAATCGGAGCTTTCGACTGTTTCTTTTTCTTCTTTTGCTGTGGAAGTGTCAGTGTTCTATTGCCACCCGAATACATCGGCCTTTCCGTATCCCGAAACTGACGGGGATAAGATGGTCCCGAACCACGTATACGCTCGCTGTCCATAGCATGATTGGCATCGTACTCTTTCTCAAAATGTCTGAGAGAATCGCGTCTCTGCCCACGCTCTTCATTTTGGCGGTATGAAGCCGGATAAGCAGCGCGCTGCCCTTCCCGACTATATCGATTGTTGTACGAAGGAGCTTCAGAGCGGTTATTTCCTTCCCCTCCGGAGAAATCATCACGTCTGTACGATTGTGATCGACTGCCCTGCTGCTCACCGATACGTACTCGTCGTTTACGCTGTTGCAATTGATCCGTCGGTTCGGGTTTGGATGTAGCCCCTACTCTGGGAGTAGGTCTGAAACCTCCGCCTGAACTCATTCTTGACGAACGGAAAGGCGTAGGTTTTTCTATGTGCTTTTCCGAAGGAGAAATATCATCCTTGCTCGTATCTGCGAAAATATCGCGTTCTTCAGTTGTCATCTTTGATAGATTATTGCTTAGATTTTACACATACAACCTCACGGTTGCAAACTATGGATTTGTCTTTTTTGACTCTTTGGGTTACGAAAGTATGAAAATTTCAGATTCCCACGTAATTAGAAGGTGATATGCGGCGCATTTCCTCCTTCACGGTTGCATCAATATCCAATGCTTCGATAAAACTTGCAATGGATTCGGCTGTCACCGTCTCATTCGTACGCGTCAGAGCCTTCAACGTTTCGTATGGATTGGGATACCCTTCTCTACGAAGAATAGTTTGTATAGCCTCAGCCACCACGGCATAGTTGTTCTGCAAATCCCGATCGAGAGCAACTTCGTTGAGAAGCAGTTTGCCAAGCCCTTTGGCTATGCTCGTGACTGCTATGAGAGAATGCGCCAAAGGAGTCCCCACGTTACGAAGTACAGTGGAATCCGTCAGATCTCGCTGCAAGCGGGAAATAGGCAATTTGCGCGACAAATGCTCAAATATGGCATTCGCAATACCCAGATTGCCTTCGGCATTTTCATAGTCGATCGGATTCACTTTGTGTGGCATGGCAGAAGAACCGACCTCGCCGGCCTTGATCTTCTGTTTGAAGTACTCCATCGAAATGTACTGCCAGAAATCACGGCAGAGGTCGATCAGTATCACATTGATGCGACAGCAGGCATCAAATAAGGCTGCCATGTTGTCGTAGTTGGATATTTGTGTAGTGAGTTCTTCCCGTTCAAGCCCGAGAGAAGTTACAAACCGACGGCCGAAATCGCTCCAGTCATGATCAGGATAAGCCACATGATGCGCATTGAAATTGCCCGTAGCACCACCGAATTTGGCTGAATGAGGTACTTCCAGCAGCAAGTCGATCTGCTTGCGCAAGCGATAGACGAATACTTCTATTTCCTTTCCTAAGCGAGTGGGCGACGCCGGCTGTCCATGCGTTTTGGCCAGCATCGGGATATCTTTCCACTGAAGGGCATAAGCATGAAGCTGCTTCACCAGCTCCTGTAAAGCGGGCAAGTAAACCTCGGTCATTGCCTCGCGTATCATCATCGGGAAAGCCGTATTGTTTATATCCTGCGAGGTCAGACCGAAATGGATAAATTCTTTGGCATCTCGTATCCCCATGGCCTCGAACCGCTCTTTGAGAAAATACTCCACAGCCTTGACGTCGTGATTCGTTACCGCTTCTATTTCCTTTACACGTACGGCATCCTTCTCGCTAAAGTCTTGGTATATACGGCGCAACTCTTTCTCTAAAGATGGAGGGCACACATCTTTCAGCGAAGGCAATTCATTGCAAAGAGCGATGAAATACTCCACCTCCACTTTTACACGATAGCGAATTAGAGATCCTTCTGAAAAATAGCGACTAAGTACTTCTACTTTGTTGCGATACCGGCCATCTATCGGAGAGATGGCTTGCAGGGCTTGGAAAGCAATCATTTGTTTTTATTCTGATATAATCGGTCGATGAAAGCAGCAAAGATAAAAAAAGATTTTTCTGACTAAACCTAATATCCGAAGCCTTTTCTCGCTCCTTCTTTATTAAGCTTCCGAATTGATTCTACAGCCTTTTCTCAATCGCAGGTCTTATCCCAAATAATTTCACCTCCGGTCGTACGCCAAACTTCTTTTCGAGCCAGAGCAAAGAAATAATCGCTCAGACGATTGATATAGCGCATCACAGGCTCCTCTACCAGTGCCTCTTCACTCAAGCGGTATATATGACGTTCGGCTCGCCGGCATACCGTACGGCAAACATGCGCCAAAGAGGCAGAACGGCTACCCCCCGGCAAGATGAAAGCCGTCATCTTAGGAATGGCATTGTCCAAACGATCTATTTCCTGCTCCACACGTTCTATCGTTTCGGGATGCACTCGACTCTCCACCATCAGCTCTCTGCTCTCCTGATTTGTGGCCAGATAGGATCCGACGGTGAAAAGCTTGTGCTGTATGGTACGCAGAAAATCCCGATCCTCTTCCGGCAAGTCCTCACTCATCAGCAAGCCGATAAATGAGTTCAATTCGTCTATCGTACCGTAGCACTCAAGTCTTTGGTGGTATTTGGGTACACGTTCTCCCCCGACCAAGCTGGTCGTTCCCTTGTCACCCGTACGGGTGTATATCATACTTTTAGACATACAGCTTCTATCGTTTTATTATTTATAGAAACGCTTTATAGCTCCGCTTGTTCAGTCCACGATGAAAAATTACGATCAGCAGTTCGCCCATATCGATCGAAACCCGTGCAGCAGGATTCTTGCCAAGCTCTTGCCATAGGCGAAAAACCGCACCCCTGCGACGAGGACAGTACAAAATCACCATAGAGCCATCCGGCAAAGAGCCGGACAAACATTGTCGAATAGAAGCCGGCAGAGGAGTATCCCTTTCCACTACGACAAGTAGCGGATCAGCCTGCTTCGAGTCCGTTATCAGCCTATCGTCATTTTCAGCCGAAAACTCTATTCCCGGCCGTGCTGCAAAGAGATATTTCGGCAGTACGGAATCGCCCGGGGAGATACATATTGCTCGCTTCGCACTACTGAAGATCGTCAGGCGAAAGATCAGCTCCAGTACCTTACGGCGGCGAATTCCCCGATAATCGGCTGACTCCCGAAGTCCTTCTGTCTCGGAAGCAAGACGGTCAAAACTGTAATACGGTGTCTTTTCCTCCACCACCCGTGTCAGCAGGTGAAACACATAAGGAGAGTGAACATGGTGTCCTCCACGATGCAGCAGATAGCGAACAAAGCGCAATGCATGCAAGCGCACTCTATCGCTGACAGATAGGAATGAAGAGGAGAGACAAGACATTGACAAGATCGGTCGGATAATAACTTACTCCTGCTCTTGGGGCAAGATCAGATTGAGTACTACCCCTACTATGGCAGCCAAACCGATACCGGCCATCGTAAATCCACCGAACGAAACGACTGCTCCGCCGATACCGAGCGTAAGAGTGATGGACACTATAATAATATTACGTGTCCGACTCATATCCACTTTATGATTGACCAGATTAGCAATGCCGGCCGAAGCTATCGTACCGAATAGGAGCAGCATGATACCACCGAGAACGGCAGGAGGGATGGATTTGAGCAAGGCACTGACCTTACCTACAGCTGAGAAAACAATTCCCGTCACGGCTGCTATACGAATCACCATCGGATCCGTCACACGAGTTAGGGCCATGGCTCCGGTTACTTCCGAATAAGTAGTCACGGGAGGCCCTCCCAGCAGACCTGCTACCATACAGGCCAAACCATCGCCCAAGAGGGTACGATGCAGCCCCGGATCTTTTACAAAATCTTTTCCTGTCACCGTATTTACCACATAGACGTCGCCGATATGTTCTATCACGGGAGCAATGGCCACAGGCAACATAAAGAGGATGGGAGGAAGAGAGAACTTGGGGAAAGAAAACTGAGGCAGGCTCAACCACGCAGCCTCACGAACAGGATTCAGATCGACCTCATAGAAAACAACGGCTATCACATAGCCTACCACTATACCGCAGAAGATGGGAATCAGCTTGAAAAGCCCCTTGGCCAGCATAGTTACTAGCACGGCGGTAGCAAGCGATATAGTAGCCAGTATCCAGTTGGATTGTGCCATATCCACTCCGGCTCCGGCAAGCGAAAGTCCGATCAGGATAATGACAGGGCCGATGACTACAGGCGGGAACAGACGTTGGATCACACGTACTCCCTGCCACTTGACCAAAGCACTCATCAGATAATAAACCAATGCCACACCGACCATACCCGAAAGAGCTCCGGGCAGCCCATACATCTCCGTAGCCTTGATAATAGGAGCGATAAAGGCAAAACTACTACCAAGAAAAATAGGCACCTTTCCTTTCGTCACCAAATGAAAAATCAATGTACCGATGCCGGCCGTAAACAGGGCTGTCGAAGGGTCTAAACCCACAAGGAGGGGCACTAAAACAGTAGCTCCGAAAGCAACAAAGAGGAACTGTACGCCTACGATGCTTTTTCGGAGCGGAGAGAGTTGGGTTGTTTCCATATAAAAAACCGATTATAATTTGCTGGATTTTAAGCCCTGCAAATATATGGCATTTCCCTTTATCCCATTGAGTTGCATGCTTGTTTTGCAATAATTCGAACCTATCGTTTATAAGCAGAACACGATGTTCCTTGGGATTATACTTAAAAGTCCACGGACTTTATACTATAAACCCTCCATACTTTATACTTAAAACCCCTATGGCTTTATACTATAAAGTCTCCTGCGTTTATACTTAAAACCCTTGGGGCTTTATAGTATAAAGTCTCAAGGTAATCGAAAATAGACCCGACATAAGTTTTTTCATACATTTGTTTCAGTTTTTAGCCATTATATTATATGGAAAGGTTAGACAAACTCGACAGGCGAATCCTGAGCATTATCTCCAATAATGCCCGTATGCCGTTCAAAGATGTTGCAGAAGAATGCGGCGTATCGCGTGCTGCCGTTCACCAGCGCGTACAAAGAATGATCGAAATGGGAGTTATTACAGGTTCGGGCTATCGTATCAACCCGAAGTCTTTGGGTTTCAGAACATGTACTTACGTAGGCGTTCGTCTGGAGAAAGCCTCGATGTACAAGGATGTACTCCCCCATCTGTACAACATTCCCGAGATTGTGGAGTGTCACTATACGACAGGACCCTACTCTTTGCTGATCAAGCTCTTCGCCATCGACAATGACCACCTGATGGACATCTTGAATTCGACCATCCAAGAAATCCCCGGTATCGTCTCTACAGAAACGCTGATCTCTCTGGCCGAAGGATTCAATCGTGGCATCAAGATACCCGAAGGAGAGCAATAAGTTTATACATATACCCTCACCGATCGGATACGCTAAATGCCGTCCTATACGCTTACCCAATTAGCCTCTGCTGTCAGGAATTGTCTCGAAAGCGGATTCCCCGGACGCTATTGGGTCAGTGCAGAGACCAGTGGTGTCCGCATAGGCATATCGGGACATTGCTACCTGGAGTTGCTGGACAAGGATACATCCGGCTTTCAAGTAACAGCCCGTATGAAAGCCATGATATGGGCTTCGGACTATGCCACATTATCAGGACGCTTTCAGAGAGAAACGGGCGAAACATTCGATTCCGGTCTCCACGTTCTGGTACTGGTAAGTGTATCCTACCATGAGCAATATGGACTAAGCCTTCGCATTCTGGACATAGACCCCTCCTACACAATGGGGGCTATGGCTCGCAAACGCAAAGAGATCATCGAAGAACTGCGCCGGCAAGGTCTATACGACCTCAATCGCAGCCTGTCCCTACCCCGCCCCACCCAACGCATTGCCATAGTCTCATCCGGCGCAGCTGCCGGCTACGAAGATTTCATCTCACACCTTAGCCATTCGGCCGAGCATTTCTGTTTCTATCCCGTCCTCTTCCAAGCCGTGATGCAAGGAGCACAAACCGAAGCATCGGTGTTGGGAGCTTTGGAGCGCATCGCATATCACAGGAATTCTTTCGATGTAGTGGTCATCATTCGCGGAGGAGGAGCAGTGAGCGAACTGGCAGCTTTCGACTCGCTTGCCATCGGACAAGCATGTGCACGCTTCCCCCTCCCTATCCTTACCGGCATCGGACACGACAGGGACGAGACGGTGGTGGATCTGGTAGCTTATCGTTCGCTCAAGACACCTACGGCTGTGGCCGATTTTCTTGTAAACTGCCAGCGCGAAGAGTGGAAATTGATCGACGACCTTCGCTCCCGTGCTGCCGAAGGACTTCGAATGATGATGATGTACTGCCACGAACGGCTGATTCAGCTATCGCTCCGCACACCGGCCATACTGAAATCATCTGTTCGTGAAGAACACCATCGGATAAAGTCCGTAGAAGATCGCATCCGATTAGCCGCTAAACAGCGGATCGCCTTCGGACTTCAGCAACTCCAAATAGCAAGCCGCAGCCTGCCGGCCTTGATGAAGAGCGAACTGAAACAAAATACGGGTCGATTGGATCAGGTAGCAGCCCGACTGCCTTTATTGGTGACAGCCAATCTGAAGAACTACAATCGACGCCTCGAAACCAACGAACAGGCCATCCGCCTGTTGCACCCCAATGCTACCCTACGCCGCGGCTTCGCCATCGTTCTGAAAGACGGCAAAGCCATTCGCTCCCACTCGGAGCTACACAAGGGCGATCGCCTCGTCGCACAATTTGCAGACGGATCTGTATCAGCCGTTGTAGACCAACCTCAAAAGGGGAAACGCTAATACCCCAAGATACTCCCTCTCTCTTCCCGTTCGGGCTGATTTCCATGCCCAAAAATCACCTTCCGATTTTTATTTTCACCCACCCTCATAAGCTAAGGGTCGAAAATTTGGAAAACTTTCCACAAAACACAAAAACAATAACACGCTAATAATAAGTGTTTTATGAAAAGTTTTCGGAAAACTTTTCAACAACGAAGCCTTTTCCTATTGTCCAATTAATATATACTTCATAACATTGCAGGCACAAACAGAAGTTATTTACATAAAACACCATGTCACGCAAAACGTACACATTCGACGAGGCATACAAAGCCTCGCTTGCCTATTTTGATGGCGATGAGCTTGCCGCCAAAGTATGGGTAATGAAGTATGCGCTGAAAGATGCCCAAGGGAATATCTACGAAAAAAGCCCTGTGGATATGCACAAGCGTATAGCCTCCGAAATAGCTCGCATCGAGAAAAAGTATCCCAATCCTCTTTCCGAAAAAGAGCTGTTCGATCTCTTCGATCACTTCCGCTACATCGTGCCTCAGGGAAGTCCGATGACCGGTATCGGCAACGACTTTCAGATAGCCTCCCTCTCCAACTGCTTCGTTGTCGGTTTGGATGGTGATGCCGATTCATATGGAGCTATCATTCGCATCGATGAAGAGCAGGTACAGCTGATGAAACGCCGCGGAGGCGTAGGGCACGACCTCTCCCATATTCGCCCGAAAGGTTCGCCCGTGAAGAACTCTGCCCTCACGTCCACCGGCCTGGTTCCTTTCATGGAACGCTACTCCAACAGTACGCGCGAAGTAGCTCAGGACGGCCGTCGCGGTGCACTTATGCTGTCCGTATCCATCAAGCATCCTGATTCCGAATCCTTCATCGATGCCAAAATGACCGAAGGCAAGGTGACGGGAGCCAACGTATCGGTGAAGATCGACGATGAATTCATGCGTGCCGTTGTCGAAGGCAAACCCTATAAACAACAGTACCCCATCGATGCCAAAGAACCGAAGTGGGAGAAAGAGATCGATGCACGTACCCTCTGGGGCAAAATCATCCACAACGCTTGGAAGTCGGCCGAACCCGGTGTACTCTTCTGGGATACGATCATCCGCGAATCGGTACCCGATTGCTATGCCGATCTGGGCTTCCGTACAGTCTCCACCAACCCCTGTGGTGAGATCCCTCTCTGCCCCTACGATAGCTGCCGACTGCTCGCTATCAACCTCTATTCCTACGTAAAGAACCCATTCACGAGCGAAGCCTCCTTCGACTTCGAGCTTTTCCGTAACCACGTCGTTTTGGCACAGCGCATCATGGACGACATCATCGACCTCGAAGCCGAAAAGATCGAACAGATCCTAAGCAAGATAGCCAGCGATCCCGAAAGCGAAGAAGTCAAGACCTCGGAGCGTAACCTCTGGCACAAGATCCGTCGCAAGACTCTTGCCGGTCGTCGTACAGGCGTAGGTATCACCGCCGAAGGCGATATGCTTGCAGCGATGGGATTCCGCTACGGTTCGGACGAAGCTACCCAATTCGCCGAAGAGGTACAGAAGACCCTCGCACTCTGCGCCTATAGCAGCTCTGTGACCATGGCCAAGGAGCGCGGCGCCTTCGAACTGTTCGATGCCAAGCGCGAAGAGAACAATCCCTTTATAGCCCGTATACGCGAAGCCGACCCATGGCTGTACGAAGAGATGAAGCAGTACGGACGACGCAATATCGCCTGCCTTACCATAGCTCCTACCGGTTCCACCAGTCTGATGACGCAGACTTCCTCCGGTATCGAGCCGGTATTCATGCCGGTCTACAAGCGTCGCAGAAAGGTGAATCCGAGCGACAAGAACGTACAGATCGACTATGTGGACGAAGTGGGCGACAGCTTCGAAGAGTTCGTTGTCTACCACCACAACTTCGTCACTTGGATGCGCACCAACGGTTACGACCCCGACCGCAAATACACGAACGAAGAGATCGACGACCTCGTGGCCCGTTCGCCCTACTACAAGGCCACGGCCAACGATGTGGACTGGGTAGCCAAGGTGAAGATGCAGGGACGTATCCAGCAGTGGGTAGACCACTCCATCAGCGTAACCATCAACCTCCCATCCGATGTCACCGAAGAGCTGGTCAATACCCTGTATGTGGAAGCATGGAAGAGCGGCTGCAAGGGCTGCACCGTCTATCGTGACGGTTCGCGCAGTGGCGTCCTTATCACTGACAAGCCGAAGAAGAAAGACAAGAAAGAGGAGCCGGCAGCTCTCCAGACCACGGTACAGAGCATGCTTATCTCCCGTCCGCGCGAGCTGGAAGCAGAGGTCGTTCGCTTCCAAAACAATCGCGAGAAGTGGATCGCTTTCGTTGGCCTCAAGGATGGACGTCCTTACGAGATCTTTACCGGTATAGCCGATGACGACGAAGGTATCATGGTACCGAAGAGCGTTACCCACGGCAAGATAATCAAGAACAGGGACGAAAACGGCGAACGACACTACGACTTCCAGTTCTGCAACAAGAAAGGCTTCAAGGTAACCATCGAAGGCTTGGACAGCAAGTTCAATCCCGAATACTGGAACTACGCCAAGCTCATCTCGGGCGTCTTGCGCTACGGTATGCCTATCGAGCAGGTGGTACATCTCGTGCAGGGCATGTCGCTGAACGACGAATCCATCAATACATGGAAGAACGGCGTGGAGCGCGCCCTGAAACGTTACCTCCCCAATGGTACCACCCTCTCGGGACAGGTATGTCCGAGCTGCGGTCAGGAGACATTGGTTTATCAGGAAGGCTGCCTGCTATGTACCAGTTGCGGAGCTTCCAAATGCGGATAAAGCACAAAGCCGGCAGGGTATCGCTTCTATAACACAATACCTCTGCAACGACTCTACATTTCCTTTACTGCTCAAGAGGGCATGTCCGGACCATGATTCGGCATGCCCTCTTCTTGTATTTCATAAATCAAGCATCTGATTTTATCTATATTTGCAAACATCAATTCAAAGATTTACCCAGAATCAAGTTATGGATCCAATTTCGACAATACTCGAACTTTTATTTACTCCGATCAAAAACCTTTACTTGAAAATACAAAGCTATTTCAAAAAGGAGGTTGATCCCCAAGTGGAATCGGTTTTTCATTATACCCTAAATGATTTTTTCAAAAATGAAGTTGGATATACGACACGCATCAAACTAAAGAAAGCGGTTGGTGCATATATGAAGAATCCGGCTTCATTTGAATCGACGGATCAAGAAACACAAGATTTTATTGCCTGTTTTGAGAAACGGCTTGCTGAACCCAAACATCAAGCAGCCTACAACTACTTGTCCCGATTGGAGAATAGAGAGGAACATACCCAAATCATGGCAACCATCAAAGAAAAAGGCCTTGATCCACGGGATATTGAACGATACTTGAAACAACTGCCAATCAAAGAAGGTCAAGCAAAAGCGGAACAGGCCATCGAAGATTTATACCAAAGTCGTGAAATAGAACTCCCTTTGCGCGAGATATTGCAAATCATAGTCCGAAATCTGTTCGAACACTCGGCCGAGTTATTACATGAAATAGAGAAGCTGAAGAAGAGTGGAAATACTCTATTAGCCGATACTTTAGAATCCATCCGGCAAGTAGTGATCGGCAAAAGCGACAACAGCCTCACTCGGATTTACGAAGAGTATGAAGAAAAAAGGAATGAAGAGTTTATTAAGGTTTTAAGGGAGCTAATCGAAGCAGCCAAGACCAAGTTTTCATTTGACGAGGCTTGCAATTTCTATGAGAAGCTGATCGCGATTGAACGATCTCTCAAAAACCTCTTCGGCTATGCTGACCTGCTATATTCTCTTAATGACTTCACCAAAGCCAAACAATATTATGAAGAAATCTTAGTTATCTATAGAGCACTCGCAAAGAAAAATCCTCAGGCCTATAATCCCTACTTGGCCTTAACATTGAACAATCTAGGTCTATTATACAGCAATAACAATGAGCTAAAGCAAGCGAAAGACTGCCATCAAGAGGCCTTGGTGATAAGAAGAGAACTCGTAAAAAAAAGTCCTCAGGCCTACAATCAAGACTTGGCTATGACATTGAACAATTTAGGCCTTTTACTCGGCAAAAACAATGAATTAAAGCAAGCGAAAGATTGCTATCAAGAGGCTTTGGTGAAATACAGAGAGCTTGCAAAGAAAAATCCTCAAGTCTATAACCCGGAGTTAGCCTCAGTATTGAACAATCTGGGTGTCTTACTCAACGATAACAAAGAGCCCAAGCAAGCAAAAGAATATCATCAAGAAGCCTTGGAGATACGCAGAGAACTTGTGAGAAAAAAACCTCAGGTCTATAATTCGTACTTGGCTATGACATTGAGCAATCTGGCTGTCTTACTCGCCAATAACAATGAACTAGAGCAAGCGAAAGACTACTACCAAGAGGCTTTGGTGATAAGAAGAGAACTGGCAGTCAAAAATCCAGAAGCCTATAATCCAGACTTGGCTACGACTTTGAATAATCTAGGTGCTGCTTTACTCAGCAACAACAATGAAACAAAGCAAGCGAAGGACTACTTTCAAGAAGCTTTGAAGATAAGAAGAGAACTCGCAAAGAAAAATCCAAAGGCCTATAATCCATACCTAGTCTCAACATTGAACAATCTGGCTGTTTTATACTACCAAATCAATAATCGAAAAGAGGCAGAACAAGCATATAAAGAAGCTCTTACGCTAAGAGAAATTTTGGCAAAAAACAATCCATCAGCCTATGAAATATACTATGTGCAGATGCTAACCTTTGGAATATTTTGTTTAGGAAAAGATCCAAAGGACATAGAACAAATAAAGGCAACACTACAGAAATACCCTGACAGTAGTCGAGCAAAAGAATTGCTTGAAAAAATAGAAAGCTGGGAAGAAGAGAATCCAAAAGCGTAATAGAAAGGTATACAAGCAAAATTAGGCTTCACCGGAGTTGGTCTTTTTTCTTACATTTGCGGTCTCAACAATTAAATGCCCCTATATATGCTAAGACTTCATATAATATCTACAAACGGTAAGGACGATTTTGCTATCCTATATACTCTTCTCTCTCCGTGGAAAGAGAGAAAAGAACGCTTATACCTATGACGAACAAGCAGGAATAAGGCTATCAATAGCCGGACAAAAGCATAAGGCACGCACCCGATTCGAAGCTGAATCGGGTGCGTGCCTTTCTTTTATCGCCTGTCGAAAGGGCTTTCTTCATCTACGATCTATATATAAATGGCATGACAATCTATATAGATAACGAAATCGATTTATATATAAATTGAAAACGATTAATATACAGATCGAAAATGATTTATATATAAATTGAAAATGCTCGATATACAAATCGTTTTTCCATCTCTTAGAAACCCGAATCTGAGCTAAAGAAGTTCGTTTTACCATCTTTTGGGGTTCAAAAGGCTCTTCCTTTCAGGCGCTTATTTAGAATCATTCCAAACTCATCTTCATTGTTGAAAACTTTTTTGGCGCGTATTTTTCAGTGTTTGCCATAAGCTCCGGAGAGCAGAGAAAAGGCCTCCCACGATTGATTGTCTTCCTCCCCCTATCCTACCCCCCAAAATACCGCTGTAGCTACTTATCGATAGTATGAGTGCGGCTCTACTCTTGATGCCGGCAGCAACCGAAAAAGGGAATCGTGCTTCATTATTTATTACTTTTGCGCGATAATATTCTCGTGCAGACGCGGCCGATGACCGAATCGTGCACTGGAGAAGCAAAAACATTCTTACAGGAACAAAGCGTACAGTATGGAAATAGCGAGCAAGTACAACCCCGAAGAGGTAGAATCGAAATGGTATAACTACTGGATGGAATATGGCTGTTTCATCTCCGTTCCCGATGGACGAAAGCCATATACCGTGGTGATCCCCCCACCCAACGTGACGGGAGTACTCCACATGGGGCATATGCTCAACAATACGATTCAGGACATCCTCGTACGCCGTGCCCGTATGAAAGGGTACAACGCCTGCTGGGTGCCGGGTACAGACCATGCCTCCATAGCCACTGAAGCGAAGGTGGTAGGCCGATTGGCTGCTCAGGGTATCAGCAAGCAGGATCTCGGCCGAGAGGAGTTTCTCCGTCATGCATGGGACTGGACCCACGAGCACGGAGGCATCATCCTCGAACAGCTCAAGCGTCTGGGAGCGTCCTGCGACTGGACACGGACGGCCTTCACGATGGACGAATCTCGCTCCGAGAGCGTGATCAAGGTGTTCGTGGATCTCTACAACAAAGGACTGATCTACCGCGGCATACGGGTAGTAAACTGGGATCCGAAAGCACTGACTGCCCTCTCGGACGAAGAGGTGATCTACAAAGAAACAAACGGCAAGCTCTACTATCTGCGCTATTTCGTAGAGAACGAACCGGACAAATATATAATAGTAGCGACGACTCGCCCCGAAACCATCATGGGAGATACGGCCGTCTGCGTGAATCCGAACGACGAACGCTACCGCTGGCTTCGAGGCAAACGGGTGATAGTGCCCACCGTAGGGCGTGCAGTACCCATCATCGAAGACGAATATGTGGATATGGAGTTCGGTACGGGATGTCTGAAAGTAACACCCGCACACGATGTCAATGACTATATGCTCGGTCAGAAACACCGGCTCGAAAGCATAGACATATTCCACGACAACGGCATTCTCAACGAACATGGCGGCCCGTACGCCGGTATGGACCGATTCGATGTGCGTAAGAAGATCGAACAGGATCTGATCGATGCCGGTCTGATGGAGCGAGTGGAGAACTACGTAAACAAGGTAGGCTACTCCGAGCGTACCGATGTACCCATCGAACCGAAGCTCTCGATGCAGTGGTTCCTGCGGATGGAAAGTCTGGCCAAACCGGCTCTCGATGCCGTGATGAACGATGAGATCAAACTGCATCCGGCCAAATTCAAGAACACCTACCGTCACTGGATGGAGAACGTGAAGGACTGGTGCATCAGCCGACAACTCTGGTGGGGGCATCGTATCCCTGCCTACTACCTGCCGGACGGAAGTATCGTAGTGGCGGAGACGGCCGAAAAAGCCGTGGAACTGGCACGTAAGCAAACGGGATCGGACTCGCTCACAGCAGAGGATCTGCGACAGGACAGCGACTCGCTGGATACGTGGTTCTCCTCATGGCTATGGCCGATAAGCGTATTCGGCGATGTGATGGATCCGGAGAACGAAGAGCTGGACTACTACTATCCCACGAGCGACCTCGTAACGGCTCCGGACATTCTCTTCTTCTGGGTAGCCCGTATGATCATGGCAGGCTATGAATACCGTGGCAAGAAACCCTTCGACAACGTATATCTGACCGGTATCGTGCGCGATGGTCAGGGTAGAAAGATGTCCAAGAGCCTCGGCAACTCACCGGATCCGATCATGCTGATGGAGAAATACGGTGCCGACGGAGTACGCATGGGACTGATGATGGCTGCCCCGGCCGGCAACGATGTGCTCTTCGACGAATCGCTCTCGGAGCAGGGACGTAACTTCTGCAATAAGATATGGAATGCCTTCCGCCTCGTAAAAGGATGGCAGCAGGCAGAAACGGCCACGCAGCCCGAAGCCTCGGCTCTGGCCGTGAAATGGTTTGGGTATCGCCTCGATGAGGTGAAGACGGAGTTGGACGATCTCTTCTCCAAGTACCGTCTGAGCGAGGCACTGACACTGGTTTACAAGCTGTTCTGGGACGACTTCTCCTCTTGGTATCTGGAGATGGTGAAGCCGGCATACGGTCAGCCGATGGATGCGAAGACCTACGGCAGTACGATCGGATTCTTCGATCAGCTGCTGCGTTTGCTCCATCCCTTCATGCCTTTTATCACAGAAGAGCTATGGCATGCACTCGAACCGCGTCACGATGGCGAGACCATCATGCTCTGCCTCCTGCCCGATGCGCATGAGACGGACAGGGACTTCCTGCAAGCCTTCGACCGTACACGGGAGATCATAGCCGCCATTCGCAATATCCGCACCGGCAAGAACGTTCCTTTCAAGGAAAAGCTGACGTTCGAAGCAGGAAACGAACACGATGCCTCTTTCGATGCCGTCATCATCAAAATGGGCAACCTCGAAGCCATCAACCGAGTGGAAGAAAAGACAAGCGGCTCTACCTCTTTCCTGATCGGTACACTGGAATACGCCATCCCGATGGGCGCATTGATCGACGTGGAGGAGGAGATCAAGAAGTTGTCCGACGAACTGGCCTATCAGGAGAAATTCCTCGCTTCGGTCATGAAGAAGCTCGGTAACGAAAGCTTTGTGGCCAAGGCTCCGCAAGCTGTCATAGAGCTGGAGCAAAAGAAGAAAAGCGATGCCGAAGCGCGAATCGCCACACTTCGAGACAGTCTGAATCAGTTGCAATCGACCAAATAAACCCCATACACAATCTCTTTAGCCAACAATGAAACCCAACGAAGTACAGATTCAGCTCGAACGCCTGTTCCGCACACCGATCGAACACCCCGACAGCTCCAAAACGGCACCGATAGCCATCAGTGATCTTTTCGTCCAAATAGATCCGGCTGCGGGGGAAGTACAGCTATTCAACGACAAAGACGAAGAACTTCATCGTGTGGTCATATACGATTGGATCCAAGAGGGACGAACGGAGATCCCGTCCGCAATGAGGCAGGAGCTTCGTGCTGCAGTCAAAAGGCTGCATGCAGCCCGATTCTTCGACAAAGACCAATTTGTACGCCCCTTCTCGGTGGCTCTGACACAGGAGGATTTCACGATTATCGAGGAATTGCTCTTCATCGACGACGAACTGATTCAGCTGGATTCGGCTCTGCTGGAAAATCTGGATGAAGAATTGAATAATTTTCTTGCCGAACTTCTTCCGGATATCAAATAATTATTTACCTTTGCAGCGCTTTCGAGAGAGGGCGGGCGGTCGCGAGGCCGTCTACAGACTGCCGAAATAGCTCAGTTGGTAGAGCAATTCATTCGTAATGAATAGG
>ENA-OWND01000044-OWND01000044.1-metagenome-genome-assembly--contig:-NODE-44-length-77108-cov-23.046254_pt1 | contig 77108 bp, 69 predicted proteins | sample MGYA00245342_ERZ651119 | MGnify/ENA primary metagenome ERZ651119 (study PRJEB26857, sample SAMEA4031756) | metagenome | biome: human; feature: oral; material: saliva | place: Philippines | collected 2014... | reverse complement strand
CACCTTTGGCATATTTCTATAATATGTATAAAATAAAAGGAAAAACTTTTTTACAAATTATAATAATATTATGTAGTATGTCTGCCCCATTTATTGGAGCTTATTCTTGGATTTTATTATTAGGAAGAAATGGATTGATTACTAATACAATTAGAAATTTAACAGGTTTTAATATTTGCACTGGGATGGTTTTTTTGAACAGTTTGCATAATATGTCCACTAAATTATAATTAATTAATAAGATATATATTATAGAGATAATAGGTATGAATCCTATTATCTCTATTTCTTATATTAATTAAGGAGGTTGATACTATGGCTAGTATTAAGTTATATGGCACTAGTTTAGTAAAGTACATATACGGCAATCAATATAGACAAGAAAAAGCCATCATAGAGCCAGTATATGACATGTTATGGAGATTAGGTGGTGGCAGTCGAGCCTTTGTACGAAATGAAGGATTTTCTGGTAGAGGTGAAGTAAAGCAAACGACTAATGTTCGTGAGATTCTACCATGCACGGCACATGGAGTTAGTACTCTATTGGTAGATGATATGTTCACTACCTACATGGATACTGATACCATACAGGCTATAACCTTTAACTCACCATCTATCATTAAACGAGGTATATTGGATACTCATGAACGAGATAATCGAAATATATCAAAATTTGTAAACCATATGAATGAATGGGTTAAGTTAACAGCCTATATATTCCCTTTTATTAAGTATATTGGTAAGCAAAAGGGAAGAACATATATTGTTCAACTATCTATCCCCACGAAAGTATTTGAAACGGTATTACCAATCATCCAGAGAGCTATATCTGATGTATTTAAAAGTTATACTAAGTCATCGGTTCATTATGAGAACAAGGTTCCTACTCCAACGATTGATGATAGTCATGATAATATTGTTATTGTCACCTATATGTCAACAGGTAAGGTAGTTGATGTGTTTGAAAAATGGATACAGTTCACACAAACGGTCTATAATCGAGGTGGCGTTGGATTTAACAATAACGCAGTACCTACTGAGATATTAACCGGTAGTGATAGTGTACAAAAGTTGTTCATCGATTGTTTAACTGAGGTAACCTCATTAAAAGCATTCTCTGAAAATGAATGTGGTCTATTTTATGACCCACGAAGAAGTATGGTTATTTCATTAAAATGGTTATTTGAGCAACAGCAACGATATTATAAACTATCGGAAACGATTACGGATGGTGTATATAGAGGAACTATCTATACACAAAATCCTAATGAAAGTACCGTTACATATAGTCCATTCGATGCCTATATTGGTAAAGGTATAGCTCATAATCAGATCAATGAAAGGGATCTATTCGATATTACATTTGATGATAATGAAATATGGGTGGATGGTCTAATTATTCCATTTCATGAGTAAAATTATAACACGACTTACAAATAGGTAACTAAAGCGAAAATTGATGTATAGTCAGGATGTGAATGGCTAGCAAGGCTACTATAGAATTACGGAAGAGATACCGACGTATAGAAAAAGGAGATTAGGATCTTTTCAATTTAAGACTTCTATAGAACAGTGTGCTATGCGTTAGATCTGCGAGTCGATTTGGTGCACTAAGTTGCCGCTAAGAGCATATAGGAAAACCGCATATGTTTTTTAACGAAGAGGATCCGACGACAAAGTAGGACGTACCGTACTAAACATATGGTCTGATATGTGTTGACTAGTTCTTTTGTAAGTCGTGAATTTGCACGCAACCGATGGTCATAACTTAGGAATCCGGTACCGCGGGAGGTGCTAGGCTGTGGGTTATATCTACGCACACATCTGTCAACAACGTATTTACAATCGCTATGCTCCTATTGATCACTTCGATTAGTATGAGTTTTCGACTGCTTGTTTTCCGGTGGGGTGGGCTCATGAGTACTAATAGTATATCGGTAGTGTGTAGAAATGATATAAATACAGGAGGCTAAACGGTGAAAATTTACGAATTAGAAGTCGCTGGTAAAGTGGTAGCGTATTCCAAACATCTCGATATGTTGAAACTCTACTTAGTCCAACGACACCTAGAAAAATCAAATTTTCAAATCCAGACACGTAAAGTTGGTAAAGGAGACTATGTTAATCCTGACTTATTGCTTTATGTGATCGGAACGTTCGTCCTAACATCGTTCGAGTATGAATATATTCAGACTATTGGAAACGAACATAGGACATACATTGAGAATCTCGTCGTAGGATTGGAGCTTATCGCGGGAGATAAGACTGCCGACCTATCTAAACGAGATTTAAAAGCTATTAAACGAACGATTGCTTACTTGAATAAGCATAAATCGTTCGATAAAGAAGAATCGAGCCATATACTTGATACGATTGTGGATCATCCACATGTCGTTGACGAGTATATGGCTCAAGTTAAGTTTATTCGTGATGTATTACGAGGAGAATGCTAATGATTAACATAGTAGCAATTGAAGGATTAGATGGTTCTGGTAAATCAACATTTGCCGAGAACGTAGTAGTTATTTTGAATAAGATTGCTAAGAATGTACATATTGAATACGTACATTTTCCAGACTATTCATTGCAATCTGGTAAAGAGATTCTTAACTTTTTACAGCATGGCGATATCAATAATAGCAGAGCAAGGGATAAAATTATCAGACTGTTTATTAAAAACCGTCATGAGTGGTATGTTAACAACTATGAACGATTGAGTCAATATGATAACGTAGTCATCATTGCTGACAGGTATCGTCATAGTAATGACTATTTGAATTGCTCTAAGTTCAGAGATATCCCAAAAGCTATGGCTAAATACACTGATATTGAATTGAATGGCTATCGTGTTCCAAAAGAGATTTTAAATTTCTTATTAGATACACCATTGGATTTGATTCTAAAACGATTAGCGAATAAAGCGATTGATCAAGGCATCGATCAATATGAATCGGAAGCCAACATTCGCAAAATTCATAGTAAAAAGGATATCGTTACTAGACATTGTATGGATAAAAACTTCCATATCTTACCAGGTCAATTATTAGATCAAAAATATATGGAATCGATTGGTAATGAACACTATGCAACAGATCCTTTGATGTCTGATTACGCTCAATTATATTTTACATATAAAATGGCTAAAGAAATCAATGAGTTTTTAAGTAAGCAAGGTCCAATTGCTAACCGAGGTCATCTATATATTGGTAGACTTTTGAAGAATAGTGCTGTTAAAAACTTAACTAAAAAATTCATGACGGAGTTAAAACAAAGTGTCGTCAAATGTTAAGGAGAGTTAGCGTAACATGATTCGTGAGGAAAAATTATTCAATAAGATTAATTTTATTGGAAAAGGTGGAGACTTCTCCTGTGATTTAACTAAACGGAGTTTCTTTCTAATTCATGAAGGTTGGTTGTATATCTTTGAACCAAACTATGATGCATTTATGTTTTATATGCGGTCTGAACGACTTAGGAAGTATAGAAATATCGTATTCTGTATTTCCCATACCCATGATGATGCCATGAATGGTATCAATAGTTTTTTATCATGTATTCATGATAGAGGAGAACAAGAAGCGAAAGTATATATTATTACTCGGGTTGATGATGTCATCAAAACGCTCGTTGCTTCAGGCGTGTATCCAAGATATACAAAACATACTCATATTGTACACGAATTGGTTAATACTGCCTCTTTGGATATTATAACGGTGGATATGACTCATGGGGAATTTGATAGTTGTGGATTCTTAGTGAATGATAGAAATTCGACCACTAATGATAATATATTCTATACTGGTGATTGTGATAGTATTCCAGCTTTAATTATGCGTCGATTTGTTGACGGTAGTATTAAAGGATTGGTAAGTGATGTCACATTAGAATATCCAAGTCAAGAACATGTATCATTTAAGTTCTTTAAGGATCTAGTTTCAGTAGCCGGTACAGATATACTGAACCGTATTAAATTCGTTCATTTTAGAAATGAATATGAGTTCACAGCAATCAATGAAGCAGTTGAGCGATTGATATTCAACAATCTGACAGTTGAATAGTAAAGATAGAAGATGGAATTCCATCTTCTATCTATTTTTTATTAAGGAGGAAATGGATATGTATAAAGACGATGACCGAGTCTATATTATGATAGACCCAAATAATCCATATAGCATATTATGGGCAGAAAATGAGGCTGATTTAATATCATATGGAGTTCAAAATGGTATGAAAGAATACAAAGATTATCGAATCGTATCTATGAAGACTGATGTCTTTATGGATGGTGAATTCGATGGTAAATATAAAGATGAAGTCTTTGAATACCAACAAGGTGTCTATGTAACCGAATCAGAACAAGAAATGATATCCCAATGTATCGACACTGATATTTCTGGATTAATCAATGATATTGAATCCCTCATTCATCAGTTGAAATTCATTACAGGCGAAGACGCTAAAAAAGCTCGAAAAGCATTAAAGAAGCTTCTCTTCGATCCAGATATTCCGGAATGGTTATTTGATCAAATTGATTCCGCTGATGATATTGATGAATATTTGATTATGGAAGCCAAATTAAACCTTCCTAAATATGTCAAAACTTCTTGGGGACGTCGACACAAGAAGAAGGATAAATCTATGAGCAAATATAACCCAGAACCTTACTATTAAAAGCGTATAAGTTCTAGGATATTATAATAAGTTTAATTGCTCAGGAAGGAGATATACATGGAAAAACAAGAACGTGACCAATTAAAGAAGGAATATTTTAAACTGATGGGTCAGTTAGGTTATAAAGTCGTATATGATCTACACAATAAACAAGACAGTGACATGTTTGATTTAGAAGTGTTATGTACAACGACCACCGAAGAAGGTAAAACACTATACGGATTTTATCAAATCGGTAATCATAATGAACTAGCTGTTCATAAGTATAAAACCTATCGTGATACTAATCGGTTAGATGAGTTTCGCCATGGGATTCAAATATGGATAGAGAAAATGGTATTCACTGTGAATGAAATCATTGTCGCTCTTCTCTATGAAGGATATGACATTGAAGATATTTACGTGGATAATAAAATCCATCTAACACCTAAAATGATTAAGGTATTGATGGATGTATTCAATCGTCGTCAGCACGATTTTATTAAGGAGCGATAACTATGGGTTTCAAAAAAGAAGAAGAGCGTAAACTATTGAAAGCTCTTCGTGGTAAAAAATCCAATATGGATAAACTATTGGAAAAGATGGAAGAGCAAGTTGAGTTAAAAGCTATCAAGGGTAATTTAGCTGATATTGTAGAAGAGTTACAATTAACCTCTGAACAAGAATGGACTAAAGAACGTCTTGATAAACTTTTCGAAGCAGTTTCTATCATCACCGATTTATTGGTAGACTATGATGATTAATGGCAAATAACCACCTTTAAACATATATCTAAGTATGATATTTAGTTTAAAGGTGGTGAATGTCACTTATGAGAATACCAAGAATCAAACATTATGAATCGAATGCTGAAACGGTAACTCAAGCTATGGAAGAGTTAGCAATCAGCAAAACGTTTTATAATTTTGGAAATAATAAAGAGAAAGTGAAATTCATCAAAACAGTTGAAGTACTCATTCGCTCTTCTTTAGAATATCGAGAGCTGATCCAATATCTTGGATCAAAAATGGGAATGAACTACTGTTCTTTTTTTCATAACGTTTCGAAAGAGAAGTATGGAAAAGCTAGAATTCGCATAGAATTACACCACGAACCATTCACATTGTATGACATTGTGAATATCGTGTTAAATAAACATCTCATGGAACACGGGGAAAATGAACGCATTAACATGATGGATATAGCCGAAGAAGTTATGGGTCTACATTATGATGGATATGTAGGCTTAGTTCCACTGTCACAGACGGTTCATGAACTCGTACATTCCGGTGCCATGTTCATTCCTCTTCAATTTATTGATGAAGGGTTTAATACTTTTTATCTTCGATATAAAGATTATATTGAGGAACCTCTTAAACAAATGCTAATCACTAAACTTAATTTATCGAAGGATTATGCAGCCGATCCGGATCATTTTACTGAGATCCTTCGCAAAAAATATATCTACGTGGTTAATGATAACTATGAGAGCGTTCCTGAACGTTTTGATTAATAAGGAGATACGTATGGGAGACTATTACTCTAATGAACCTATCTTATACATTGATAGATTCTTGGAGCTACGTAAACGAGAAACCACCCAATATAACGACGTAATTCGACTACGTAACTATAGGGGATTAAGTGGAGCGTTTAACACACATAAAGATCTAAATGTGGTTACCAGCTCATTACTATATAACTTCTCATATAGAGATACCTTAACTAATAATGGAATTGGTGTCTTACCTAGATATGAGTTAGAAAACAATCCCGATTTTAAACAATTGGTAGTCGGGTTAATTATTACCAATAAAGAGAACACACAAGCACTCTTATTGAGACGCAAAACAGACGATTCTCAAAATAACACATTAACGCTGATACAAGGCCATGTTGCTATACCAGAGTTCGATACTGATGAAGAAATTGATAATTATTTAACATCAACCACTCTATATGATGTATTATATGATAACATGATCAGAGAAGCTGAGGAAGAAGTTCGTGGATTGATTTCTGTAGTATATCCATCACTACCATCCACGATGCATATTGAATACTTTGCTAACAATGATTATGATGCATCTGATATATCATATTATCACATTGGGTTCATTTTTGAACTTGTCGTTGATAACTTATCCAGTTTAACTAAGTTGGAATCAGGTGAACCAAATAAACATAGCCTAGAAATTGTAAACATTGAAGACGTGCTTACTGACCCATTATTGGATAATTGGGTATATGAAATCTTTAAATTAAATAAATAAAATAACGATAGAAGTTGCTGTTTTAGCTCTTCTATCGTTATTTTTTTCCGATTTAAAATATATATTATTTAAGAGTATAGAGAAGCGGCAACCCTATGATGTTCACGCACTATACTGACTGATTTTGAATTGAAGCGGAGGATGCTGATTCAAAAGTAATGGTAGATGTAACAAGAATACTACCGATAGAAAATTGAATAAAAAACTATAACGTTGTTTGAGAAAGGAGTCCTATGATGGATAATGACAACAAAAATTTTAGTCCGTTAGACGACCCAAAACTCTCTCGCGAAGAAAATGTTAAACGCTCCGCGGCAAGCTGGAAACGGTTAGTAGAGGAAACAGGGGCAGACCCAATAACGGCTTATTTAGTGGTGACAATGAGTCCAGATGATTACTGGAAACATGCCATGATATTATCTGAATTAAAGAATGTTGGCGGTGTAGATGTAATGAGTTTCGATTACACTAACCATGCGATTCTAAATGATGCACAAGCTAAGTTCAGAGATATCGAATATGAAATGGAAGATGAGGATAAAACTGAAATTGATATGAGTCAATTTGTGGCATATCAACATAAAGATGGTACAATATCCTTAGTTCCAAAAGATCATCCAATACCATTCACTATCAATGATGTGAAAACAGATGAAACGGAAACAGACACCAAAAATATTAAAACTCTTGGTGAATGGATGGATGAAGAAGAATTAACAGATGAAACTGATGACGTAGTTGATGACGAACCGAGTGTGGATTCCGAAGCATCTGACATGGATGAGGACGACATTGATTGTTCTGATGCATGCTATACAGATGAGGAAAAAGCTGAGTTGAAGAAACAATACGAAACAGCAGATGCATCTGAAATGAGTCAATTCTTCGGTGAATATGATATGATGCGAGCAATGGAAGATCCTGAATATGCAAAGGAATGTTCCAGAATCGCTAGAGGTGTTACCGAAGAAGAAGATGACGATGACGACGATGATGATATCGACTTCGACGATTATGATCCAGAAGAGTACGCTGATGCTAATGATGGATTAGACATTGATTATTCGGATTATGGCGAGCCCTTAACCGAAGCGGAGAAGCTAGGTATGCCAGAAAAAGAATGGCGAATTAGCCAAGATCCAATTTTTGGTGAGATGTACCGGTCAATGGGTAAGTTTGATAAATATGAGAAACCTAAAGATCTCGATGAAGATGAAGAAGAATCTCAAGAAGAACCAGTTGAAGAAAAGAAAGAAGAGGAAGACGTTCCTGATTATAAACAAATGGCATATGACCGTTTTGAAAAAATCATTTCTTTGATTCCTGAGAATATTGACTACTACCCATTTGAAGGACATCAAAACGATGAACCATGGATGACAAATATCATTCCTGATGATAAAGTAACATTCGGTGATGTTCGTATGGCCATCGAACATCATAATGGAATTGATGTATTTGCAAGAAATCATATCCCAGCGTATACAAAAGCTCGGGCTGTGTTTAATGGTCTTCGAGATAGATTCCTAGCTCATGAGAATGAGATTATTCCAGAAGATGACCCATCAGGTGTGGGTGATGGAGAATCTACATTCGGTGATGTGTTATGGAACATGGAAGATTGGGTTATTGAAGAGGAAGAGGATATGCGTAGAGAATGGTTTGAATCTGCCAATCCAACTCCATATGTAAAAGATCCTGATACTATGCAAATGTTATGGGACCAAGAAAAAGAGGAGCAACGACAAATGAGAGAAGCTTCTCGTAAGAAGAAGAAAGAGCAAGAAAAGAAAGAACAAGAGATTCTCAATGAATCCGATTCTGTCTTGTATGCTTATAAACAAAATGGTTGGACTGATGAACGTCTATTAGACTTCCCTTCTGTTGTATGGGATTATGGTGAAGACGATAATTACCATGAAGAAGATGAAGTCTTAGAAGAGCTAAAACCTGGTGAAGAAGAATCGTTAGAACGTAAAGAAACTCGTTTACGATTAGCTGCTCAAGAATTGAAGCATCGCTATAGACGTATCGAATCTTGGATTGAAGCCACTGATATTTATCGGGAATATGTATATTTCCTATTTGATAAATATGGCGGTAAGAAACGATTCAAATTTGCTAGAGCGATTGGTCTTTCCAGAGAATGGTTCCCTTATTTCCCAGTATTGAAGAAGAATAAGGAAACCAAAGAATACATTGAATCTGGTGAAGAATATAGTCCAGATATGACAGTACCTGATTCTATGGAAAATGATATGTGGATCTATCCAAGATCTGGAATTCCGTTCCAATTCCATTTCAAAGATAATCCAGAAACAAATCACTTCCAATTCCCTAAACGGAAGAAACGGGTACAATGTTCAGTTAAAGTTGTAGATCGTTTTGACTCATTCACAGAAAATGCAATATTAGAGCATTCTGGTATTGATTTAGATGATAAGAACGATCCAATTAGAACTGCTAAATCAGTAATCGATGATTTAGATTACTTAGCAGATTTTGCAGCTCAACGTAATCGTGATATGGATAACATTGATCGTATGTTAGCAGATACCCACTTAAGTATGAAGAAGCGTAAGAAACTTCTTAAGAAACGTGGTAAAATCATGACATCGGTCCCAAAGGTGAAACGAAAGAATCGAAATGGGTATGTGGGTTTACATGAACGATTCAAGCAATACTATAAAGAAAAGTTCAGAAACCCATGGATTGATGATGAAGAACGTTATCGTGAACCAGGTCAAATGGTTATCTATAAAGACGTTTGGTTGAAACCCGAACGGTACGAACAATTACAATTGATTGATCGGTTTACCGAATTGGGTATTATAGACTTCTTCAACCCTAAGAAGATTCTTCCTAAGAAAGCTCGTCGCGTAAAAGTGATGACTTCTCATGGTTCTAAAGATGATCCAGATCGTTACAGAACTAAGAAAGAGAAGAAGAAAGCTAAGAAGAAGAAAAAGAAAAAGGATAAAGAACGTAAAAAGTTTATGAAGGATACAGGAATGGATCCAAATAACTTATCGTTCACTGACGTAACGTCAATCATTAATAATATGGCGAATTCCGCTCTAGGTGGGAAATAGGAGGCAGATATGCAAGACTATACAACGAATATAACTCTCGATAGAGAGAAGAGTGGTAAAGTTCGTCATAGAATTTATGAGAACTTTACAGAGCAGGATATGATAAACTTCTTAGGAATCCTAAGAGATCCATCGTTTCGTGATAATAACGAGAAGTTTGATTATATCCTAACACTACTTAGAAACAGAGGTTTCTTAGAAATCGGTGCTGGTACTAACCGTATGGCAGTTAAGAAAGGTGGCTACATCTTTAAGATTGCATTTGATACATACGGCGTAAAAGATAACTGGCAAGAGTTTAAAATGGCACCTGAATTACAACCATATGTGACAAAGGCATATGAATGTAATGGGTTAGTATTGGTTGCAGAATATGTAGAATTGATGTCTCAAGAAGAATTTATTAATAGTAAAGAAGTGATTCGAGAAACATTGAAACAGTTAGAACCTAACTACTTATTCTCTGACATGGGTACCATTAAGAAGAACTTCTGCAATTACGGGTATCGTCAAGGTAGTGGCGAAATCGTTATCTTGGATTACGGTTATATCTATCCGATTGACCGTAAGATGATGACCTGTTTAAAATGTGCTCATGAGTTGGCATGGAACTTCAACTATAATGAGTTGGTATGTCCAAACTGTGGCACGAAATATGACCCAATTAAGATTCGAGATCGTATGCGTAACTATGACAGCACTGAAGTTCGATATGAGAACGCATCAGATAATGAAATGCTTACATTAGATCTTGATTGGGAGTCGGAGGATTAAGCTATGAAATCAATCATACTAGCAACATCGTCTAAGCAACTCGATAAACTCTTAAAAGAGTTTAAAGTGGGAGATGTTGAGATTGTCGTAGTATCCAGACGCATTGAACCGACTGAATTGGATAAACGATTCAGTCGGTATAACTATGGACTATTAATTCCACCAATGGTTCTATTACAGAATTATTTAGATTATGGTGTGGACCAAGTCTATGCTGAACGATACTTTGAATTTCTAAAGCGTCCAGCTAACTACTTCTTCCTTAATCGAATCATATTCAACCTTTCTCATCGAGAAACTAATATGATTATCGTTTGTGAAAGTGACGAAGCTGAGTTTGAGTATATATCATTAATCGGTATGGCTATCGGGAAGATGTATCAATTTAAACCAGTAACCTACAAGAAATGGAAGAAAGGTAAACATTCCAAAACAATCCATGATATGGAATCACTAAAACTCATTAGTGAAAAAGTGGATGGAATTTTTAGAGCAAAGTTAGTTGATTCTGGGTACGATCTTCCGATTACCTTATTAGAATTCTTACCTCGAGCTCGAGTTGCTCTTATGACTAAGAAGCAACGTAAGTTGTATTACAAACACATCGAACGGATGGATGAGCTCGAGAAATTAATTTAGGAGTAAAACTATGGCTAAAAAGAAAAAGAAACAAAAATTCGTTTCTGCTAAGAAACAACACAAACAAGCAAAAGCAGCTCTTAAGCTGCTTTTACAATCCCAAGCAGCACTTAACAAATTCAAAGTAATCTTGCAAATGCAAAATTACAAAGATAAAGATGTGAAACGTGCATTGAAAACACTCATCAAATCATTCTGGGAAGATCATGAAATTGACCCTGAAGATGATGAAATCATGGCATTACTTGAACAACGTGAATACGTTGAAGGTAAAAAACGTGGCGATAAAATGGGTTATATGAGCCCAGCCAAAAAAGCTATGAATAAATACATCGACGATCATTATGATTTCGAGGAACAAGCTCGTCTAAAAGCACTAAAAGAAAACTTTGGTGATTTATATGATGAAGATGACTTAGATGTCTATGCCGATACCAAAGGTGGTGTCGAAGAAGATCTTCGTCAATATTTATTCGACCCAATGGAAGATGATGAAGATGATTGGGATCCTTGGGAAAACACTGGTAAAAAGGCAGCTAAACGTGCAGACAAAATCAAAAAGAAAAATGCTAAAGCCTTGAAAGCCTTAGAAGAAAACAAGAAGAAAGATAAGAAGAAGAAAAAAGCTAAGAAAGAAGATAAGCAAGTTTCTAACTATTATCTTGGCGGTGAACCAATCCGTGATACCTATAAGGATAGCGATGATATCCCACATGACGCATTTCATACCTATGTAGGGTATGAAACCTATGAAGATATCAAGGATCGCTTAGCGGAAAATGAACTTCTTGCAAAAGCTAAAATGGAAGTGCAAGCAGATGGTCACATTGACATTCACTTCAAACCAAAATCCACAATGCAAGCACGTGAATTTGCTATGTTGCAAATGTATCGTGGTGAATGGAGTGAAGATATGGCATATGATTATATCGCTGATGCACAAATTGAATTTGATGGTGATGACCCATATCAAACTCAATTCACTCCAGCTATCCCAAGCAAACCATCCAACAAGAATAAAGATTTTAAAGATGGGTATGTAGACCCATCCCAAATCAAATCTGAAGAAGATGTGATTGCGTATTGTGAACAACAAGTGAATGCTGGTAAATGGAGCAATCAAGAAGCGGATGATGTACTTGAAGCATTCCGTGAACAAGTGCAATTGAAAAAAGAAGAACCTAAAAAGAAAGGGTTCATGAACTATGTTGATTTGAATAAACCTGTACGTGCTGCTGATAATATCATTAGTGGTATTGCTCGTACATTGCGTGGTGAAAAACCTAAAGACGTTATTAAAGAACAACGTAAGGTTGACAAATCAATTAAATCTCGTCTAACTGATGGCGGGATTTCATTAGACTTCGATCCCACTACATTAGCTGGGGATACAAAGGCTAAAAAGAAAAAGAGAAAAAAATAACCGGAAGGTGATACTTTGAGCGAACTATATAAGCGGAGTTTATATCGAAATAAAGATTATGACTTTATATTCGGTTCTGATATAGTTGAATACGATATTCGCTCGGCTGGGTTAAGTCTAATTAAGTATTATGATCTTCTACCGAAGAAAACAATTTACCGTCTCGAAGGTATGGAAAAATTAGCTCGTAATAAGCAAATCGGGATATACCAACGGGACGATCAATCGTTCAAAGAAAAGCTTATGGAAAGCTTTGTCAATATTCGGAAACTATTCTTTGAAACCAACGAAATCCAAGATACTGAAATATTGGCTATCAAGAAAGATGCCATATTCACGATAGACCGCCATATGAGTCAACGTGTATTTGGACCTGTTGAGTTTGTTAGAAAGAATATGTATACGTCATATTTATATCTCAATAACCATGAGATGTATATAAACTCAATGCTACGCAAAATAGATATAAAAGGATTAAATGATTATGAAGAGCATCGTGCGTACATGCTCAACTTCTTAATTAATTTCTGTGCCGTTAACGAAGGAGCACCATCTAAGAAGTTACCAATATCCAATCTGCTATCGTTTATAGATAAGTATAGACATAAAGAATTACCCGCTGGGTACTATAGACGATTATCTCAAGAGAATAACTTTATCATATTTGATGAGATAAATGATGAGTGGGTCGAAGTGAATGACATCGATACGTCGAGATATGATGTCGATATCACATATAATTATATAAATTACCTAGTACCATTAGCAGGAATCTATTTATAATAGGGAGGCGGAGGATGCCACTATTACAAACTGTCCACGTAACTGATGAATTGATAAAGACCATTCGGTCGTTTGTCAGTATACGTAAAATCGAACCATTGAGTGACGTATGTTCGGTAGAATTGATATTTAGAAGACATGACTTAGACCCTAAGTCAATGAGAGATATCAGTAAACTATTCACTGAATTTATAGAGTACTTAACATTTCTTATCGAGAAGAATTGTTCTGGTATAGACTCTACTGATACACGAACGCGAAGACAAGTTATCCGCATTGTATATAGTCGATTACGTGAAACGAATCACTGTAGAACAATGAAAGACTTGTTTCTAAAATTTATTACTGTGGAATTACAGTAGAAAAGAACCATATACCCAATTGGGTATATGGTTCCTCTTTTTCTTTTTTTTGTTTTTTTTATTCTTGGGTTGGTGTAAAGTTGTGATTACGCATATAGTCAACGATTTTATACGTTGTACGTCGAGTGATATATTGATTGATATAGGATCTTGTAATCCCTGCCATATTGGCTGATAGATAAAATTGCGTTGATAATCCACTGATTACGTTCTGTACAATTTCTTTTTGGAATTCCTCGAAATTGGTGATAACTTGTAAATCTTGTGTCATCATAGGAGCTTCAATAACAGAAATGAATTCAATATCAACCAATATATTCATTTCATCAATGATATTAGTGATTGTCTTTTGTTGAATGGGAACAGGTGGGTTCATTTGTCGTTCTAATGTGTCCCGACGAATACTCCAATCCTTATACATAATCTTGCAACCTAATACGATAATAATCAGCATCATTATCATCATAATGAGTAGACGAATATCTTCCCAGGTTATAGGTGTCAATTCCATATACATCCTCCTTATAATAGAAATTAACGATTAGCGTAAATAGCAACCAATCCCACAGTAAGAATCATTGCTATTATACCTATCATAGTATTGTCAAGTATAACTTGAATCATTAATCCTCCCTAACGATATGACCAATTAACCATATTTTCTTCTAAATCAAAGATATTAGAATCATGACTTTTAAATTTCTTACTCAAATCGATGTATTCATTGATTTTAGCTTTATATTTATCTAATCCATCAGGATATGAACGTAAGAAAGCATTCACATCACCAATACCTTGGTTTAAGTTGATAAACAATTCGCCACTATCAACGAGTTGGTGGACTGTTTTAGATAACATAACCACTTGAACGTGTTCTTTATAATGCTCATCTAATACAATCTTAGCAATTTTGAATGTGTTAACAGTTCCCCCATTGTTCAATAGATGATCTGTTACGATAGCACAATAGTCAAATAATGTTAACATCGGACCATGATGCATTTCAATAGTAGCATCAAAGCGAGTGATATTGCCTAATACTTGACAGTGCTCCATTTTAAGTTCTCGAATAGCATCAACAAAGTTAGCATAATCTGGATGTTTACGAATGCATCGCTCACAGCCTTTAATAAACCCAACATAGTTTTCTAGGTTCATGAAGTAGTATTTATCTTTGTTGAAGGATATATCAAATTCAGCAGCAGGAGACGCTACTGTCTTATTTGGATCGTGTAAATAATTTACATTGCCCATATTATATCTCCTTTCATATTCATAATTCGTTTACTACAATGTGCTGACCCCTTAGTATATAATAGTCTGGAGTACAAGCCACTATATACATTTCGTGAGTTAATAAGGAGAAAGACTATGACTACAACAAACGAAGATCGTATTACAATAGATGAGAATACTAATTTTATTGCATTGAGTATGATTCAAGGCAAAATCCCATTGCAAAGTATTCTCCAATTTAAAACACGTTGGAACTGGAACTTATTATCCAGATACCAACCATTTAACATTATTGAGATGGCATATATTGAAGATTGTGTTAATTTTAAAGAACTATTCAAGGAACATCCATTTGATGTCATGATAGCTCGTAAATATGCTGACTATTTAGATTGGAATCATATATCAGATAACTGTGATATGACAGTCGATGATATGATTGAATTCAAAGAATATATTAACTGGGATTATGGTCGTCCTAACCAAAACGTATTTAGACATGGCACCTCTGGGCAAATTCGCTCATTAGCTGATAAGTTAGATTGGCATTATTTTGAGGATAACCTTATTAAATACGACATTTATTTCTTAAAAGAGTTTAAAGAGCAAATTCCTTGGTGGAATGTAGCTTATGTGAAACGATGGAATCGTCAGTTCGTATACCGTTTCGCTGATGTATTACCATGGCGTCTCATTACAATAGCTCATCCAGAATTAATGACAGAAGACGCATTTGTTGCTGGGGCTAGATGGTTACTTATTGATACTGATGGACCTAATGGAGAAGCCAATGGTATTTATAAGTTAATTAATAATTACAATGATGAAGTAATTATTAATTGTATGGAATACGTCGATGGTTTCACCCACTTGGGTATTAAAGCATTTGCTGGTTTACCATATGTAACACAGTTACTTGCCAGAGTGAGTATGAATGATGATGGGTATCTAATCGATCGTGTAGCACAAACACTAGATGATATCTTAGTAAATAACTATCGGTTAGATGAAACCTTCTTACCAGTTATTGAGGAAGTGATTAAAATTGCACTCCATGTTGATGAATTGAGTGAGGGAATGGAACTATTTTCTATTGAAACATCACTCCTCAGATACGCCTACAACCTATCTCCGAACAAGAAAATTGTAGATTTCATTAAACGAGTGACAGGTAAGAACATCTATGCAGACCCTACTAAATGTATTAGTGTAGATGAATATCTTGGATTTGCTCATCGATATCCAGATTTAGCGTTTAGTGAAGGATATCCAAATAATATTGATACTTTTGTCGATATTATAGCTGAATATGGTACAGCAGAAGCTAAGCAACGATTGATTGATGTGATTAATACACATGAATTATTTGAAGGGATTCCTGATAAAGAGAAGGCTGATGCAGTTGATAAATTGGAAGGTGTGTATAAAGAAGTAGAAGATAAACATCAGCCAATTATACCAGAACCACCAAAGGAAGAAGGTGACGTAATTGAGTCTAACGATAACGAGTAATAATCGAGAATACGTCCCTTTAACATCTGATGGTAAATATGCTATGGTGTTGGGTACATTATTTGCTTTTGATGTAGACCCTAGTCTAATCGAAGCAATGAAACAAACCAATGCTTCATCACTATGTATTTTTCCAATGGATATCACTGATGGGTATGATCGTTATAAAGAAGGAATTACCAATATATTCAAGTATATTATATACGAGAACCAAAACTTTATTGGTAATACGGTGGTCATTACACATAATGAGGATTTACAAAGGATTACATCTGATGTAATCGCTACAGTGGCTCGTAAGATTTCATCGTCTCATAAGATGTTCCCAACAGAAGATGTGATGATGTCGCAACCTGTGACAGCATTTAAAGGTTCCACTGGAGATCCAAAAACTAAACTCACTGCATTTGCTCGTTGTTCACAAACAATAAGTGACCGACAAGATGGTGATGCTGAGAAGATTTATTACTATAAAATCGAGGACACTGATATTTCTTTCGAATTTAGGAAGAATTATATGCTCGGTAATATGTCAACAGGTGTAACAATAGGTACCTTCTCATACCATTGTAAGAGAGAATGGTTAGAGCGATTCATCCTTAAACCAAAACATATATCATCAAATGATTAAGGAGGTATACCATTGACTGAATCAAATATTTATCCAAAGAATTCATTTCTGATTCGATTGGATTCTGATACTAATGTTGAGCCAGTATATCGAAGTGAGTTCTCACTGGCTGTTAAAACAGACAAACGGATATTCTATATAGCTGATACCATTGATGATTATATCATCACTCGTTCAGTAGAGAATCTTAGGTCTATTGGTGAAGATATCATTCGATTGGATAGTACATGTAATCGAAAAGACATCTTTACTATAAAACGATACATTGGTTACCCATTTACTGACCAATTAGCTGATACAACTTCAGCAATTAAAGCAGAACCACTCAAACTCACATTCCACTTGATAGGGTTATCACAATCTTCTGATTTACTTAAACGACTATCAACAATAGATTCCTATGAGATATTTATGAATAGCTTAGTCAATAATATTACTAAGAATATAGATATCGATTATCAGAATGCCTACTTAGATTGGTATAATAGTAAATATGATTTTGATTCCTTATATGAGTTTATGTGTTACTTTGAAATGAAATCCTCCATTAAAGATGGAATTACTGATACACAGATTGCTTTACAATCTACGTTTAAAAATGAGTCAATGATACCAACGAATGATTGCTGTTTAATTATTCGATGGGATGAATTGAATTAGAAATATATATTATTACCACGTATCAGTAAGTAACTGGAGGTTTATTATGTCAAACAAATCATTTTCTCTAAGCCGATACTTAGAGAGAAATCAGGACACTGAACATCCTGAACTCACTGAAGATTGTTTCGTAACAGATGATGAATTAGTCGACTTCATCGAATCTAACGGAATAATCAATGACGTTCAATATTCAATTAGAAAGAAGAAACCTACTAAAAATATATCAGAGGACGATATGTTGACAGTGGAATTTCTATAAGATTTAATCGTCTATTGAACGTATATGTAACACTAAGCTTAAATAAGCTAGTTGATCAACTATTTTATTGAAGGAGGGCACAAACATGCCAAAATTTAGTGAAGTACTAAAAGCCTTGGAAGGCAAGACCAAGGGTACGAAAGAGAAAAAAGGTAGCACTACGTTCTCCAAGAAAGATTTTGCTGATTTGACAGCTTCTTTCTTGAACGAAGATGATTATGAAGCTACTGGTATCAAAACAGTGAATGGTGAATACACAGAAGTGAAATCCCATCCTGTTAAAGATTTCCGCGAAGCATTTATCAAAGATGTGTTGGTAAAACATGGTATCGATAAACAAGAAGCGGAAGCTGCTGCAAGAGCTTATCAATATAGCCCTAAACAAGCAGAAACTTTGTACCCAGTAATCACCGAATTGATTTATCAATATATCGGTGCTGGTAGAACATTTAACTTCCATAACAAAGCTGATTTCACTGCAGCAATCAAAATGCGTGATATTGAAGCTCATGATTCCACATTCAAGAATCGTGAAACTGGTGTAGAAACTGTTACAGCAATTGCACCTCATCGCGTATTGATTAAGAAATCTTCCGCTCCAGCTTGGAAGAAAACTAAGAAAAAATAATTATTTTATACTTACGAGAGTATACGGTTGAATCCGTATACTCTCATCTTATTATGTTAATTGGAGGAAATACACATGAAATTCTCTTTTAGAAAAAACGGCGAAACTGAAACAAGAATCTTTGACGATGCTACAATTGTAGATATTAATTTTGATTACTTTCCTAATGCAATTGGATATTTCATAGACTATAGTGAAAATGCATTTATTCGTGGCACAACACGGTTAACAGTCTCTGTACCATATAACCCTAAATTCGATGAAAAGATTATTATCGATAAAGATGATATCTTGAAAAAGGTACAGGAATATGTTGCACATACACACGCAACCACGATTCCGATTCAAACTATTCATGATTATGTGTTAGAAGTACTATTGGGTAGTTATGATATGACAGAAAAGAAATTCACAGGTGATAATGAACCTAATATTCGCGACTTAGCGGATACGTTCATCGACATGTTGACGGTGGTTCCGCAGATTATTAAATCTGGTGGAAAACCAAAGGTTAATAAATCTGGGAATGAAGTTTTGAAAGAAACTGCCAGAAAAATCAGAAATAGACCACCATATCCACCTAAACATAATGCTGGTAAACGATATCAAATGATTAATATTAATGAACCAGTGACGATTATAGTCCCTGAACCTAATGGGACTATTCAGATCTTGTCAAGGATGACAGTCACTGGTATGGTAGTTGGTACAACATCTGTGTCGGTATATTATACCGGCTCAAGCAATCCATGTGGTGCAACACCTATGGAATGTAATATATCTTTTGGGAATACTGATGTTCGTAATGTGTATAATACAATCGCAAAATGCTTTGGTAGAGCTAAAGCTGATGTGATTGATCTTGTAACTTTACAAGAGATGCTTGTTGCAGAATTCGGTAAATAGAATATATTAAGTCTAGGAGGAAATAGTTATGGTTTTATACATGAATACAGTACTTGTAAACGGCAATATTAATTCAATATTTGTGAATAGTGCCCAGTTGGTAACACTTAAAGTTTATAAACCCAATAAAGATAAAAGTGGTAAAATACTTGCTGTTACCGTACGATATGGGCAAGATATTAAGACGGATGCCTGCTTTGAAACATTCGAGATTCCTATTAAAGGAATCTATGACAATGTGGACATTATCACTAGACTCATGATAGGTATCAATAAGGTACCAAGTATAAGTCGGGATTCTATCGATGTCGATGATATCCTTGGTGATATGGTTGATCGATAAAAAAGAGGAGCTTCGGCTCCTCTTTTTTTTTGCCTGTTAAACTCCCATACTAGGACATAGTTTTAAATCCAAATACTATGGTTCATTTTTTTCTTGGATCATAGAGAAAGGAGTTCACTATATGCCTAAAAATAGAGATACTCGTTGGCTAAAGAATATCGGTAAGTCTGTTGCATTTGGTATGAAAAATGTACTGAATGAAAAGATGTCTGAAAGCCAGAGTATTCGCGGATCAGTATATGACTCCGCAAAGAATTTACGTCAATCTATTATCGAAATGCGTCGTAATAAAACAGCGGGAGCTGGTAAAAAATTTATCGATGATGCAAAGACAAAAGCAAAAGAAACCTATGAAGATGCAATGAAAGCATTGAAGTCTGGTGATTTGTATCCTGATAAAGACGATAGTGGTTTCGATGATGATTTTAATTTTGATGATGACGATTTCTCTTTTGACGATGATGATGGAGCGACACAGTCCTCCACTAAATCATCTAAATCCACTGCTAGTGCAGCTGAAATTAGCTCCATTAATCGTGTTGAAAAAGCGACATATGCTACAGGTGCTAAAACAGCAAGTGGGATTGTCAAATTAGATAAGACTATGAAAACCCATGGAGCGATTATAGCAAAAGGGTTTGAGAAACAAGCAGCGACGGCTGCTAAATTGACATTAAGTATGCTAGTGGCCCAAGAAAAACAACATAGTCAATCTATGGGTCAGTTAGTTGGTATACGTGATTCATTAAATACAATTAATACGTTTAATCGTGACGTTATGGGAAAATTCGTTGAAGGTTCCTTACGTTACTATGAAGATAGTTTAGGTATTTGGTCACAAATGCTTGAATTACAAGAGAAAGCGATGAACCCGGAAAGTCCATTCGGTAAAACCGGTGGTCGTGCTTCTGATTTCTCTAAAGTCTTCGGTATGGGTGGGTTCGACCCAAGTTCCTATATGAAGGTTATCAAAGATAATTTCTTGGGTAATACTCCATTTGGGATGTTGGCTACTGGCTTATCAATGGCTAGTTCCATGGGACCGAAACCAAAACGTGGGTTTATGAATAACCCATTAGGTACGGTACTAGAACAAGCTATGAGTGCCTTTATGCCTAAAATGATTGAGCAATCATTATCTAGTTTAGATACATCGATTGCCAATATGATTCCAGCAATACTATCTAAAGTAACCTATCAACGGAATAATTACAATAGTTCATTAGCCCAATTCATTGGTAATGTATTTGGTATTGATACCAAAAGTGGTAGATTCGATCCAAGTAAGTATAATAAAGGGGCTGTTGCATTCGACGGTATAACACATCGTACGATCAACCAAGTTATCCCTACGTACTTAAGTGAGATCCTAAAAGCCATCACCAATGGACCTGCGACTGTATTTGACCACAAAACTGGTCAGTTTACAACTCGTGAGGAAATGCAAGATCGATATAATCGAGAAATGCAATATATGGCTAATCGAGCTACGGCTCCATTGAGTGATAAAACAGATAAAGTTATGCGCCATATGGATTTTGATTCAGCTGCGGATAAAGAAGAAGTTGAAAAATCCATTAATAAATTTACGAGTGATTTAGCTAAAGGTAACATTCGCTATAACCCTAAAAACTTAGAACGGATGTTAGCTGATATCGAAAATCGTTCGGCAAAAGCCATCTTAACATCAGTTATGAAACAGATGTCCAAAGGTGACCATATGGCAATGGCTACGGCTCATTATAAATATGGTGACATGGTTAGTGATTTCAATAATAACTATTCTGATGGTGATTATACTGGTTATATTTTAAATGATAACTTCTCTGAAGCGGGTAAGAAAATCTTATCACAACGTGAAAAAGATGAGAAGAAAAAGAAAGATAAAAAACTTAAATCTACAGGGAATGCTCTCCTTGATAAGAAATTAGGGATTGAAACAGGTACGAAAACATCAGCAAATGATATTGATAACATGGATGAAAATGTTAGAAAAGCATTGGCCGATGGCACGGATCAAAGTCTACAGGATAAAAAATCAGTTGGTGGAAATAAGGGTTTAGGGTATTATCTAAAGAACCCTATGAATGCCTTAACTGACGTAATTAGTAAAATTGATAATTCCTTATATAATATCATCTTCTCTGACGATGAAGATGGTTCGATTATTGTAAAAATTGAACAGCAAATCATCAAAACGTTTGCATCTGTTAAGAAGTTCTTAGTGGATAATATATTCAAACCAATTAAAGAACAAATCATGCCAGATAAAGCCAAACAGAAACTCCATCAATTCGGTGATAGTCTCATGGACTATGCTAAGAATATGATGATGGGTGTGAAGAAAGGTAATAAATATACTGGTGGTGCGTTCTCCTTTGCAGCGAATGCTGTTGGGGATATTGGTAAATATATTAAACAAACCATCGATGGGAAACCATTCATCGATTCTGCTGGTAAAAGTATCAAGAGTCAAACGATTGGTATTGGGGCAGAGATGAAGAAAGGGTTCGATACCGCATTCGGTTATTTGAAATCATATTTATTCGGCGGTAGCGATAAAAAGAAACAAGAAGCTAGTAAAAAGAAATCCTTATTGAGCAATATCACATCTACTCTTTCCCAAGGGTATAAGATGTTCTCTAATAACTTCTTCGGTACAAAACTCAATGACAGACAAGCATTCCAACAGTTTGGTGATTTCATTAAACGGAAACTACCAAAAGGGATTGCTAAAGGTGCTGTGATTGGTACTGGATTAGGAGCACTATCCTTAACGGGTGGTGCTGGTTTATTAGGTTCTTTATTCTTACCTGGTGGTCCTATTGGTGCATTAGTAGCAGGTACAGGTATCAGTTTACTTTCTCAATCTACTAAATTCAAAGATATGATGTTTGGTAAGATGGATGATAAAGGTAAACGAATGGGTGGCCTTGTTGGTAAAGGTATTCAAAAGTTCTGGAGTAAGAATAAGAATGCTATTATCGGTGGCGGCATGTTCGGTGCTGTTAAAGGTTTACTCGGTATATCTATTCCTGGTATGATCGGTGGAGCTCTCAACATGGTTGGGCTTAGTGGTGCTGGTAGTGCTATCGGTGCTATTGGGTTAGCTCCTGCCTTAGGTGCTGGTCTATTAGGTCCTGTACTTATGGGTGCTGCTACAGGTCTTGCTGTTAAATCCAAACGATTCCAAAGTCTTTTATATGGTAAAGATAAAGGAAATGGTGAAAAAGAAGGTGGCCTTATCAACAGTAAGTTTGGTAAAGGTCTAAAGAAAATCTTACCAGGTGCTGCATTCGGTGCATTATCTGGTCTTGGTTTAGGTACCTTCGGTAGTAGCTTTGGTTTGATTGGTGCATTAGGTTTAGGACCTATGACTATGGCATTAGCTGGTAGTGCATTAGGTATTGGCTTAACATCTGAGAAATTTAAAGAAGCCTTATTCGGTAAATTTAATAAAGATGGCACTTACAAATCTGGTTTGGTTGATAAATTCAAAAATATCTTAACAGTGGGTGTTGTTAATCCATTAAAGATTCGATTTGAAAAGGGTGCTCTTGCTGTTGAAAAATGGTTTGCTAAATCTATTGTAAATCCATTGCAAGATGCCTTCACTCCATTGAAATGGATGTTTAAAGATCTCACAGGTGTGATTAAAGATAAAGTAACTAATATCTTTACTAAAACTGCCGATGCGATTGCTAAACCATTTAGTCCATTAACTCGCGCTATTACTAAACTCTTAACTGGCGTATATAAGACTATGAAGTCTGCTACAGACAGAGTATTCAAAACCGCTATGTGGGGATTAGGTCAATTATTATCATCTCCAGTTAAACTGGTTGGTTTAGCTGCTGGTATGGCATCAGGCTATTATAGCATGGGTGCCTATAAAGAAAACGTTCGAAATAAAGCAAGCCATGTAGGTGAAGCTAGTGGTTTCTTTGGTAAACTAAAGGCAACTGGTTCTACCATTGGTGCTATGCTTGGTATGGGTGATGCTGATCTTACTTCTGATAAGTATAAAGATTTAGCTCGTGCTAAAGCCTATGCTAACGAACGGGATACTCGTCAAAATCGTTATTTTGGTCGAAGAGAAGCATTAATTGCGAAACATGAAGCTCAACAAGCTGCACTTGAACAAGAGATGCAAGCGAATGGTTGGTCTTCTAAAGATAAACGACGTGCACAGCAAGATTTATCTGCTAAGCAAGATCGTGATAAGTTAATTGGTGCTGATACTAAAGACCAAATGACAGCGATTAACCAAAAGGAATTAGAAGTTCAAGAAGAATCCAGAGATCATTTAAAAGGTATTAAGAAGATTATTAACCGCTTAGCGGTTCGTCTTGGTATCGTTGATCCTAAGGAAGCTGCAGTTGAACCTAAGCATGATGACGATGATCCAACTAAATTAGTTGGTGATAGAACGGCTCAAGAGATTGCTAAGGATAAGAAATTAGCAGCGAAATCTAATTTTACATTTGATATTCAAAACTTCGGTAAGCCTGCTGATAAAGCTGAAGGTACTGGTCGTCATGCCGACGACGATGTCACTAAGCTTGTTGGTGGTCGTACCGGTCAAGAGATTATGAAAGAGCGTGACGCTGAAAAGAAACGTCAAAGTATGCTCGATTTATTACGCCCTATTGCTGAAAATGCTAAAGATAAATTGAAGAATAAAGCCGAAAGCTTCTTAGATAAATTGACTAAAGGAATGGACATGGTCAAAAACTTCCTTGGTCTTACAGGTATCTTGGGGGTATTGAAAGCTATCTTCGATAAACTCTCTGGTAAAGGTGGCGATAGAACACATGATCGTATTACTCGAGATGCATTACAAATCGGTGGTAAGAAGGTTGCTCAAACAATCGATGATGCTGCTGAGAAATTTGCTAAAACAGATACAGGTCGTGAGATTATTGATAAAGCATCCGAAGGCTTACGTAAAGTTAAAGTTGCTGTTCCAAAATATTTCAGAAAAGCTAAACGAGATATCGATTTTGTGCGGTCATTCCATGATCGTAGACTTGCTAATTTAGATGCCACTGCTGGCTATAAAGATATGAACCCATTAGCCAAAGGTTTAAACCGTGCTTATGAAGCCAAGAGATATATTGCTAAATCCTCTGTTGGTCAAGCTGCTGAAAAAGTATCTAATGTAGTCACCAAACCATTCTCGATGGCTAAGGAAGCGGTTACATCTGTTAAAGATACTGCGGCTGATATTGTAAAAGATGCTAAAGACAGAGTGGCTAAAGAGGCTGCTGGTGATGGCGCATTGGGTACATTCAAGAAATGTATCGATGCTGTTGCTGAAAAAGTTGGTAGCCTTGATATTGTTAAGAAACATCTTGGACCAAATGCTGGTAAACTTGTAGGGGCATTAAAGAACCTTGGTAAGAGCATTACTCCAGCGATGTTTACTAAGATTGCTCCTAAATTTGCTAAAGTTGTTGGCGAAACGGCAGCTGTAGCAGGTACTGCTGGTATATTACAAATCGGTTTCAGTTTATATGATGCCGTAACAGGGGCTATTGATGCTGATGAAATCTTCGGCGTTCCATCTGATAAAGTAACTGCTGGTATGAGAACAGCCTGTTCCATCCTTCAAGTTATTTTAGGCTTGCCTGGTTTAATTTATATTGATTTGGCATTAGAGTGTATCAACATGTTCTCTGGTGGTGAAATCAATATTAAACAAATGCTGGCTATGAGTGTATATACTGCCCTTCCTGGAACATCAGAAGATGATGCAGCTGCTATTCGATTAGCACAAGAAGAAGATAAAAAAGAACGCGATGAGTATGAAAAGAAAACTGGTAAGAAGATGAGTGATTCTGAATGGCGTAAGCATCATGATGCCGAAATCAACGACAAGAAAGAATCGGAACGTCTTGCTGGTGTTCGTCAAACGGCTGTGGGTAAATTCTTATTCGGTGCTAATGATGAAAACGGTGAATACCAAAATGGTTTGTTTGCTAATATGAAACAAGGTGGTCAGGCATTCTTAGCTAAATTATTTGGCGAAGCAGATGTTAATGACTATCAAGGTAAACAATCTATCTTTGGTGATATTTGGGATGCTGCTAAGAATGCAGCCAATGATATTAAAGTTTGGTTTACTGGTGGTACTAAAAGCGATGGTACAGAAATTGGTTCATTACCTGAACGTATCGGAGAAGGAATCAAGAATAACCTTAAATGGTTCTTTGGTGAAGTTGATGAGGACGGTAATGTAATCCAAGAATCTGCTATCTCTAAAGGTATTAAAAACCTTAAAGAATTAGGACAGGAAGCTGTTGATAAAGCTAGAAATACAATTGTATGGGCATTCGGTGGTATTAATGACGAGGGTCAATCACAAATGCCAGCATTGAATAATGGTATTAATAGCTTAACTAACTCCCTATTCGGTTTCAAAGTATTTGCTGATAATGGTGAAGGTGTGGCTGTATTTGACCCATCTTGGTCTGAAGGTCAAACCTCATTATTTGAAGAATATATCGTTAACCCATTTAATGATGCTTGTAGCAACGTTAGTAAGTTCTTTACTAACTTATATACAAACATTACTGATTTTACTAATGAATGTGCTCAAGAAATTGATGATAATGGTGTAGTGGTAGGTAGTTGGCATATTCTCCAAAAAATGTTCTATGCATTTAGTGGCATTATGTTCGACTTAACAAGCCCTATTCGTAGTGCTGTTTCTACAATTACGTCAGGTATCCAAAATTTCTTTGGTGGTATTGCTAATTGGATGAACGGTGTTAAAGCATGGTTTGATTCCATTACCATTAGTGACGTTGGTAAAGCGATTGTTAAAGGTTTATTGATGCCATTACCTGATACTATCAAGAATAAGGTTATTGATGTCTTATTCGGTAAAGAAGATGGTTCTAATGGTGCTACCTTAGGCGATCGTATTTTTAATGAAGTAAAATGGGGAGCTAAACAAACAGGTTTATCGGGAGTTCTCAACTCTATCTCAACCAAAAAAGCGTTTACTGGTGGTGGTGAAGGAGATGACTCTGAACAAGCTAAACCTAATAACATCACAGCTAACCAAATTCAAAACGTTGCTAATAAGACTGAAACATCTACTGCCACTGATGGTAAGATGATTAATTATAAACAAACCGATTCCCAATGGAGCGATTTATCTGTATTGGGTCAATCTGGTGGTTATGGTACTATGGCTGATTATGGTTGTGGTCCTACTGTATTGGCATCCGCTATGGCAAATGTAACAGGTAATACAGCGATTACTCCTAAGGTGACAGGTGCTCTTGTATCTTCTGCAGATGCAGGTCCTGCTGATAACAAAGGGATTAGTCCATCTTACTTTGCTACCGCTGCTGATAAATTGGGCGGTGCTACATTTGATTTAGATACTAAAGATCCTAACTCCTTGATTGATGCGATTGCTCAAGGTGGTACTGTTATTCTCGGGGGTACTAATAAAAATACATCAGATGTTCCATTCACTAGGGGTGGTCACTATGTTATGGCTAATGGTGCTTACGAACGTAATGGTGAAGCCTTTGTTAACGTATACGACCCATTGGGTAAACGATCTAAAGGTTATAATATTAAGAATTTGATTGCTGGGATGAACGATCCTAATAATCCTGGTTTTGCTAGCTTGATTGCTCGTAAGGGTGCTGATGTTAGCAAGTTTGTTAAGAGTGCTAAATGGGTTGATCCTAAACAAATGGAACAATTCAAAGCGGCTACTATATTTAGAGGATATGGTCCTAAGAATATTACTGGTGATGATATCCTTACTGCTGGTGAGCAATATTATGGAACAGAATATGGATTAGGCTCTGATGGTTCTAGTAAACTTGACTGTGGTCTATTTACTCAATTTGCATTCCGGGATGTTGGGTTAACACTCGATAATCGTTGTGCCGATGCTCAAATGAAACAATTTGAGGATGCAGGCGCATTGATTCCACTTAGTCAAGCGGGTCCTGGTGACTTAGTATTCTTCTTACGTACCTATGAATGTGACGCATATAAAGATATTACTCACGTTGGTATCTATGCGGGTGATAACAAAATGCTACATTGTGGTTCTTCCAAAGGTGTAGTATATGAAGATCTCAATATAGATTACTGGCAAGGAAAAATCTATGAATACGCTGGCTCTATTGAAAAATTATTTGGTGTCCCTACTGGTAAAGGTAAAGGACCTGGTGGTATTACAGGTAAAGGTAGTAAAGCTCCTGGTGGAAACGGTAAAGGTGCAAGTGCCAAACCTAAGAGTCCATTAGAAGCGTTTATTTCCAGATTCCAAGAGATTGGTAATAATGCTATCGGTTCTATGATTGCTGGTAAAGCATATACTGGTACACCATGGGATGACAAAGGTGGTAGTAGAGGTGGTGTTGGTGGACCAATCGACCCTATGTCTGGTGATTCTGAAGCTAATGCTAAGCATGTATATAAAGTATTAAATGATGCTGGATATACAAAAGAGAATATTGCGGGTATCATGGGACGTCTTCAACAGGAAAACCAATTTAGAACAAATTATGATGTGGAACATACTGAACCAGACGGTACTGTATTAGGTGGCGCCGGAATGATTCAGTGGAATGGTTCTCGTCGTGAAGCATTAGTTAATTTTGCTGAAGCAAACAACGTTCCTGTTACTAGTGCTGAATTACAAACTCGATTCATGCTTAAAGAAATTGATGAAAGTTATCCTACAGTACGAGTATCTGCAATGAATGGACTCGATGTTGATGATTCATGTAGTCGTTGGACAAATGACTATGAGGTTGGTCAATATAGTCCAGAAGCTCATAATTATGCTAGTGATATTTATAATAAAATCGGTTCTGGTTATTTTGGGGGAGATGCTCAAAAATATGGAGCTGCACCAGTTGGTAAAATGCCATCTGCTAGTGCTTTAAAATCTCTTCCTAAATTAGGTTTATTTGGTGGTGGAGATACTACGGTATTGAAACAAATTGCATCAAATAGCAAAGGATATAATTATACTCCAGATACTAAATATGAAGGTTCTGTCATAGCTCCTGATTATGATGCATATGGTAATATTATCGCTAGTGGTATGCCACAAAATAACATGGTGACTGCTGATGACTCGATTACAGTTATCCAAGCTAAACATGATTGGCAACGAAACTGGTGGAATAATAAAACTGATGCGGAACGGGCTGCTATTAAGAAAGCTAATGAAGAAGCTAAGAAAGCACAAGAAGCTAGTACTGATACGAGTCTACTTTCCAAGAAACCAAGTCCTAATGCGAAAGCACAAGGTCAAAATAGTGCTGATAAAGGTAACATCGTTGAGCAAATCAAAGCTCAATACGAAGAAGCCATTAAGAAGCTTACTAAAGAAACTGGTATCGCTGGTACAAGTAACTCTGCTGTTGATAAAGCTCTTAGTGCTACCAGTGCGGATTCTAATTCTATCGTATCTGCTATTAAATCGATTGATATTCGTGCAGAAGCACAAGCCATGGTTAAATACCTAGAAGTGATTGCAGGGAAATCTGTTGAAACTGCTCAATATACTGCTAAAACAGCCGATGTTGTAACAACATCTACAGCTCAAGCACAACAAGCAGCGGCAACTGACCCTAATATCGCAGGTTCTAAGGCAGCAACCATTCCAGCTAATGTGACTGCTACTAATAGAAATAATTCGGATAAAAAATCCTATCGACAAGCACACCAAACTAATTTGGAAATTGCTAAAGGTGGAGAGTTTAGACGAAGTTAAGTAAAGAATATAGAGATATAGACATAATGGTCTATATCTCTATATTTAATCTATTTTAACAAATCCATAACTTGAAAAATAATTTATAAAAGTGAGGTGGATTTAGTTGTTAATTAACATCAAAACTAATTCTGCTATTAATGTTCGGTCTGGACCGGGAATGGGTTTTGAAGTTGTAAACACATATCCTTCAGGCTATATATTACAAGCAAAAGAAATGCAAAAAGATGGTGGCGATAACGTCTGGTATAAAGTCAAAGACGGATGGTTATCTGCTAACTACACTATCGATATTCATGAACAAGGAACGGTTCATGGTGAGCGAGGGAAGATTAATCTTCAACAATTCGCTCCAGGGAATCCTTCTGGTGCAGTACCCTTGAGTAATACGGTACCAAAATCAGACTCTCCTCAAACGGATAAGGTTATATCATCTATTGCACAAGGTCAAATTACACAATCTGTCACAAACCCAAATGGTGGATTATCCTCGGCTGTATTTGTTGGTGGCCATGGTAATGAAACCGATGTAAATAGCGACGTGATCTTAAATAAACGTATTTATGGAGTTCCCTATCAATTTATGGAAACGACTGATTATAGACCGGCTGCCAATAATGGTGGTGATGGTGAACTGGGTGCTACCTTTATGGAAATGATGGCTGAAGCCCCAGTATTATCAATTATTCCGGGCAAGGCTAACTTTTTACCTGATTTAAGCGATGAAGAGAAAAATAAATTTGTTGAAGCGGCAAACCAAACTCTTCAAGAAATGCAAAATCGCTTTAGCGACACGGCTCAGAAGATGATTGATGATAAGAATGCGGATATGCGGTATTTTGAATTCGTGTCTGACCATTCGACATACATTCGGTATGTGAACACTCTTTGTCAGATGAATGCCATCATGATGGGTCTAGGTGATGAATATGTACCAGGTCATGAAGGTCAAGGTGAACAATATAAGTTCAAGTACTATGATTGGTCTGGGTATCGATTATCGAATACAATGGCTGGCAGAGCCTCTACTGGATTATTGAATGGTAATGAATCTGGTCCTGGTGAAAAAATTGATAGTACAATAGACTATGTTAAGAGTGCAGTAGCGAATAAAGAAAGTTTAATTGATAAAGGTATGGCGGCAGCGTCTGCTCTTAACTTAACGGAATATTATATCGATTTCTATATTAATCCATCTATTGGATACTCTGAATCATTTAGTAACCAAACAAAAGAATCTATGATTTCATCAATGGTATCAGGGATGGGTGATTTAGCGAAAGAACTCCAATTCTTAATGGGTGCTGGTGCTGTTAAGCAAGATGGTAATATGACAAATTCCATTGCTAAAGCTACTGGTGAAATTGGCGAAGCTGCTAATAAACTATTACCAAATTCGGGTATTATTAAAAAAATAACTGGCTCTGCTGCCTCTGTGCTATCAGGTTCAAATATATTTTTCCCTGAATTATGGGCTTCATCCGATTTCTCTCGTTCCTATACAGTGGAAATGGATTTAAAAACTCCATATGGGAATAAACGGAATATATTCTTAGATCTATTTGTTCCTATGTGGCATTGGATTGCTCTTGTCGCACCAAGACAAACGACTATCAATACCTATGGTGCACCATTTATTGTGCGTGCCTATATCCCAGGTATGTTCTCATCTGAAATGTCAATCGTTGAAAACTTAACGATTCAAAAAGGTGGGGATGGATCCGCATGGTCTGTTGATGGATACCCATTAGAAATCAAACTATCTGTTACGTTGAAGGATTTATATAATACCTTTGCAATGTCTCAAATTACTGATTTGAAATCAGCATACAATATGCTATGGAACTATGCATTGATTGACTATGTATCCGTTCAATCTGGATTGGATATGAAGCTTTCTGAATTTGCTAAGAAGATTGAAGTAGCTAAAGCTCTAGGTAATACTGCTATTAGAGGTCTTTGGAACTACCCATTGGAAAAAGCAAAAGAACGCTTGGCTCAATCTATACGTATTGCTTCTGGTAGAACATAAAACTATCAAAAACATAATAATGGAATACTACGGTATTCCATTATTATTTATTTCCCATGAGAGGATAGATAGTATGCTAAAGAAAAATTTAGAGTTATATAGAGAATCATTTAAGCGAGTGAGTAGTAATCAATTCACTCGTATTAAAGACTTCTTATCTACTAAATCATTACCAAAGAAGTTCCAAAAGAACTTATTTGAACGTATAGAAGAAATCTCCCGTATAGATACACAGACCCTTAAGATAATATTCTATATTATTCCAGAGTCGACTCCTAGACCTAGGTTATCCTTACGAGGAGGACATTTTTATGTTAAAAATGCTGGAGCTAATAACACATTTGTGAAGTATGTTGTGAAGGAAGAGAAAGAACTCCTTCATCTAATCACTAAGCCTTGTACCTTTGATGTAGTTACTTATATGCCAATCCCTAAGAGTATGAATATTATGGATACTGTATTGGCTGAATTAGGTATGATTAAACCAATTACAACACCTGATTGGGACAACTTGGGTAAGACATATTCTGATATGGTACAAAAATGGTTATTGTTGAATGACAGTTTAATCACCGATGGTTCGGTTAAGAAACGCTATTCATTAAAACCTCGTGTTGAAATTACCATCACCTATGCATTAAATTATGATAGTATATATAACAAAAAGGTAATTGAGAATTCAAAATCGTATAAAGACTTAGAATAGAGGTGATATTGTGACTCGATTTGAAATGAATGTGATGAATTCAATCGAAGCTGTTCAGGATTACTTTGCTGCTAAAGATTTAGAGTGTCAATCCGCAGGCATGTCTTTATCTGTTAAAGTGAATGAGCATCCAATTGATAGCATCACTAACGAGATCAAAGATATCATCTGTCATACGTTTGATTCCAACAAACCAGCCAATGAGATTTGTAAACTAAATGTACACGGGAATGTATTATTTATTCGATTCAAAAGAGAAATACACTGTTAAGGTGTATTTCTCTCATTATTATTTTTTGACGTAAAAGATGGGATACATGGTGGTTGCGCCATGTATCCCAATTGTACACTCAGGTTAAAAATAGTCACACTATCCTAGGAGTAGCTAATCAATTGCTTCAGGAGGCTTACCATTCACATGATTTAGTAACTATCCGGTGTACTCATACTTATATGTTATGACAATATAAAACCCCATATACCGATTGGTATATGGGGTCTTTGTTCAGTATTAGCAACCTTTACGCATATAATCAGCTTGTTGACGAATATCATCTAATGTGATATTAACAAGTTTCATGGTATGAGCTGTTTCGAACATAGTGTATTGCAACAAGGCTTCAGATAAGATAAAATCTTTATCCAAAGACGTTGTTCTAGCAATTTCACCAGTATCAGTCATATCCATACGACGAAGGTCATCCAAATCTTCATTTTTATCTTGCATATATACGTCAAAGATATTGAGATTCAATGGATTTTCTAATAATACTTGTGGTGTTTCTACCTTAGTAGATTCTGTTTGAGTAGATTCTTTTAATACTTTGGTAGCGATACCTTGCATCAAAGAGAAGAAGAAGGATTTATTAGTATCTTTCTTATCATAATTGAAGGTACGAGTCAACGGATTATATGTTTCAGCAACATGTTTAGCAGCTTCTGCTACATCATCTGCTGTTGTATCTTCTCGATCATCTACTTTTACATCATTAGGATCTTCATTCATATCCTTTTCCATAGTATCAAGAATTTCAGCTTGGTCTTTTTCACGTTGTTGTTCATCACGAACGACATCGATAACCTTATTGCTGATCATTTCAGCCAATTCATCAGAACCTAATTTATCCATTTTAACTAAAATGGTATTACGTTCCTCATCATTCAATTGAGGGGAAATCATTTCTTTGATTTCTTCTTCCGTTTCGGCTTCATTGATTTCTTTGACACGTTCCATAATGATAGCTTGAGAAAATTCATTACAGAATTCAAGAAGAGCACGTAAGAATGGGGAATTTGTACGATTAGCAGATTCAGCCAAGGCTTTCACGCCACCGATCTTTTTAACATACATAGCACCCATATTTTTGATAGTCTTGATATTTTCATCGACATAGTCTGTATCATGCGGTAATGCTTTTACGAATACTGTGTTAAAGCATTCTGCTAAGATAGCATTTGGAATACTAGCTGCTAATGCATTAATACCTGCACCACGATAGTTTTTCATAAGTGCACGGTGATTAGCTTTCAAGGCAGCATCGCGTTCATAGGCTATTTTTTCTTCATTCAATCGTTCGTTTTCTAGTTTAGCTGCTTCAGCTAACATTTGATCACGTTCGACTTGTTGTTTACGTAACGCATTGAAGTCCAATGTGGTAAAACCTAGACCTTGTTGGCGTACGACTTTACGGTTGAAACCCATGTGGATATCTCCTTTACTATTATAATCAAAATGTTATAGTTATGTCCCTAGGCTAGTCCAAAATATTGATAAATATTTGAGCAGTACGTTTACCATTCTTGATGGTATGGTCTACGTTTAAATACTCAGGAATAACCTTAGATGTTTCAATAATCCCTTGAATAACATTTGTTTCATTGACTAATGATTCAAGTGTTTGCATAGAAGGGCCATATTTATTAATACCATTAAACTTGATAAATTTAATGGACGGGAAGTTTTCTTTGATACCAGCGATTAAGTTAGAGATATATAAGGAAGGGCTAGATACCAATGAGATATCACGACTTTCAATATATTTCTGAATGTATGATTTCAATCGCTTAGTCATATCTTCAGCATCAGTAGTAAATGTATATTTTACATCGAAGCTGATAGAGATATTAATCTTATCCAATGGGTTTGTCGCTTCTTCTAAGTCTTCATGTTTGAAATAGAACTTAGAATACCCATAGGTGTTAAAGAACTTAATATCGATATGGAAGTTATTAGTTAATAAATCCAGTGATTTGCGAATATAGTCATAAATACTACGGAATGAATTCATGAATCGTTCCCTAGCATTTGGTAATTTGAAATAGTTTGCTTTAATCAATGGAATCATTTCTAATCTAAAACCATACTTACCATTTGGTCCACGATTTGCGTATTGGACATAGGAACGAACTTCTGGAATCGGAATAATGAATCGGATAGGTGTATCCTTACTCATAGTGTATCGATTCGTTAATGTGAAGTGTTCTAATAATGGTAATGAGTTGAATTTATGTAACTGCTGTTCTGTTGTATCAGGATATTGATAGAACGTCAATAGTTCCATCTTACAATTAGTGCCATCAACAAGAACTGGATCTGTACTATCAGTCCCTGTAGTAGGATCTAGCATACCTTCCGTTAATTGGAATTGGTTTTTAAGTGTTACATAGTCATTCGTTTTAATAAACTTCTTGAAGAAATAATAATCTTCATCAAACCCATATAAGTCCATATCAATCAATCGTTTAATACGATTTTCTTCACCATGAAGTGTCAATATCACTTTAAGATTTTCGTTATCAATATATTGATAACCGTCAGTAGGATTCTTAAATGTTTTATAAGATGGTAATACCAACGTATCATCCTCTATCAACTTAAATGCTTCTTTAGGAAGCATAGCTGATGGAGCGATCTTTGTTGTAATTATATATCCATCTTCACCATTTAACGCATCCCGTTTGATATTAATACTATTAACGATAAACTGGTTGAAAGATTTAGTATCCGTTGGTTGATATAACGTAGTGATATTATCATTAACAGAATTCAAGTAGAATGCTACAGATAATGGATTAGCACATACGACGGTCAAGAATGGGTTAATGTATATAAAATCATTATTCTCATACCCATCTAAATTCGTTTTCAATGACAGCGTTTTATCAATAACGGCAACCGATTTATCACTACCCTTATATCGATAGATTTTACCTGCCTTAATGATGTTACGTTTGGATTGCTCCATATACGTATCGATATCGGTAGATTCAATCTTGATATCAAGAGTATTGGTAGGGATTACATTTTGATCAGCATCCCTAAATAGAATAAATGTGGAATAAAGACGCTCAAAAGCATCATCTCGTTTTTTCATGAACAGAATTTCGTTCTGTTCACGATGTTTGATATTATTGAAGTAGATTTGTAAGTCATTTGTAGTAGTAAAGGATTTGATCGTAGAATATGCCTTAACTACGTCATTACGAAGTTCTTCAATATCTTTACGGTCATAACCACCAACAGATTCCCCTGTAACCGTACCCATGAAAATCATACCACGGTTGTTTGGATATCGATCCGCTTTACCAATGATTTCAATATCAGTACCATCATAGGTAGTGAAGTTACCATTCTTACCCTTTGTTGTATATAACTGAATATAGATTTCAGAATTGTACTTAGGGGTAAAGTAACGTTCATCATTAGAGAACTCGATTTGGAGCTTATGGTCATCGACGATTTTGTAGAAACAGAATGGTTTATCTAACTTTTCTGTATTCATTAACTTCTTCGTTAATTGCGTGTATGTTAAATCACCCGGTGCCTTATAGAATATTTCAAAGTTAGCCAATTGACCCTCAAATGTATATTCCATAGATACCATATTGATTTTATCATTCATGATAATCGTATCGGTAATCGTTTTCTTTTCAACTTGATGTAGCGTTACTGCTAACACAACATACCGTTTACCATTATCATTTACATAGGTGCTTGTTCGTATATAAGGATTTAATAATGGGCTTACGCTATTATTGTGATCCATGATATAGTACGCACTATGAATTGTACCTTCTAATGTGCGTTTACTTGTAACACGTACATCATAGTCTAACATGAATGGGATACCGTCGACATTAAATACCATCTCAGAGTCCATATCGAACTGCGTGATATTACCATCGACATTAATACCATTCTTTAATAAAGCTTCTTCTGACATCATGATGGTGAATGGTACAGAAGCTGCTGTTGCCATCAAATTATCGATTTGGAAAATCGTGGCATGATTATAAATAGATTCAGGTAATTCTGCCTGAATCGGGAATATCTCTTTAAACAACGATGTGATAGCGAAGTATCCATCATTGATAGTAGTAGAAAGGATTTCTGTAATATATCCAAATAGACCCACATTCATTTCATTCATATCAGCGATATCTTTGAAATACGTTGGTGCTATTTCTTTGGATAAATAGTCCTTTATATCATATACACTAGTACCGTTTTTAATAGTACCCACTTTATCACATCCTAAGCATACATAAGTTGATAATCAGAATAAAATTGTGTCACCCAAGTTGTGAGTAATGTATACTCGAATTGTGTTGGGTTTCGTTTATGGGTAAGGACTTCCATGATGGATCTATCGGTATCATCATTTGTCAATTTAACTTTTTCAAATGATTGTAAGACGTCTTTAACCATCATAAACGTCAAGCTTAAATCATTATATAGAATAAATGGGTTTGTGTGTGTTACAACGAAGATACAATCGTTAGTATCCGGTCGTGTATATATCACACCATCTTCTTTTATTATACGAATACAATCACCGATAGCTAAGTGTTCGGTGGTTGTTTCTAACCATTGTTTTGTATCGTTATTCCAACGATAGAGAGTTGTTTGTGCCATGTGTATCCCTCATTATACTGGTCGATAACGTAACTTATATAATTCCCCACCATTACCAGTATCGACAAATGGACAACCAACGAATGTTTTCGTAGAATGCATTGTACTTTGGTTATATACTGGAATATAATTAAATGCTTGGTTTTGGGATAAGTAGTTAAACTCAGCTACATGTAATGGATTATAGTCATCCTTCTTACTATAGTTAAACGTAATTGTGTACGTTGGTTGTTTAATCGTTTCATTGACTGAATCAGAGAAGTTAGATGAAGGTATATTTGTTGGGAAGCACCCAGTGTATTTACACCAATATAGAATATCTTCACCAGTTGTTTTCGTCAAGAAATAATAAATAGAAATAGCATAATCGAGCGTATGCTTTCTAGCATGTATTGGGTTCGGCATAGCTTCACCACGATACACCGCATTAATATACTCGATCCAAATTTTCATAATCTTATAAACGGATAGCATATCATCATCACGGAAGTTGACATTCACTGTACCTGCCGTTTTAGTTTTGATTGTACTTTGGCCATACGTATTTTTCCAACCCGTGAGTGTTTCACCAGCTTCTGTTGTTTCCAATACTTCGTCTTGTACATCTAACCCTGTTACACGGTCAGTTAGGATTGGTATGAATGAATGACCACCACCTGCACTATTACCCATAAGGTAACTGCAAAGTACAGGATGTGATTTTAGCATACTATACATCAAAGCAGATGCATGAGCATGTGCCACGGCTGTATCTAAATTCAATACACTGGCACCTGTATCATTAGCAAATGATAAGTTCATATCAGGCCGTGTAAAGAAGATATGCCCTTTAGAACCTAATAGTTCATTATTTGGAGTCGGTAATCGATAGCGATTAAATTTATTGAAAATGGTTGCCCGATCTGTATGAATGTTAAACTCATCATAAATCGCTTCAAAGCCACTAGTATATTCATCATATAAATCATCACTCATATCTTTGAATATTTGAACATCTTCCTCTTCAATATGAGGAGGGTCAGTTACTAATGGAGTCGCATAGGATTCATCTTGTTCCCACTCATAGATACCACCAAAGCGTTTGATGATAGTTCTACCATCACAGCCTTTATATTTGAAGTATTCGATAGCATGTTGGTCAATAGCAGCATAATGGATTTGACGTTGTTCATATTGACCATCGAATAAACTACCACCATTATCAAAGGAAGGTCGTTCTCCTGGCCAATCCTTAGCATCACCACTATATAGACTACCACCGTCACTACCACCGATATACTTACTGAATTTATCATTGATACCTGGATAGGTTTCTCCGAAGATATTAAAGATATCAGATAGCTCAGAACCAAAATCAAAACCGATTACATACCGTAATCGAGAAGATATAACACCAGATAGTAATCCACGGAAGTTATTTAGTAAACCACCTTCTTTGCCAAAGAAGGAACCATCTCGAATGTTACCGATTGTAGCACCTTTTAATAGACTGCTTACGTATTTATTCTTAGTACGAATAAAGGAATCGATACTCATATTATTTAATCGATTTGGTTTCTTTTCCTGGGGTTCACCTTGACCACTAATGGTTCGCCATGAAGTTGTCGAGCCTTTAAAGCTTACTGGTTTACCAGGATCACCCTGAGCCCAAGCTTTATTACCTGGTGTGAATACATAACCACTATTAGGACCAGTAGGTGTACCACTATTGACTTGACCCGCAGACCATAATGTACCACTTCCAACACTAGATGTTGGTGATGGTGCACTACCTGTTAAAAATTTAGATAGTTTATTTAGACTACCAAATGAACGTCTAAACGGATTTTTCTTATCTTGGTTAGCATGGTTAGCTACACGTTGAGATGAGAACTCAACATCACGATCGATGACAACATCAGATGCGTTAATATAGCCACCATTTGCTGTTCTATAGTAAGAATCCAGACCATTTTTATGTAGGGATACGAGAGCAACAAAATCATTTGTATATAGTTTACCTAAGTTCTTCCCCAGTTCATTTGGTTTACTGAGAATAGGGGTTGTACTTTTAACTCTTGCTTCTAAATACATCTATATGTCACCTCATTAAATAGGACTGTAATCTTATTTGAATGTTAAATCCATATATTCACATGGACTTGTACAATAGATTATATACAATATAGAACATTTTAGGTATTTAACAAATATATAATCTATCCTGAATAAGAAAGGAGATCTAATCAATGATTGATACTGTATTGGGCAAAATCCTTTCAGTGGTTAAGGGTCCTGGTAAGGACGTGTATGACTACGTTAAACCATCTGAAAAGTATAAATCCATTGCCCGTCAATCAGACAAAGCAATTTGTCAATTCCCAGTAATTGCCTCTAAAGCAATGACGTATGATACAGCTACTATGATTGTAAAGGCTTGTGAACGTAATTTCACTACCTTTATGGGGGTTGTTATCGGTCTTAACCAAGTAATTGATAGTAAGACAGGTGCAGTCGATTATATTAGTCGCTTTCATACAAATGTAGACGATTCCATTGAACGCAGTATCGGCTATATCGACACTAAAGTTAATGAATCTGTCTCCCCTGCCGATCAAAAGGAAATGCAACGTCTATTATTAGAAGCTAATATTGAATTTGGCTCCCAATTCGAAGCACAATCCTTAAATGATCGATATAAACCAGTTGACATCAAGTCTATCCTTACGACTGAATCTGAACATAAAGGTGAGATTTACGTTGGGATGAATGATGAGGAAAAAGCTAATGCATCATTAGCTAGTAAAACAGTTGAACCTCCATTCAAATCTATCCTTAAAGATAGCGATGTCAAAAAAGCAAATGAGTTGGTCCCTTCATTGATGTCTGTACAACTCGTACAACGCAACGATGCGGGTCAAAATATCCCTATTCATTTCTTATTAGGAATCAAAGCGGTATTACATCCAGTTGGTTCCGTAGAAATGATCAATAATATATTCAAAGCATTTGATAAAGGTTCTCGTGGTAAATTCTTTGATTTCCTTCGCTGGACAACTGGCGAAATTAGTTTCATTAAAGATCTAGTATTAGGTATCGATGATGTAAAACGAGATCTTAGTGCCGAACGTAACAAAAAAGAATCCCCTTGGTGGAATCTTCTTCGTAATCGTAACGCTATGAGCCGTTTCCGTAAATGGTCTAAAACAGCTCCATTGTTACCAAATGCAACCATTGCTATGACACAAGCTGAAGTTGATAACCTTCGAGCTAATACAGGAGTCGATATTTTAGATCCTGGTTCTGCGTTAGAAGTTATGCAACAACTTGGCCTATTACAGTTCATCGTAGTTGATGATGCAAATGATGTAGCATATTTCTTGATCGATGGTCAAACTAAATTCCAAACCTACACATTCAATGCATTACAACGTGATAACGGTGATGCTGAAAAACAAGCAATGCGACTCATTAAGCAAATGAATAAGTTATAAGGAGTACACGCATATGGTTGAAAATCAAGACTTAGAAGTTATTCTTGCAGAAAGTTTAACTCCTAAAGAATTCACACAACTTTCTTTGGCGTTAGAGTCTGAGGAAGTTCAAGCTGGATTTGTTCAACGACTATATGGTCGAGTACTATCCAGTATCCAACGTTGTATTCTCGGTGGTAAAAACAATGACATGTTGAAAGTGATTGCTGATACAAAAGGTGATTTCTCTAAACATCCTTATTTTGAAACACAAGGTGAGAAACCTGCCATTGCAACAATATTCACTAAATCCAATCACGCCACTGTAAAAGAAATGGGTAAACAAATCTTATTGATTTCCAGTTTCTTACAACGTCATAAATCTGATTTTATGAAAGGTATTCATGCGGGATGTCCTGCTTGCCTTTCTTTATATACAACTTTTGTGTTAAATTGTGTAGTTGGCACTAGTTATGCTATTATGATTGAATCGGATAGAAAAATTACACCATTATGTAAAACTGGTGTTGAAGCGTTAGCGAAATCTGCCGAACTAATCAATAGTTATAATGCTGAAAAAGTATTCGAAAAAGATATCCAATTGACTGAAGGTCTTGGTGATATCTTAATGAAAGCCGTTACACAAGTTAATAAGTTTAAGTATGTTGGAGTTGTCGGTCTAGCTTTACTTGCGTTCTTTATGCTTGGTAAATATATCGTATTTGCCATTTATAAATCCAGAGTAAAATTATCCGACTATCTAGCCCAACAAGCATTGTATCTTCAACTCAATGCTGAAAATGTTAAAAATAATAGTAATTTAACTAAAGAAGAAAAAGAATTGATTCTAGCAAAACAAAAGAAAACTGCTGAATTACTTCTTAAATATTCTGACAAATTAGCAATCGATGGCGTCAAATCTAATCGTCAGGCAGAAACGGATAATAAACGCGATACAAAAGCGATTATTGAAGATTCTAAAGATGATGCAATTGATGTCACTAGTAAACCGGGTGAAGCCAATACTGGCTTACCATTATTCTAGGAGGAATAACGAATGTTAAATTTCGAAAAATTTGTATTAGAAGCTGAAGAAGCAAAAAATACTGAAGCTAAAGATGAAGCAAAAGTAAATCCTGAAACTGAAGAAGAAATGGAAGAAGCGTACACAGACTTTATGGTAGAATCCATTCAACTTCAAATCGCATTGGTAAAAGCTGATGCATACTGCATGGAACAATATATGGAAGCAACTACTGAATCCGCTAAAGCTGATATCGTTGCTGCATATGAAGGTACTGTATCTGATTTCTTTAACCGTTGGAAAGAAAAATTGGGTAAAGCATCTGATTCCGTTGCTAACTGGTGCGAAAAACGTGCCAAAGACTTTGATGGTCAAATTAAATTGAATTCTAAAAAATTCATGGAAAAATATGCTGATGTATTGAATGGTAAAGATTGTGACCAAGTAATGGTACCTTGGGCTAATATTGATGTTGCTAAAATCGATGCATTCGCTGGTAAAGAACAAATCTTCATGCAAGCAGCTAAAGAAATTGCTAAAGCTGACTCTGCAGAAAAACTTGAATCCTTGGTTAAAAAATACGAAGGTAAAGCTGACGACGAAGCATTGAAAGCTCTTCAAAAAGCTCTTGATGATGCTAATGTTGAAAACGAAAATAAAGAACGTACAGAAGTTAAATTCGGTTCTATTAAGAAAAAAGCTATCGCCAATGCAGGTGAAGCATCCGTTGCTAATATCATTAAAGCATACCGTCAAGCAGGTAAAGATATGAAAGCTGCTAAAGCTGAAGTATTGAACTTGCCTGTAGAAGAACGTAACCCATTCAGCAAAACTGCTTTGAGTGCTGCTACTAAATATGCTAACCGCGGTGTTCGTGCAGCTAAAGATATTGCAGTTTCTCGTGCAGGTGCTAGAAACGATATGTTCCTTAATGCTAAACGTGCTTGTGTTAAAGCTGTTCAAGGTAGAGGTGCTGCTCAAAAAGCTGCTACTGAATCCTACTCCTTGTTGGATGACATGTTAGCATCCGTATTCTAATTTGAATACAGAACACTAAAATATAGATACCGCTCTTTCGGGCAGTATCTATATTTATTTCGCGGGTTTTACATTATAGTAATTTATTTAACATATATCCTATATAGGAGGAATATTCAATGTTACAGTTTGAAAAATTTGTAAATGAACGAACAGTACATATTGAAGAAATGCATTTTGAAAATTATGAAGAATTCAATACTGCATTCTTACAGTATACGACCGAGTTCACAAATCTTCAATTGGCTATGGAAAAGGCAGATGCCAAATGTATTGAAGAATATAAGAAAGCAACTACTGAACATGAAAGAGCTGCTATTAGCGTAATTTATGAAGGTACATTTACTGATTTCGTTAAACGTGCTAAAGAGAAAGCCGCAAAAGTGATTGATAGTGTAATCAATTTCATTAAAGGTGTGATTGATAAAATCAAGAATAAGCTCGGTGATTGGTATAATAAATTCTTTAACAAATATTATGAAATCTTAAAATCCGATAAAGTGGATCACATCAAAGTGCCTTGGATTAAAATCAAAGAACAAAAACTAAATAATATTACTAGAAACTTCGATGTACCATTTAAACTCGTTGCTGATTGTATGACAGCAAAAAGTGATGAAGATTTTAATGAAGCAATCGTAAAACTTAAAGACTCCATCGATGTATTACGTAAAGTTATAGATGACATGGTTAAGGCAGTCGATTCCACATTCAAATATAAAGAAGAAGTTGAGTTTGGTAAGATTAAAGCTAGAGCAATAGAACGTGCTAGTAAAAAAATATATACCGGTAATCTTGAGAAAATGAACTTCTTACTAAAATGCTTAATGGACGTTAAAAAGCGAACTAGTGTTGGTATCATCGATAATGTCAAGACAATGAATAACTATCAACGATCTCAAAAAATCATTGTTGTGGCTTCCACACTAGTAAACATGTATGCAAGATATGCCTATACAGTACATAAATACACAATGAGTACTTACTATGTGGCTCGTAGAGCTTGTACGATGGCTATCACTGAATTACATAAACAAAAAGAACAAACTACAGAATCTACTAGTTTATTAAATAAAATGCTAGAAGAAGTTTAAAAAATAAGATCCAGATACCTAATTGGTATCTGGATCTTTTATTATATTTCTGACTTTACGATATGGTAAGCACGTTTGATATTTCCTTTGATTGGACTCGTTTTAAGTTCCTTTTCTTCATTGGTTCGATTACGCTTACCTTCAGATAAAATCTGTTTTAAATAAGTGGTAAATGCATGGAACGTTTGTCCCATCATAGATATACGAATTGTCAATATTCGTAAACTAGTTTGTACGTACAGTTTAAGTTTTTGCATTGTGTTGAAATGAGCTTGGTCATCAATATGGTCCATCTCTTTTTCAACTGCTTTGAGGTGACCATCTAGTTCAACCTTTTGGCTTTGTACAATGGAGATGAGTTCTTTGTATTTACCACAATATCCAAGCATCATATCAACAATAGGTGATAGTTTAGATGGTGTATCAATAGTAACAACATCAGTTACACTAGCACCTCGATAGAATGTTTTAACATCATCAAATGAACGGAATTCAGTGAATGTATCTAATACATCTTGTTCTGATTTGATATCACTATCTTCCAATCTTCTCCATATAGAAGCATTATAGTTTGGAATAGGATTTCGTTTATCCATTAACTTAGTGATGGCATTCCAGTATGGGACTGCATTGATAGAGATATTTCGATAATCCCGTTTTTTCAATTCATTGAAGTCATTAATGTGTTCATCAATCCATTCTTGGTGGACTTCATACATGGAACGGATTTTTTTAATCCATGATTGAATCAATTTAGCAATGTAATTACGTATTTTAACTACCCATTTCTTAATAGTATCTATCAACGCATTGTGAATCGATTTCTCTTTTAATCTATCAAGTGCACTTACTTCTAGTACAGTAGAATCGAAACTATAATTAGCATCGAGAATGACGGATTCTGTTAAACAATCAAGATGATTCATTATATCACCCCTTATTGAGTAATCATATCCATAAACGTTTGACGTTTATTTACATGAGTCATGATATTCGTAATGGTGGTATAGAATTCTAGGAACGCCATCATTTTATAGTTGATATAGGTACAGATATCATTGATAGCCATAATACCCAAAGCACTTAATACTTGAACCGCATCGAATAGTTTAAGAATCATCTTAACACGTGCTGGGATATTTGTCATAGTCATGATATCTTTAATTTTACTGCGAAGTAATGATAATAGAGTTGTGATAGTTTCTTTCACTTGGTTGATTGCTTTATATAGATACCCTAGTTTCATAGCATCATATTCTTTATCGAACTTAGCAATGGAATTAAACATATCTCGGATGAATAGCTCACCAACACTTACTGCAACACGTTGTTCCGATGGGAAGAAAATACGATGTACAGTATCATTGAATGCTGTACCACTTAAACTTTTTGTTTTGATATACTTGGATACACCAACGATATCAGCACGGAAGTTATAGATACCATTTTCTTTAATATCTTTAATTTCTTCATCAAATTCATCTAGGTCAAATTTTTGTGTACCTAGTTTATTGATTAATTTACCAAGTCTATCCCAACCTAAACACTCATTGAAGTTAATGGTGCGTTTATCAGTATTAATAGGATTATAAATATACATAGTAAAGGTTTCTGATTGACGACCTTTAAACAGGTAATTGATGGCATCCACTGTAATCATGGAACGTTGTTTATTGATTTCTTTATGCATATCATTAACACGTTTCATTGTGTAGTCACAAGCATCAAATGCAGTTTTTTCTACTTTCTTAATATGGTCTGTAATAGTAGTAATCGCCAATTTAAACGATTCATCAGTTACTGCCTTACTCACTACTTTAAGTGCATTCGCTGTATTTTTCTTTACAGTTGATAAGAAATTATTATAGAAGCCTACGGCACCAACCATTGGGTCAAATGATGTATTTCCTAATTCAGTAGATAGGAAACGGGCTTCCTCGAATACGATATCGATCTCGTTATTCATAAGGTGTACACCTCTTTCTACATAGTAAATTTTAGCTAAAATTGTTATTAGTTTGTTTTTTGGAGTAAGAATGGGTATATAGCTCGAAGCTATATACCCAAAAAAATTATTTCATTGATCTAGGACGAGGTCCTTTAGAAGGAGTGTGAGCATCTTGCACCTTTTGGTTATAGGCATTACGAGCATCAGAATCTCCTGATTGTTTCTTAAACGTATCTGGATATTTGTTATCTTGAATATTACCCCGTTTATCAACATCATGCAGATTTGGTACATCGGATGCTTTCTTTAGCTCTGAATGTACACCATCCGCATAGATATCATTCGTTTCTTTTGGTGTAGGTGTATTAGATGGTCCTTTTGCTTTTGGTTGTTCTATTTGAATATTAGGATTTACTTTAGCATCCAATAGTTGAACCTCATCGGAACCTAGTCCAGACTTAAATGCAAAATCGTATTGACCAGCACAATTGAACATCCCACCTGCTTTGGTAAAGGCTGCTACTGCACTTGTGAGACGATAATATCCATTATACTTAGCTTTTTCCTTATCCGTGAAGTACACTACGAACTCTTTATTTGGAGTCATTGCAAATAGGTCATGGTCTAATAAATAGCAGGATAAATGAAGATTTCGTTCATTGATTTCACTTAGCATAACGGATTTATTGAAATCATTACCGAACTTATCTGATACAATAGTGGAGTTACCCATACCACGTTGTTTACCAGCACCACTCACTTCAGTTGTTTCATTATTACCTGAATCAACAATGGTTACGTTATTACCCGCAATCAAGTCTTGTGTGGTGGATGGTGTTTGTACGCTGATATTTTCTGGGTCAACATACATAACATATTCTTGTTCATCAGGTGATTCAAACGTACCTGTAGCTTTACTCGATGAATTACTATTGTCGATAGCTGTGATGATAGTCTTTTTATATTCACCCTGTTCATAGCAATCACAAGCACCAGACTTATTTAATACATACAAGCACCGATAATCATAGAAAGACATAGTACCGAAGTAATATGTACCGTATGTTTGTTGAAGATATTCAAATACGTTCATTAGGTTCATTGGTGGGATAATTACCTGAGGATATTGTTTATCGTTATTCAATGGACTAATGAGCATCTTATCAATACCCGCATTACCCAAGATATGACCCAATGCAGATGATAGTGTACAGTCATTATAGATTTCATTGACTGTTTTACGCATAGCGATTAAGTCACGTTCTCTCCACAGAGAGATTTCATAACTTTCTGTATAATCACTGACGTTGTACCAGTGTTTATCTTCAGCTTTGAAGCCAGAAGATGTACCACTACCTTTGCCACCTTGAGCTTCATTAGTTTTATCATACAATTTGCTTTCTTGGAATGGAGCTTCATCATCAATTAATACAATGAAAGTATCATTGATGATATCATGATAACCAGAGTTCTGGTTATTGATATCAACAGCTACCAATCGAAATCGAATATTAACATCATTTTTATGATTTACGATGGCTTCGTGAAGTCTAGGTGGAAGTAATGTTTTAATTTCTAATATAGGATGGATTGCTTCATCATATAATTGGGTAAGAAAAATATTCTGGATGGCACTAGGTACCATATCGATTGGTTCTTGACCAGGGATTAACACCTGCCAAGCATCCACTCGATATCGGTACCTGTGATTTTGCATATTAGAGCGAAATTGGTTATTGCCACCAGCTGACCCACCCATTTTAAATGCTTTATCAAGCAACCCATTGACATCTAACTTAGGAATGTTCGGTCGTTTAACCGAACTGAATATATTCCTAAGTAAATTACCTGTGTCGAGCTTGATACCCATGTTATAATTGTTCCCTCATTTCATCAACTATGTCATATTGATTGAGTTCCATTAACATTAATGGATAATCAGAGAAATAACGGTCATTGATTTCCATCAATGTACCAGGGTCAGTTTTATCCGTAAGTTGATCAAAGATTTTTTCTTTTTGTACATCGGATAATACATCGTACTGATATTCCAAATCAACGGCACGATAATTTCGTACAACCTGATTAGCAATATCATCTCGATTTAAGAAGTTATAATTTGATTGGTTAATCACATGAGCTAGGTTATTGATAGTGAATGTTTCATCATCATCGTCATTCAAATAGCCAGCTTCATATAACTTCTCTAATGACTTATAGATTCGAATGAATCGGAATCCACTAATCCCCTTAATAGAACGTTTACGGTTACCATTACAGGATATGATGAACGGTATCAATAATGGGTTAATCAAACGTTTCTCTTCGAACTTGTTCTTGAAACACATATACTTGATAGCGTTCTTTTTCGTAATCAAGACAGCATCTTTTTTGAACTTCGTAACTAATAGGAAGTTATAATTCACATACTGTAAATCATACTCATCTTTAGATATGATGATATTAATATTAGCTGGATGTTTATTTTCCATATTAATAATCATCGGTACCAATGAAGATTCTACACTATCTGTACTTACCATATACACGTTTTCAATATACTCTGTAATGATACGCATAAACGACATAGCTTCTTGAATGATACTATTGATTGTCAATCTATCTAGGTTAGTTAACGAGCTGAAGAAGTGTTGACGATAGTTCTCAACTAATGCTGTATTATTATAATCGATTTTATGCTCTGGGATATTGTTGTAGTATAGAAAAATATTTGTCTTAATACGATTTTTCGAAAAGTATTTTCGATAATGGGCGACGATGTTGATGAAGTTGGATATCATGCAGCGATACAACTCATTCAACTCTTTCTTGTTCGCTACTTTGATGAACTTCTCAATCGTTGTGTTCCGAATACTATTATACAATGATTCGAAGTTAATAAAGATATTAGCGGTTTGAACAATTTGTTTACCGGACTTATTCTTCTCCGTTAACTTGTCATTGAACAGTTTATCCAAATAGATATACTTGATTTTAAATGAATTGGCATAGGCATCAATGATTTCAAACATCTTGATCACCATCGATGGTTAGCATATCATCGTCATCATCAGTAGTACCCATAAAGGATTGCATATCGAATCCACCAAATTGCTTTTGTCTATCACTAATACTATCTTTTAGTTTAGAAATACTACCAAAACCCATACCTACAAGGGTATCTACGACAGTATCAACTTCCTCATTTGTTAATGAGATACCTTTCCCGATGATGGGTTCATCCCCTAGTTTCATACTACGGATATTGATATTAGCGGGACCATCATCAAAGGATGCTCTGATGATGAATTTACCCCAGTTACTTGTATCAGATTCAGAGATATTTTCAATAATCTCTTCTACTTTAAAACGACTTGGGTCGTATGGTTTTCTTGCCATGATAAAATATCCTCCTTTTTAATTTTCTGTGTAGGAGTAAAAAAATAATAGGCATGGACCCGAAGATCCATGCCCATTGAACTAACTTTTACCTATTAAACGTATTTAGATGGGTCAAAGTCGTTTTGTTTGAATGTTTTATTGGCGAATGTTTTGTGTACAATCGCTTTAAAACCTTTTCTTCTTTGATCATTCACGTTAAGAATGTCAAGAATGAAATTGCCTTGGTTTTCAGGGATATCGAAAATGTAACGCATTACGATATCGCAATCCAATTTAAAACGAGCAACGTTACCATTGTTAGTTACTTGGAATTTAACGTCACGAGTTGTAAATTGTGCCAACGCTTCATTCAATTCTTTGGAGCCCATTACATGTGCTTGGGCTTTATCGGCCTTGTTATGAAAAATACGACTCATAACTTGGTTGTATCCAGTACCATTGCCGAAACCACCACGTTTACCACCTTTCATACGTTTACGGTCTTCTTTATCTAAACGAAGAACGATATAAACATTGAAAGGATCAATTGGATGTTTAGGGTTAACGTGTTTACCCTTAACTACTTGAGAGAATGCTGTGTTGTATTGAGTTACACAGAACACTTTTTCATGTACGTTTTCTACACCTAATCGTTCTAAGCACAATTCAACACTTCGGTTGATTTGCTTATCTGTTACTTCATAGGTAACGCCTTTTGGGATAATCCCCATGTTGTTAGCCAATAACTCATTGAAGTTACGAGCATTTTGGTCCATTACTGGACGTTGTTGTTGATTGCGGTTTTGTTGTTGATTGTTTTGTTGACCGCCTTGTTGTTGATTGTTATTCATGTTGAATAACCTCCTCTAGTTAAAAATAAAATAGAAAATTGAGTCGAAACGAATAGTTTAATTCGACTTGACTATTTGTTTACGACTCAATTAAATAATATATAGTTAAATTCTCATTTAAAGAATTTAACTCTAGTTAAGTATCTTATGTTGCATACTTGACATAGTTGATTGTACTTTAGATGCCCAACTCTTATCTGATGCATAGATACTGTTGACAGCAGTGAGAGATGTATATCCTCGATTGAAATATACTTCTTTAATCATCTCACCCCAATGGTCGATACAAGCAGCTTGACTTGAGAAACCATAGGCTGCACCTTCATTACCATCATACGCAGCTATACCGAATAGGTTGTTACGTGATCTAGCTAAATAGCTAGTACCCCAACCAGATTCATGTGCTGCTACTGAAATAGCAAATAAGGCATTGACACCCCATCGCTCTTCCATAGATTGAAAAGCTTGACCAAGACCTGCTAGATTAGTACCTGATAATGCTTTATCAAGTTCTTCAGCAGATAAACCTGTTGGTTTAGTAATATCATTGGTAATTTGTGTCCGTTTCTCTTGTGCTACACGTCGACCTGATGTATAACGAGATACGAGATGTAAATCTCGTATACTACGAATAGACCAAATGACATCGGATTCTGGAACAAAGTATCTAACCCCATTCATTTCAAAGGCAATAAACTTTCCTTTGAACAGGTGAGTGATACGTGTTGTTTCTACAGCAGGTAAATGGATTTTAGAAGCACTACCATATTTTTTAAATGTTTCCGTTAGACTTACCATATTGTAATCAACGGGAAGCTTAGTGAATACTTCTGTGCCAGTAAGATCTGTATTTTTAGGTTTAAATTGAATATAGAATGAGTCTCTTGCTATGTCCTTAGGAACTTTAGCTAACCCATCCATGGATTTTAAGTATCCATGTTCATTTAGCGAGTATTTAGTTTTTTCATCGCGGATGATAGTAAATTCACCCTGTTTTAATTTGGTTTCCTTTCCTTCGTTTGAAATAATGGTAACGTCTTTTGATGTTACTAGATAAATGGAGTCTGTTAAATCAACATCCTCTACATTTTCTGTCGCTAACTGCGACGTGTCCCCTTTGTCACTATTGTACTTGGATCCAGCATCTTGTTCTTGTACTGAAAAAGCTTTTGGGTCATTCTGGTACTCGCTCACACCAAGAATGATCGTTATAATGAGGACGAATTTGATGATTTGCTTAATTGAATTTGTCAAGTCATCATCTCCTTTCTTCATTAGAACATTGTTACATACGTATTGTGCTCTAATAACAATAAAAATACAGATACAGTGATCTTACACTGTATCTGTATAATATATAATTATAAGTTAAATACGTATTTATAGGCTTGAGCTAAGTAATCTCTAAGCTTATCAGTATTGCTTACGATAAACAACTTTCTATCCCAACGATTCTTAAATAGGTAATCAGAGAATAGGAATGTTTGATCTACCTTTTGAATATGGAATAATGTGGAACGAACTACTTCAATGAGTTCTTTATAGTGAGGCAGATTCAAATCTTCTTTACGTTCAGCTAGCTTATTCGTAATGATACACATACCCAAGGTAACTGCATCTTTAAGCATGGTCATATTATCGTTTTCTATACCAATCTTAACGTAGTCACTGATATAGAGCACTGGATTATCGAAATAACTACACGGGTTGAATTGAATACTCATATGGGCAGATGACATCTTAATCCCTTGGATGAAATCATCAAGTTGTTGAACCATAGATGGTAAGTAACCAGTAAAATCAGTATCTGATACAATCGTAGATTTTTTAATATTGGGATTGATATTTTGAACACTGATTAGTTTTTCATATCGAATATGTTTAGGGATTTGGTCAAGTAAGATATTTCTATCTTGATCACTTTCAGGGTTCAATCCACTCACTTCTCGATATTCATCAGTAATTTCAACTCTGCCGTCGAATACGGAAATAAGCGGATACATTACAATGAATATACATTGAGCTGATAGATCCACATAGGAACGTGTATAGTAGCATAAACCAGAACGTGTATTATATAACCAGAATTGGTTGTCTAACCCATCAGTATCACGTTCAATATAGTATTCAATATCAGATGGTTCACTGCTCATTAATGCTAAATGTGCAGAGAGTAATGCATTAGCAGGATGGTCAGTATTGATAGCTTTATATGTATATTCATAAATAGCATACGGTAAACCAGCTGGAACGGCTAGACGTTGAATAAAATTAATTAATATCTCTGGGAATCCATTTGTTTGCAAAGATGGAGATACGTTTTCGATATAGTTTTTAACGTCATCTGTCATAGCAGAGCCGAGTAGAATGGAGATTGTTTTATACTCCATATAGTCAGCAGGTTGACGTAATGCATTAATGACCATCTGAACAACTTCACCATCTCCAATATTACGTTCAAGGAGATTGTTAATAATATTAGCCATACCACCATTATATAATAATGCGATGATTTTATCAGCTCTTTCTCTAGCAGACATACCTGGAGTTGCTGAAATCATCTTGATGTATGCTTGGTATTCTGTCGGGTAATCATAATATCCTTCATATGATACCATAAATGGAGTTGCTTCTAGTTGCAACGATGCTTGATTTAATGATTCTCTTAGAATTGGATAGATTATTGGGAATGTAGATTCATCAACAGAATCCATTTTACTATAAAAATCCAAGTTATCTCTCATTAGATATTCTTTAGCTACATCATCGATAGCTAAGGAATGTTTATCTTCATCATCAATGACTGTTTTAATATTCCCGTTAGCAATCAATGTTTGTAGTTTACGAGTATCATCTAATGAATTGAACTCTTCTGTAGGCAGTTTTTTAGATAGTACTTGTGTACCACCATTAGTAGCACCAACGATAGGTTCTAGTGTACCTACATTGGATGCTTCCATGACTTGTACAGAACCCTTCTTAGTTCCATATTTACGAACATCGAAATATCGCATTAATTTACCTTTGAATTGGATAGATTCTGCTAATCCTAATTCTTGTAAGCGATGTCCGATATTCTTAGCTAGAGTGTTCTTATAGTCTTCTTCACATAAGTCGAAAAAGCGAATACAACCTTCAACTTCTTCTTGTGTGTACATAGGGAATCTACGTTGATCTGGTAATCCAAAGTATTCATTTGGATACCGATAGATATCAGTAATATCAGTTATCATATGTATAGTCTCCTTATCTATAGTACAGTTTTATTTTTTACTGTCACATTTAATTAATGAATGTTATATATTTGTGAAGCTCATATTATAACATTTATATATTTTTGTAATAGGAGGTGAGGTACTAAGATGAGTAGACGACACCAAGCGAGTAAACGATTTAGAGAAAAACGTAGACCGATGAAATCTCAATCCAATAACTCGCGAGTGGATAAGGATTGCGTGTCCTCTCTATTAGACTCTCAACAGGAGAAACGAAAAAACAATACCCCATCTCATGTTCAACCTGGTGATGTGTTCATTATGCGAGATAATGGCTATGATGCTGAGAATAAACATAAAGAGATTCCAGATACGCAAGTCATTCGCTATGATAGACCAGTTGTTGTTATGGCAACAAGTAGAAGCACTGTCAATGTATTACCATTGTCGACAAAAATTCGACCATTTGATACATTGTATCCAGTTGTGATTGAACAGGGGTTAGAATCACAAGTTATCGTATCACAAGCATTAACTGTTGATTTTGATAACTTAGCTGATTTTATTGGAACATTACGACCAGATGTGTTCCATGATATGCGTGAAGCATTAAGTAAGTATGTATTACATGGAGCTTCTCATGTGAAACGAACTGTACAACGATATGAAATGGATATGATTCGTTATGAACCATTTGGTATCTATGTACATCAACTCACAAACGAGAGATTCATGATGTTGAAAACAAAAAAGAAAACGTTTATTAAGGTTCCAGTTGAGGTATTAAAAGAGGGTGATACCTTAACAACGGACATAAAAGTATTTTGTGGTTACGTACGATTACACAAAGTTCAATTAGTATTACCTGACGAACTCTGTGATGATCATAATCTATTATATATTGGAGAAGAATATCGAAAATCGATTCGTAAAAAGATTGTAGATATGATTAGTGGATGCTTTGGTATTAAGATTCGAAACTCCATGTTAAAACCAGATTCTATTGATATTAAAGAAACGATGGCTATCGCAAAAGTAATTTCCTCATCTGATTATATTAATGGGATTAAGGTGATTGATGACATATGTAAAAACCATGTCAAAGTATACTTAGATGATCCACAAACATTCGTAAAGAAAGCGTTTAAGAAATTAACAACATTCACTTCACCAACGCAATTGATTGATGTAATAAACGAGAGATTATTACTCATGAGTGATATGCTAGTTTGCGATACTCGTGTATTGCGAATTGGTGAACAGAATTTTGCTGATATATTAGAGAGAAGACTGAGTCGACACGACAAAGGTTTTATTTGTAACAATAAAGGAATTGTAACAAAATATAACAACACTGATCGCAAATATTATCTTAAAAACGTTCGATGGATATATAAATACCATCAACGCAATAACAAAAAATAAGTAGAAGAGTATACGGTTCATTCCGTATACTCTTCTTTTGTCATTTATCGAGGGTCATATACACCTTTGATACCAGTTTTACGATACCAGTTGGCTTTACCACGAATGACATCGCCACCACGACGATATCCTTTTTTGCCATATGGGTCATATACTGGAGATTCAGACGTTCCTAAGAATTCTAAATCCCAACGTTCTACAGTAGATTTAGGACCATATGGATCATGACACCATATACCATCTTCATTGTCCCCAGCTTCACCGTGTGTCATAACACGTGCTTTATCGATTGTTAAATCGAGAGCATTCGCTAATACACATACAACTTGGGACATAGTTTCGATTTGTGCGGCTGTAGGTGGTTCACTACCTAATCCATTAGGAGTCGCATCAAAGCAACCCAATAAGGTAATAGCAATGGAACCTGTATTACGACGCCAAGTACCATAGAGAATATCATCTAAACCAACACCAGCTGGCATATAGATTTCACCATTTCTGTCAATTTGGATATGGTAATCATCCCAGAATTGACCATAGCGACCAGCTGTCCAGTGGAGATATAATTTAACATCACGACCTACTGAACGAGCTTGGTTCCAAAGAGACCAATAGGCAGCAGTCGCTTTTTTCTTGATATCTGACAACGTTACTTTTTCCATAGCAGAACGAGGTAAGACTTCAGACATATATTACAACCTCCTTATAGGTTAAAAAAGACAATGTGATTACCACATTGTCCATGAATCATTCTATGAAAAGGTTAATAGCGAAGAGTCTTATGATATGCTTGGGTAGGAACCATAAGACTCTTCACTATCGAAAAAGTTATCTCTAAATAAACGACGGATTTATTCAGATAATATTATGTGAGATCGATTATAATATTTTATGATGTATTATTCTGGCTTAATTTTGATCTTATTTCTACGTTCCTCTGGAGAAAGATCGTCAGAACGGAGCTTATTGATTAATGTCAAGAAGTCACCGTATTTCTTGTTAACTACTTTGATATAGTTATTATCACGCTGATTTAACAACGCTTCATCTTTGTATTTTTCTTTAACTTTATCAACGGCTTGAATTTTATGATGCATATTAGGATTATCCCCACCATCCTTAATCTCAACTTCTAAGCGAAGGTCTGGGATATAGAAGTCTGGTATGTAGAAATGTTCTTCTCCATTGTATGTGTATTTGTATACATTTGGAGATGGAGCAATAATATCAGCGGATTCGAAATTGAATACAGTATCGCAATTCAATAAGAAGTCTTTTTCATAGGAACCAACATAGGTAGTGGGTTCACCACCGTTTTCCCATTGATATTTACCAGAGATTTTTCTAGCTGCCAACATTTTCTTTTGATGTTCAGGATCATTGGCTAGGTTATATTTGTTATAGACACGCATCATTCGTTCTTTAAAGATTTCTCTATTCTTTTGAGCACATTCTTTACGCCCACATAATCTAGCGTATTTATGTGTTTTTGGATTCCAAGGGGTTCTTCGTTTGCAGATTACACAAACGGTATGGTTATTATGTGTTAGATCATAGTAGTATTGATCTGATGGAATTCCTTCTGGAATCATATCAGAATGTGACCGTTCAATATGATCATACACAGCATCCTTACTGACATAGTTTTTACGACAGATAGGGCATTTACATTTTCTAATGGTATTGAGTTTCAAGGTGTCACCTACTTTACATAATTCTAGTTATATTACTAATCAGTCGTATAATAAGTGGATAGTATGTACGAATACACACTATCCACGAGTTGATATAGGAGACTATTAGTTATATGTATATTCTTAATGGATAGTTTTTATCGTTAACATTTACTATAGCCTTGACAAGTAAGTAGGAAGGATTGAGTTTTTTTATTCCACTCCGAATAACAATCATTACATATAAAAACACAGTCATACTAGTACAATCCTTCCTACTTAATTTTATTTTGATGTATATATTATAGTAATGATACATCAGTTTATTTACATAAGGAGGACAATATGATGGAATTAAAACCAGAAGTTCACATCATTACATTAAATGAAGCCACCTTATATAATACCATAGCATCATACAAAGAATCCCATGAACTGTTACATGTATTCAATGACGAACAAATACGTGTAGTTCATGGGATTCCATTACATAAATACGATGGTATGTTATATTATGTGGCTCATGATGAAGTGACAAATCAATCAAGATATCGTCTCATTGGTCCTATCGATCAATCAGACGAATCAGTTATTTTTAAATTTGCTCAAATTATACTTGAGTATAATGAAGAAGAATATGTTATCAGAGATGATTTCAAAGTAACATCTATCTTCTATAAGAACGGTAAACGAAATGAAATCATTCATACGAATCCACAACGATATCGTATCCATGATGATTATGTGGTAGCCTACAACCGTTGTCATGGCTATTATTATAAGGATTTATGTGTTTGGAACAATGGGACCTTTGTAGGATTAGATGTTGGTCGTTTACTAAAATTCACTAACATCATTCGCATTGAAGATATGATTGCTATTGGTACAACTGATAGCATTCGATTAAATGAACACTATAAAGACCCGAGCAATGTGTTAAATGAATTAGTATCCACTCAAGCATTCTATGTTAAAAATAAACTCGGATATATTGAGTTTAAACTACGATATGAGAATGTGAAGATTGAGGATATTATATTTACAATTGATGATACTGCTATCAATTCGATTATTGGTACAACACCTAATCGAATGCTAATAGAAGCATTCAATATAGATTACTCTATGGTTGACATTGCCGTTCACGAATTGATGAACAATCGGGAAATTCGTATGTATCCAGGTAATCTTCATTATACGAATGATGAAGTCACATTCACCATTAAATCAGAAAACGATGTATTCAGTCATATATTAATGGTGGAAACAGTTGATATCGACTGTGTGCGTATATCGATATATAAACGTGGCAATGGTTTACTCTATACAACAACAACTAGAAACTCTAATAGTAAGGAAGAGTTAGTTTCATTACTTACGGTATAATAAAAAATTACTAGAAAACAACTTCTTAATGGAGTTATATCCATTAGTTATGATATATGCGAAACATTATAGTAATTTTTTAACGTATATACACGTTGTACAACACATTTTTCCTTTAAAGGAGGACTTACAATGTCTGATGTAAAAGAATTATCTTTAGAAGAACTTTTGGCTTTAGAAGCTGATTTAGTTTCTGATGAAGATGCTGAAGCTACATTGGAAGCTGACGCTGCTGAAGATGGTACTGAAGTAGAAGATGCTCCTGAAGTTGAAACAGAAGATGTGAACCCAGAAGACATCCCATCTGATGATGAAGACGCTGAAGATGACGATGAAGAGGAAGACGATGATGATGAAGATGAAGTAGAAGAATCTACATTCGCTGCATTATTCTTGAACGAATTCGCAACTCCTGACGAAATCCAAGCAATGGCTGAATCCTATGATGAAATGGCTGCATTGTCTGAAAACATGGGCGTTGCTATGGAAAAAGTAATTGTGAAAATGGATAAAAAATCCCGTTTAACACACTTACAAAAAGCAGCAGTATTCAAATTGGCTAATGCTGCTAACGATCCTAAGTATCGTAAATTGTTAACTTTGTGGAAGCAAGAACGTCAAATCGAAGCATACTTAAGCAAAAAATATGCTTCCAAAGCGTCCAAAATTGCTAAAGCAAAAATCAAAAATTATACTGCAACTGGTCTTAAGAAAGTTGCTGGTGACCCTAAAAAAGAAGTTGGCAAAGGTAAAATTGCTGACAAAGTGGCTGCTCGTGCAGTTGAACAAACTAAAAAATCCTTCTCCAATAAATAAGAGAAGGTATCGAGATGGTATACCGATTGGTATACCATCTTCTTTTACCCTGTTAGTAGTCTATAATAGTCGTATGAACGATGTATTATAGGGTATTATATATTTTATTTCTATTATTTTCATGAAAAGGAGAACAATATCATGGAATTTTTAACAACACTTGACCCTATTCGCGTACTTAGTTATGTGGCAATCCTTGGAGTAATCGTAGTTATCGGATTGGATATCTATGGTCGAATCCAAGCTAATAAGAAACGTAAAGAACGCGAATTGCGACGAGCACAACTCAGAGAAGAACGACAAGAACAACGACGTCGTCAAGAAGTTCGTGAACAAGCCGAATGGGAAAATCGTATTCAAGAAAATCGTCGTAAAACATTGGATACAGCTCGTCTATCTCGTTATAGTATGATTAATCGACGTAAATAGGAGGAGATATATGAATTGTGATCTTTTCGACCCTAAGTTACGTCGCATCATTCAAGTTAAAGAACTTGGAAAAATGATTGAAGAAAAAGGATTACCTGAAGCATATGCATTAATGTCACATCGTCAACGTAAAACCATTCGGTTACATATAACGAGCCAATGGTTCTTCACTGATATTATGCAACCAGATAGTCCAGCATTACCTGAATTTAGAAATAGTAGTTACTTTGCTGACCCATCAACAATGGAGCCTATGTTTATACGATATCTCCAAACTCATTATGGGTTAACAGATAAAGATTCTACGTTTATTCAGGAAACCTTTTTGGAATTTATTCCAAAATACATTGATATATTATACACCAGCTATCTAGGAGATTTATTACTATACTAGAAAGGGTGTTGATATGGATGTGCAACAAGGACGAAGTCGTCGACGGATAGGTCGATTCGGAGAGTTTATCTTCGAATTTGTGATTTTACCGTCGACTGACAAGTTTAGTTCAAGACCTGGTCCATCTGTAGAAGGATTGGGTAATACACGTATCATAGAATCCAATGCTACTCATGTTGGCTTTGTATCAATGACACTTAAATCGAATCGAGGTTATGATCTATATGGTAGAGTAACCGTAACGAATCGAATCATTCATCGGTTTATGAAAGTGCTTATGGCTATAGAAAAAGCTTTCGACAGAGATGATATCTTCTTCACTGATGATGAAGGTAAATTGGCTATTGATACAGCAGTGGCTAACAAGTTAGCGATTACGATTCCATTGGGTGATACGAAACAATTAAAAATCAAGCATGAACTCATCTATCTTGATGAGAGTGAGCAACCATACGAAGGAGTGGTGATTTATTTAAATCGTCATGCTACGTATGGGTATATGACATATGATGAATTATGTGCTTGCATATATAACATGAATAAAGTTGATTACTTTGTATATACACAATTGATGGTGATGGAACAATTAGACCGAGCTTTATTACGTGAACAATCGAATGAATCGGTTGGTCAAATAATGGACTTAGGTTCTAGGTTAGATAAAATACAAGCGATCAATGATTCAGGTGAAAACAAGGAGTAACACTATGGCAACAAAAGAAACAATTAACCTCACAAAAGAGAAAATGTATATCAGTATCAATGATACGTTATATACGGTTCTCCCATATATCGAAGGTGAACGATTAGAAAAAGGTGTCGCCTATATCTATCAAGATAAAGTATACATCTATGATGGTAAAATGAATAAATATAAATACATCGAAGCAGGTCATGCATATAAGGATGATGATGGTAAAGTTCATTTCGTTAAACCAGAAGGTGTTGAACACGATGTAGACAATGTCGTTATGGTTAATAAACAAACTATGAATGATATGAATGACGATGATTTAAAAACATTCGACCCTCGATTAGCGGAGCTGAATGAAAGCAATATCTTCGCCCCAACGATTAACCCAGAGGATGATATCCTAAAACGTGCAATTAAGACGGTACTGGGTGAAATGAAAATCGACCTTCGTTTATATAAAGATCGATTCCGTAATGAATATGATATCACGAATATGAAATCGGCTATCAATAAGCCATCTAATATGACCATTAAGTATTTGGTTAAATGGTGTGAAATATTGAATCTGGACTTATCTGTGAATGTTAAGTTTAAAGATGCTAATGGTGAAGATTCTGAAATTAGCGTTAAGCTTAAATAAATAAATATATATTATCATGATAATAAGACGTATAGCATATTCGCTATACGTCTTATCTTTTTCAATTAAGGAGGATAATGAAAATGAAAAAGATGTTGAAAAAGACTTTATTAATTGCTTCTGTTGTAGTATCCTGTTCCGCATCTGTATTTGCATACAATACAGGTGCATACGACCATGCATTCCGTGGTCGTCACTTCGACCCGAATGCTATGGTGACCATGTGTACTAAGGTAGAGTATCTACCAAGATACCAAATCACAAATTACTATTACACATACGGTGATGGTACAGTATGCCTAGTTCAGGTAGATCGTGCAGGTATCGTGCACAACATCGATGTTGATTAGGAGGAATTTGCAATGAAAAAGTTATTTGTTAAAGCGGCTGTTGTTGCAACTATGTTGGTTTCAATGTCTGGTATTGGATTCGCATATGATTCATATAGACCATATCACTATGACCACGCCACAGTAGGTCAAAAGTTTAACCGTTTTGAAATGGTTACTGAATACGTCGGTGGTCATTATCTACGTGATGAGCAAGCCAACGTGTATAGTTTCAGATATGCCGATGGCACTATGTGTCACGTGGTTGCTGGTCGCGATGGTATTGTGAAACGTATTTATGTCACTACACCATAGCTGTTAAGCATAATATCTCATAAAACATACTGATAGCAGAGTTTTATGAGATAGGAAAAGAAGAACTTCGGTTCTTCTTTTTTTCGTATATATGGAGGACATATGAGACGAATTATAAAGTATGCAACCTATTGTGAGGTTGAAGATTATGAACTCGGAGAATGTCCCAAGTTAGAAGGGATGTTATCTAAATATAACAAACTCTATTATCGTAGAGAAGCTGTTGCTATGGACTACGATGAAGAGAGTAGTACATTAACAATTCCAGCAGGTATGAACTTAAAATACATTTCCTATTTATTAGGACGACCTGTTGATGATAATACGATTACAAATACATACGACCCAGTGTCTATTAAGTTAACTGGCTTCCCTAGAAGTGAATTGCAGAATGATTTAATTAAGTTCTTAATTGGTTTAGACCAATATCAATTCAATGGGAATATGACGCAGTTAGTTGGTAATGCTGAAACTGGTGAAGGTAAAACATTTTGTGCTATTGCAGCTATATCATTCTTATCAATGAAAACGATTATTATTGTTAACCGTAAGAATATTGTTAAGAATTGGATTGATTCTATCGATACCTATACCGATTTAGACAGACGGAGAATCTGTGAACTTAATACACGAATGATTGAAAAGATTATGGACGATCCATCCATTGTTAAGAAATATCGTGTATTCGTTACCACACATAGAACAATAGCATCCAATGCTACGAAATATGGTTGGAATTGGATTAGATGTCTATTTGCTAATCTTAGAGTGGGATTGAAAATCTATGATGAAGCTCATATGGAGTTTCATAATATGATGATGATTGATTTCAATACCAATGTAAGACGAACGTTCTACTTAACAGCCAATATGGAACGATCTGCTTATGATGAAAATTCAATCTTCCAAAAATGTTTTAAAGCAGTACCAAGATTTGACCAGGTTAAGTTGGGGTATACGGATTCTAAGAAACATATTACGATGTTTGTGAATCGGTATAATAGCCATCCATCTGTTCAAGAAGTTAGTGCTTGTAAGAACGTACAAGGTTTCAATAAGAATGCGTATTCCGACTATCAAGTCACCTCAGATGTACAATTCTTTGAGATCCTGGATCAATATGTTCGTAGAATGACAGTTGAGAAGGGTTTCCGTACACTTATACTTGTATCTAAAATCACATCCTGTGAAGCTGTCAAAGATTTCTTTGCATCTATCTATCCAGGATTATCGATTGGGGTTTACAACTCCAGTATTGATAAACATGAGAAACGACGAGTGTTAGATGAAGATCAATTAATTATATCTACATCAGCATCACTAGGATTTAGTGAAACGATTGCTAATTTACGATTAGTGATTAACTGTGAAGCATTTCGTTCAAAGATTACAGGTAATCAAGCATCAGGTCGTCTTAGACGATTAGGTGATGATATCATGTGCTATTACGTGGAATTGGTAGATACAGGGTTCGCTTCTATTCGAGCCCAGTTCAAAGAACGGGAATCTCGCTATAAGAAGCAATTCAAAGAGATAATCTATATCAAGTAAAAAGTATATATTATTGATATAGATTATAGAAAGAGGGTGATGACTATTCGTATGGATAGAATCCGATTAGAGAATTTTGCTCTAATCAAATCAGGAATGGGATTGGATGAAATCGATATTGATTTTACTAAGTCTAAATATACCGTTAGTTTGATTATCGGTAATAATGGGACTGGTAAAACAGCACTATTATCCAATTTTCACCCATTCCCATACTTAGGTGCACTAGAGGCTCGGGAAGATGCTGATATTATCATACCTGGAATGGATGGACATAAAGAAGTCTGGTATTCTAAAGGAGATGATCATTATTATATTGAACATATTTATCTAGCACCAACAGGTAAACGAGCAACACGGCAAGTTAAGTGCTACATTCAAAAGAATGGTAAAGAATTGAATGAGCCAGGTACTGTTAAAACGTTTAACGAGATCGTTGAGTCTGAGTTCCAAATTGAACCCAACTTTTTAAAGTTGATTCGACTAGGGCCAAATGTACAAAACTTCATTAAGCTATCATTTACTGATAGAAAGTTCTTCATTAGTAAACTTCTATCTGAGGTAGAAGACTATATGAAGGATTATAAGCAAGCTAAAGAACAAGCTAAGTTCTTAGCTAATGCGTTAAAACTAGCCGTATCTAAACGCGATAAACTTAACATTAGTGATATCAGTATTTTAGATACTGGGATTGCACGTAAAGAAGAGATGATTAAATCTCGATATGATGATAAGGAATCATTAACCAAACGGTTTTATGAATATAAAGGTTCCATTAATTTGGATAGTATGGAAACATTACAAACCTTATATGATGTGACCTTACAAAACATCGAGAATCTCAAAGATGCTATTAAAGCGTTAGATAAACCAAAATATCTTCATGTATCTACGTCTAGTTCAACGACTGCTGAATACACAGATAAGTTGATGAATCTAAATCTCAGTCATAGTGGTATCGTATCTCACCGTGCCATTCTATTAAATGAAAAGCAACGAGTTATCGATTTACTTGAAGCTGAAAATAAAAAATTAGAAGAAACAAAGGCTTCTAGTGAACTGGAAGAAATTCAAGGTTACGTCAAAGATTTGACTGAAAAGATAAATGAATTTGAAAAGAGTTTCGATGTTAGTCAGCATGATACATCTATATCAAAAGATGTATTTATGAGCTACGTGGATACGATTAATATTATCATCTATCAAATGAAGGATGTCTTTGAACTGCCAGAAACAGGTCTTCAATACTTTAGAGATATCTATGTTGAACATATGATACAACCAAACACAATCGATAAGATTGAGGGTAAACTTAGACGAGAAGTGTCGGAGTTGTTAGTACAATTGGATCGAACAGTATCTAATACTAAACAACAACGAAAGATTGCTGATAAGATGTGTACACCTGAAGGTTGTGATATGTTCAACGAGTGTCCATATTATCTCCACTATCATGATGAACTCGTTCATCATTCGAAAGAAGATAAAATTAAGTTGGAGTTTGAAATCGATCGCAGAAATGATGCACTAACAATATTCAATCAATTGAAATCCATTCAAATGCTATTGAATACAATTAAACTAGAACATCGAATGGACCATGGGTACCAAGGTATTATTGCATCTATTATGAAGCGTAATATCACTGAATTTGTTGATTATGAGGCAGTTAAATCTGAGGTTGAGTTCTTAGAATACTATGAAGAATACGTCAATCATAAAGAAAAACGTGCCGAATATGAACAACAAGCCAAAGTGTTCCAATTGAGTAATCAGTTGGAATCACCCGATGAGATATTATCTAATATATCTAAACTAACGATGCAACTAAGTGTATTTAATGTACAAATTGATGAACTTGATCGTAAAGAGTCTGAACGATTAGATGAGATTGAACAGACTAAAGATCTGATCGACGATTTCAGTAAGTATGTTGAATACACAAATGAAGTGGGTCGACTTACTACAGAATTAGAACATACTAAGGAATCACGGGACACATTAAAAGAGTCTCTTAAAGATAAGATTGAATATGATGAGAAGTTGGCAGTATACAATAAACAAGTAGAAGCCATTGAGTTTGATATTAGTTCATTAGAAGATTCTATCTATCATGACCGAGTGAAACGGACACAATTTATTGAATTGGGCCAAGAGATTGAACAAATCAAAACTCGATATGATATCGTAGAACTTCTGAAAGAAGCTGTATCTACTAACAAAGGGATTCCATTGATTTATATCAACTCCTACTTCAAATCATTGCGGTTAGTAGCTAATGAAATCATTAAAGATATTTATGAAAATGATTTCATATTAGAAGAATTCGTAGTAAATGAAAAGGAATTCCGAATTCCATATCGTACGAAAGGTGTAAGTGTACGAGATATTCGCTATGCATCACAGGCAGAATCTTCAGTAGCTACATTGGCTATATCCTTTGCTATGTTAGAACAGTTCGCTTATACCTATAATATCATTCTACTTGATGAAGTCGATGGTCCTATGTATAAAGGAAATAAAGAACGGTTCTTTGCAGCATTGGAAGGTATGTTATCCCGTATTAATTGTGAGCAATCATTCATCATTACACAAAGTACAATGTTTAATGATTATCCAGTCAACTTAATTATTACAGACCCTGCATATCGCTCATTATATGAAGATAATGATAATGTGATATTCCAACGGTAATTGATGTATATATTATAATAGAGTATAGAGAATCATCTCTATACTCTATTACTTTAGATAAGGAGGAACTAATGGCAACAGGAATTGGAAGGAGTCCGATTAGCAAATTAACTGATCAGTTCTTAACAAAAAAGACAAAGCATAAGCTATATGCTAAATGTCGAGAAAAACAACTCACAAGCAATAGTGAGTTTGTAAAGAAAGTATGTGGTTCGATGATTAAGGGGTTAAATTTAGATGGAAAAAAATACTAGCAAACTATTCCATATTGATATGGATAAATTAGAGTATATATTTAGTGCAACTGCTTCTGCATTATATGGGACAACCAAAGAAGCACAGTTATTCGTTAAACGAATGCTGTTTAAAACAAGTTGTGCTCGTATTGCTGCAACTTATGAAACTCGCAACTTTAATTTAGTTATGCGGGAATTGAATGTAGAAAAGAATGGGTTAGGACGTATCCTAAAGTATATTCGATTCTTAAATCCACACATTACCGAAGGTCAAATCTTTGTCATTGAATCTGGTTATGATGAGTATAAAAAGCTCTATAAACAGGTCAAAGGACATAAGAAAGAAGAAGAATAGGGTTCACCTATTCTTCTTCTTTTTTTTTGATTAGTTTTCAATAACACGATATACCCGACCAGTTTCATCGGTAGCACTCATACTATCCATGTTGAATGTAACCTTACCAAGATTTTCAATTGGTATACGAGGATAATCAGATGGCATAATGTTACCATCTTTATCGATAGCTTCCAATTCCCATTCAGTTTCACCATTATTGGTGTGCATAAGAATTACATATTCTGGAGATAAATATTCATACCGAATATATGCATTACCATCTTCAGAACGGAAATCGATATCTTCTGTTTCTAACCTGTCATTAATGGCATCGAATACGTCCCCATCATTATTTGTTTTAGGGTCATATGTGAATTTAGGAACTTCTTGTGCACTAGAATAACCGTCCATAGCATGATAGTTGGAAGCAATTTGGTCAAGCAATGCTTTACGACCACCGCCACCATAGAAGGCGTTGAATACATTAAGCCCTTCTTCTTCTTCATTACGAGCTTCTTTTTCTTCTTTCTTATTGCGGTTAGCTTTGAGTTCCAAGTCAACTGCCGCTTTCTTGATATTAACCATATCACGAATGACAGATGCTCTGTTACCATTCGTACTATTGAGTGTAATTAATAGGTCGGTTAATAATTTACCAGCACCTCTAGTATTACTTTTACGAATGTCTTCTACCATACCCTTGATAAGAGTGGCTACTTCATCGTTATCTTTTAAGATTTTACGATATTGAATCATTTCAGGATTGAACTTCGTTTCGTAGTTCTCCTTTTTCTTCTTCTTAGCCGCTTTCATATCAAAGAGATTTTTCTTTTTGCCTTTTTTGACTTTCTTTTCGATTAAGAATTCATCAGAATCCAACCCGATATCATCTTCACTACTGCCTAATGAGCCTGGGTCTAACAATAATGCAATCTTATCCGAATCGAACGAGTCAAATTTATCTTTCTTTTTTTTCTTCTTCTTTTTCTTTTTTGTGTACAAATCTGAATCAGAAGAACTTTCTGAAGATTCGACACGGTCATTTGATAGAGGGGCATCCTCTTTTAATCGCATGAATTCTTCAGAGATGTCAAAGTTATCTGTACTCATATACGTTTCTCCTTTAACTTTAAATTAGCTATACTTATTTGTAACAACGAGTTATTTTAAATACTAATAGAAGTATATATCATACCTATGTGAAAGGAGGGAATAGTCCCATGCAACAGATGAATAGAAACGAACTACTTATGCAACGTCAGTTAGAACGACGTTTACGAATTGAATCTATGACACATGATTTACGTGAATGTATCAAGTTACTCACAATAGACCATTTTACTCATGAAATACCGATTGGTACTAATCTGATAATAATCCAAACAAATTCTAATGAAGTCATCGCTAAGATCGTTAAAGTGATTATGATATTTGATGAATCTGCTGAAGCGATTGATGAAACAGTGGAGCTGTTTGCTAGAGTAGAGATGTATGGTTGTGATGATAGATTCGATATCAATATGAATAAAAAAGAAATTGGTCGATATATGGCAGAAAATAGAGATCGATTACATCGCATCAATCGAGTATTGTTGACTGACCGAGAATTGTGTGAAGTGTTTTCCATACATGATGAATTTGACCCAACTGACCCAGATGACCAAGTGGCATTATATGCAGATTTATCATATGAACCATTTAAGATATTCTTACAAAAATTTGAGAACAAATTTACGATGTCTTAGTAGTGTATTATACTCACAAGTACATTTATCTATATGAAACATTCTGTTATATAATAAGGAGTAAATAGTTATGGCAGAAAATCGCGAATTCAAATCCAGTCAAGATTTAGTAGACGTATCTAAATTATTGGCTGAGAAAACGAAAGAATATGAAGGTACGGATAAACATTTGGGGTTAACCCTAATGACATTTCCACAGTACATTTCATCGACTCGTTCTATCATGTTTACGAGTCATTTAAAGCAATTTAATACATTGAATGACCCACAATTCCCAAGAGTCTTTACTAACTATGAAAATATCTTTGGTAAGAACTCTTCGGGTCTAGTGAAAGCTAGAAGCAATTATACGGTGGTTAAGAAAATCGATAAGTTCGCTGACCGTCCAGGGTATATATTTGCTACAATCCTGTACGATGAAGACAACGATTTCTATGATATCATCTTCAAGAAACAATCCGAAGACTTAACGGAAAACTTTGGGTATGTCTATAACAATGAGAACCTTGATAAATTACAAGAAGGGGATTCTGTTAAGAAAGGTGATGTCTTATATAAAACAACATCGTACGATGATGATGATAACTATTGCTATGGTCGTAATGCTAAAACAGCATATATCTTAGACCCAGATGTTATCGAAGATGCGTATGTAGTGAGTGAATCATTTGCTAGATCTATGGTATCTCGTAAAGTAGATACAGTTAAAGTATCTATCAATGATAATGACTTCTTATTGGATTTATATGGTAATGATACAGAAGGATACAAAGGATTCCCTGATATTGGTGAAGAAGTATCTAAACGTATCATTTGCACTAAACGCCGTATTCAAAATACGCAAATCTTATATGATATGAAGAAATCGAATATGAAGAAGATTTCTCCATTGAATGATAAACCGTTCTTTACGAAAGGATGGGTCACTGATATCGATATCTATTCTAATAAGGAAGTCGATGAGATTCCTAAAACGGAATATAACGAACAAATCATCTACTACTTAGAGAACCAAACTCGATATTATCAAGAACTCTTTGATATCTGTGAAGAAATCTTAGAAAGTGGTTCTAAGTATTCTGATGATATTGGGTTTATCTATCGTCGAGCTAAGAATATCTTAGACCCAGACTATAAATGGAAAGATAATGATACAGTATTTAACAATATCATTATCGACTTCCGTGTTGATCGCGATGTTAGACTTTTCAAAGGTTCTAAGATCACAGGTCGATATGGTGATAAAGGTGTTGTATCTGTCATCAGACCCGATGATGAAATGCCATTTGACAAGAATGGTAATCGCTTAGACGTCATCTGCAACCCATTAAGTTGTATTAATCGACTTAATTCCTTCCAATGGATTGAATTAAGTTTGAATCATTGTGCTAATCAATTGATTGAACAAATGAAAGAGATGAAGTCGAATAGTGAACGATTCAAAGCCTTATCTGAATTCATGTTCTATTTCAATGAACGTGGTGAAAAGGATGAGCTTGAAAAATACTATAAGTCTTTATCTAGTAAAGAAAAAGATGCATTCTTCGAATCGATTTATGAAGAGGGTATATTTATTAACTATCCACCTATGTGGGAAGGTATGCCAGCTGTTAAGAAGATTGAAGACTTATATACTAAGTTTGGGTTTACACGTGATCAACTCTATGTACATCGCTGGGGTAGAACGATACCATTATTGAGTAAAGTAGTTGTCGGTGAGAAGTATATGATTAAGTTAAAACAAACATCGGAAAAGAACTTCTCTGCTCGTTCTACTGGATACTTATCACAAAAAGGATTACCTGAAAAATCCAATAAGGTACGAACCAATGAACAGTTATACTCAACTACACCAATTACGGTAGGTCGTGATGAAAACAATAACTTGGGAATTGGTGTTAGACCGTTCATTCTCTCCAAGTTCCATTTGTTCTATCGCACATCACCATTTGCTCGTAAGCAAGTTGGTAAGTTATTTACGAAAGATGTGTTGGACTATAAGAAGTTTAAAATCAAAGATGGGTATAAGAATCGTAACGTAGAGATTCTGAATGCTGAGATGAAAGCGATTGGTGCTAACATCGACTTTGGTTTTAATGGATTGACATTGGATATCGACGACGAAAAAATGAATACCTATGTCTATAAAGATGAAATTCATTTCCGTACAAAAGCAGAAATGAGAGAAATTTTATTAGATGATTTATTACGTCCGCAATTCAATGCTCAATACGATGGTCCGGAATCTAAAGCAGAAAAAGCCTATGCTAAGTTCAAGAAAGAAGCTGTAGAAACAGCACAAAAGAATTTAGCTCGTATCAATGATGACATTGAAGAACTTAAAGAATAATAAGAAGAAGATATACCGTTTGGTATATCTTCTTTTTTTTTGTATGAAAAAGTGGTATGATGGAAACCCATCATACCACTTGTCCCAAGGAGTAATTTATTCATTCTCTCGTCTTAAGAGTGAACGTAATTTGACACGCGAAGATCAAATTACTATATAGTTATATTTTCTATTATTCTATACTTATTTAAAATATATATTATAGTAACGTATCGATGCGTAACTTATTTTGTTAAGAAAGGAAGCTAAAGGATATGGCAAAGAAGAAAAACAAAAAGAAACAACGCAGAAATGATTTCGATGTAATTTTTGAAGATGAAAAGAAATCTAAAAAAGAAGCTACTTCTAAGACTATCAAAGGAGAAATTGTTGTAGAACAATCTCCATTGGAGCTTATGAAGGATCTCTTGAATGAAGCAAACCCAATCGGCAAAATTACATTGATTGGCAAAGAAAAGAAATCCGATAGTGATGACTACACAATCGACGAACTCGATGTAGACTCTGTTGGAAAGAAATCGGTTGCAGCTGGTACAGTTGAGTTACCTGATGACGGATTGGTAACAGTCCAATTCAAGAAAGGTGATGGTACAATCGTATCCTATACCGAAGAAGATTTAGTTAATGAAAAAGTTGACGACACATTGAAATCCAAGCTCATTAAAGTGGGTGTGGGATGTTTAGTAGCAGCAGGTGTAGTCCTAGGCTTTAGAGCCACAGACTTAAAACTGTAGCTACGTAATAAAGACCCCGTAAGGGGTCTTTTTCTTATATTATAAAAGGAGAATAATGATGTTTGAAGAATTATACACAATGGATCCAAGTGATTGGACAAGAGATGTTCGTGAGACAATCAAGTCACATGCAGTGCAACTCTATAATGAGTTCATTCATAACTATAAGCATAAGGATGTCATTAATGTAACAGCATTAGGAAACTTCTTATTGATGATGGATGATATATATCGAACAGGTGAAGTCACTCCATTGAGTGACGCTGAATATGACCAACTCCATGAAATCTATATTGAATTGACAGGTCGTATGATTCATAAAGACCGTCATGAAGAACATACCATGGATCGTGTTAAATTAGAGCATGATTATCCTATGTTAAAAGGTTCTATGGAAAAGGTTCATTACATCACCAAAGAAGAGCGGTTAAATGACCCTAATGCCATAGCAACACATCGTTCCATTATGGAATGGTATGAAGATCGTATGGAAAAGATAAAAGAAATGAAACGAGATCCTAAGAAACCCATTGTCATTTCATTCTATCCTAAGTACGATGGAGTATCGATTCAATTATCACTTGATAAACGAGGTCATGTGATTAAAGCAGTGACACGCGGTGATAAAGACTTAGGTGTTGGTAGCGATAGAACACCACTATTTAAAGATGTCAATCTGATTGATTTAGTACCTGGTGAACTTCGTGGTCATGAACTGGGACTTAAAATCGAATGTATTATGCAGAAAGATAAGTTCCAAGACTACAATGAAAAGTTTGGTGATGGGAAATTAGTGAATGAACGGTCTGCGATTACAAGTTTAACGAATTCCGTTAGTTTTACTGACGTCCATGCTCAATATATGTCAATTTGTGCATTGATGTTACAGTCGGGTGACCAGTTAATTGCTTACCATTCTAAATGTGGGGAAGGTATGTTTGCTTGTCCACCATATGAGTTTGAAGACTTTTATGCTGACTCAGGTGAATTCACAGCTAAGAATCTTCCAGTGTATGTTGAACGAGCTAAACGATTCATTGATCAACTCCCATATCAATGTGATGGGTTAGTTATCCGATTTATAGATCAAGATATCATTGATTATCTTGGTCGTAATGAAAGTAAAGGGACAAATAACTTCGAAGTGGCGTATAAGTTCCCTAAACCATCCAACTATACAACTGTGTTAGATGTGAAGCAAGATATTGGGTTGATGGGCAAAGTATCGTTCACTGCTAAAGTGGAACCATTCGAGTTCAATAATAAGACGATTAAGTCTGTTAGCTTAGGTTCCTATGACCGATTCAATGAATTGAAATTGGCTAAAGGCGATATGGTGAATGTGAAATATGAAATCATTCCCTATCTCCTAGTCGATGAATATTGTGAACAGCATCGTTCTGGTAATCCAAGAATTGAAGCTATTACACATTGCCCATATTGTGGGGAAGAGCTCGTATTTAACCCAGAGTATATGTGTGGAAATACATCTTGTTCATCTCGTATGATAGGAAAAATCTATAACTATTGTGAAAAGATGAATATGGAAAATATCGGTGAAGCTACAATAGAAGCATTATATCATGCTGGTATTGTAAAGAATATTCAAGATTTATATATGCTCCACACAAAACGAGATGAGGTGATTAACCTTGAAGGATTTGGTGAAACGAGCTTTGTGAATATGGTTGAATCCATCAATAATGCATCGGGTACCATTGATCGAGTGATTGGTTCTATTGGTATTCCAAGTATTGGACGAAAAATATTCAATAAAGTTTTGAGTATATATAATATACATGAGTTGCTAGATATTTCTCCTGGTGAAGAAAGTATATTATGCAAAGTTCCTGGTATCAAAGAAACGACAGCTAAGAAGATCATTGATGGAATTGAAGAGAATCGAGACTTGATTGAGTTCTTACTACAAACAGTCAAGATTACTAAATCCAAAGATGTATCACTTAAAGTTGTTTTTACAGGTTTTAGGAATAAACTTTTTGAGGAATATCTTAACTCAATAGGTATTGAGGTAGTCAACTCAGTCACTGGAGATGTTGGTCTTGTGATTGCTGATAATCCGACTGGTAACAGCGGTAAAATCAAAAAAGCACATGAACGTAACATTCCAGTGATTGGCGTATTTGAAGCATATGAACGATTTGGCTTTGATAGTAAATAACTATAATGAAGTTAACATCATTATATGCTATACGCATATGACATGTCATTTTTAATAAGGAGGAAATGGAAATGGGATTCCGTCCAAGACAAGTACAAAAAGAAAGCCGCGATTTTGTGAAAGCAGTTGATACTGCCACAGTCGCACACCTACGTAGTAAAGAATACAATTTGAATATTGTACAACCCGAAGTAGCATCCACAGTGGTGCTTGTATGGTTAGAAGAATTCGCTAAACATTTAGCAGCTGAAACTGAAGCTAATGGTAACAAACCTGTTGAAGTGGTCTTAGACTCCATCATGACATTGGGAACCACTATTCGTGATTCCGAAGAAGGTGAAAAAGAAGGAAATCTAGTACCATTCGTAACACTTGGTGAAGTGTTTAAATTGGGTGCTAAAAACGATACTTCTACTGAAGACTAGTATCAAATACCCAGATAGAGAGTGATATCTCTATCTGGGTAATCCCTATCTAACATAAACTTTTTGTTTTTGGAGTCATCAGCATGAAGAAGTTTATTAAACACTTTAAGAACATCAATGAAGATCAGTTGAATATGAAACTGATCAAACGTGAATATGAAGACGACTTGATTGATTTCGTTGTGAATGTATTCAAATCATTGGAAGTCATTCGATCCATTCAATTCATCGACTATACGGTTGAATATGATGAATCGAAAATAGATATCAATAAATACATCACAAGTCGAAAGAAAAAGAAGAAAAAAGAGGAGCATATCAAATACCACTATATCAAATCGGATAGAGTGTTTGAATTGACAATGCGATTCCATATAGAAGGTATTGATAATAACGAGTTTAAATCAAAGATTATCACTCGTTCTATTTTATTACCTAAGAAAGATCATAATAACTATATGACCTTGAAAGATAAGAAGTATTTCTTATTATACCAATTGGTTGATAATAGTACCTATGTGAGTAAGAACGGTATTACTTTAAAATCATTGATGCCAATTGTAGTGAATACCCGTCATAATACATTAACGGATTGCACGGGTGAGACATTTGATGTGGTGAGTTACTTCTTAGCATTATTTAAACGGGAGATTCCAGTCTTCTTATTCTATTTTGCTAAGATTGGTTTCAGTGCTACCCTATCCTACTTTGCGGTAGAACGTATTATTGATGCTGTATCAGAACCATATCCAGAAGATGAAGACCATTATTATTTTAAGGTCAATAAGCATATTTACTTGAAAGTGCGTCGTCATTTCTTCGATAAGTACCAATACGTGAAAGCCGTAACCGCTATGTTGAAAGAATGTATGAGTACTCGTACTACTATAGAAGACCTAGAAGATATTGATTATTGGACTGAGCATATTGGTGGATTATTTACTAAGACCGCTCATAAGATGCGTGATTCTGGTAATAGTACAATTACATTCTTCGAACGGTTATTGGATTTAACAACGAAGGATATCTTAAAGGTATCTGAAATCAATAAACAATCCATCTATTCCATCGTTCGATGGATGATTCAAAACTTCGCTGAGTTAAAGCAAAAGAATAATATGGATTTATCCACTAAGCGTCTTCGCTTAAATGAATATATTGCCTCTATGTTATCTATGCGTCTTGGTGAGAGTGTCAACCGTCTATTATCGTCTCAGGGTAAAGCGACGTTTAAACAAGTTGAGAACATCTTTAAGTTCCCAGGGAATATTGTATTACAATTATTACAAACCTCCCAATTGTTAAAGTATGATGATCGAGTGAACGACCTTGATATCTTCTCAGCGTTACGATATACAGTGAAAGGTCCTAATAGCTTAGGTTCTAAATCCGACCGTAATATCAACGTTAAGTTTAGAGGGGTGCATCCAAGTTATTTAGGTAATTTGGATATCAACGTATACTCTAGCTCATCTCCTGGGCTATCCGGTTCTTGTACACCATTTGCTAAAGTACATAAATTGTATTTTGATGATGCCCCAGAACCACAAGATCAAGAATATGAAATTATGAAGGAATTGGCGGAAGAAGATGCTAAACAAGGAATTTTAAGTATTGAAATCGGGAATAACCCTGTGGAATACTATGAAGCCCGCATGGAAATGTTAAAGCGTCAAGCTAATAACTTCAATATTACCTATATGACAGATGAAGATGAAGGTATGTTATATATTATCTTAGGGGAACCTACGACAAACTACGATATTTAATCAATGTGAGTATATACCTAATCGTATATACTCACATCTTTTCTTTTTTATATCTAAGGAGATATAGTATGTCAGATTACAACGTAGAAGTGATTCAATCAACTGATATTGAAGCTGTTAAGATTGCTACTGGTAAATGTTACAACCGCACGATTGGGGATAAAGCTCTACTACACATTATCGAAGCAGGTCATTTAAGTGTTATGGAACATTCGATTGCTACACTGGATTTGACTTGTAGTCAAAAAGTATTGGCTCAAATTACTCGCCATAGACATTTTAGTTTCACTGTACAATCGAGTCGTGGTATGGATATGGGTTCCAATGGGTATATCAATAAAGAAGCTAATCCATTCTTTAGGGAGTTTATTAATAACTCGATTGAAACCTCTATTGCTAATTATAATGAAGCGATTAAGATGGGTATTTCCTATGAACAAGCTGCCTATATGTTACCATTAGGTAGTAAAGTGCGATTAACCATCTCTGGTAATTTACGCACATGGATGGAATACTTAAAGAAACGGGTATGTAAACGGGCATCATTAGAACATCGTGAGTTAGCTATCGAAATCTATGATGTGCTACATGAACTATATCCAAACTATATTAATTTGGATAATTTGGGTATATGTAAGAATTGTAAGGAAGCCTCTTGTGACTTTACAACACATAGTCGTACACAAAAAGAACCGATTATTATAGACCTAAAGCATAAGGAGTGAGTATGATGGAATTTAAAGACCTTGTTACTGAATTAACCGAACGCTATGGAGAACGAATGGGGCAACGTGATTTGTCAATTGATGTTGCTACAGAAGACTTAATTCTTCATATTGAATGGGCTGATATGAATGATAGTTGCACTGAATTAGATAATGTAAGTATAACTATACTTGGCAATGATATGAATCGCAATATAGTGAACACTGTTCATGTGAATGCCACCTATATGAGCATTCCTATCCTATCTGCTATTCTAAGTGACTATCGTATCATATAATATGGGAGAGGTATAAACGTATAAGGAGGAAATGATGATATTAAAAGAAGCATTTGAACAAATACGTGAGTTACCTTGGCAACGTAATAGAAAAACCGGTACCGAGTATGGTATTATTGAATCATATTTCTTTAAAACTGATCGTGTGAAAGCGACATGTTGGTTGAAGCATCTATTAGGAATGAGTCTATCAATGGACTTGGAGATTCATGGTAATGATGTTGTTATTGAGCGGTCATATAAAGGTGAAGTACCAGATACTATTATTCAGCAACTACAAGCAATAGTAATAAAAGAAGCGGAGTAATCCACTTCTTTTATTTTTTTTTACATTATGATGTATAGAATAGGTGAAAAAGTAAAAAAAATAAATATATATTATTTTTAT
>ENA-OWND01000042-OWND01000042.1-metagenome-genome-assembly--contig:-NODE-42-length-77746-cov-9.721692_pt1 | contig 77746 bp, 57 predicted proteins | sample MGYA00245342_ERZ651119 | MGnify/ENA primary metagenome ERZ651119 (study PRJEB26857, sample SAMEA4031756) | metagenome | biome: human; feature: oral; material: saliva | place: Philippines | collected 2014 | study... | reverse complement strand
TTTACCGTGCAAAACAGCCGCTTTTGGAATGCAAAACAATAGGTTTTGCAACACGTTGATAACAAGTGTGTTATGCGATAGTTATGCTTGCGAAAAATATTTACACTATTATTGCCTTTTTCGCCTGTATGTGATAAGGTGTACAGAAGCAGTGGTGTAGTGGTAAAACTGCTTTGCTTAGTTGGAAGAACGAAATAATGTGGCAGACCTTTACTGATTATCGACTGAATCATTTTATGGCTTTCTCTTCTCTGAACCTATGCGATAAAAGCGATGCGGCGGCTCTGCATTCTTACTGCAAAGCCGCCGCATTGTTTTCGTATTGTTTTTCTTTTACTTCACCAATACTTTCTTTCCGTTGTGGATATATATGCCACGTTGGGTTGGTTTCGCTATGCGCTGTCCTGAAAGTGTGTAGTAGTAAGGGTCGTTGTTGCCCTTCTGTTCTGCAACGACGTTGTCGATGCCCGTAGAAACAACGTTTACTTTGTTCTTTCCGCCTTCTTTCTCGCTCGATATGCTGATAAAGGTGGTTGCCTTTATGTTTTCAATATCGACCGTCTGTGGCGAGCCTGTGCCTACACTGAATACCAAATTCACGATGTCGTTAGAGTTTGTAATGGCAAAATCCTTCACAAACCATTTCTTGCCGTTTGCCGTTTCGGTTGTTGTTACGGCGTCGCCTGGCCACGAACCCTTCACGGTCTTGTGTGTTCCGCCCCATATCCAGAAGTTGATGGAAGGGTTGGTGCTTGTCATCTTCGCACTTGCCCACGCTGCATCAGCATCGTCGGCATTTACATATACCTTGATATTGTAAGGCTTGAAGTCGATGATGTTGTAGTTGCGGACAATGACGTTCTTCACAACACCGCCAACAAGCAATCCTGCTTTCAGCACGGTTGTGCCCACAGGAATGGTCAGCACTTGTCCGTTGGTAGCCTTTGCACTGCTTGCTGTCGGCTCGCTTCCGTCGGTGGTGTACACGATTTGCGCATTCGCATCGTCGCTGATGGCTGTCAGCGTTACACTTTGCTCGCCATCGTAGGTGCCACTCGCAAGACTTGCCCATACGAAGTTGGCTTTGCTCTTCTCCACATAGTAAGCCCAGTGGTAGCCACCTGTGAGCTTTATCCAGCGGTTTGTGTTGGAGAAACTCTTTGCAGGACCGAGCACGGTAAGCATTTCGCCGTTTGTACCTGTGGTGGTAAAGGCGTAGTAGTCGGAGCTGCTGCTGTACTTGGCAGCCTTGCTCTCGTTGTTGATGCCCATCAGCTTGCGCACGCTAATCATATTCTTGATGTCGCTTTTGTATGCCTGATAGTGTTTCAAGAAAATGCTTGGCGTTCCCGGCATGGCGAGAATGTAGGCATTTGCCGCCAATGTATCTTTCTTTATGGGGTCTTGGTGGCTGCCACCGCCGCGGTCTTCGGTGTCGTGGTTCTCTACGAAGGTAACGGCATAGCGTGCATAGTTGGGGTCTTTTGCCAAGCCTATGCCGTCGAAAGCACTCCAGTTGCCGTGGTTCACAGCATTGCGGACGGTGTAACGGATAGGGAAATCGAAAGCTGCACTCGTAGGAACGTTGTCCGACTTGGTACTTTCAATCCATGCTTTCACCTTGTTTAAATCGCCGTCCCAATATTCGCCGACCGAAAATTCGGGTTGTGAGGCATTGTTGTAGAGTGCCGTGAACTTGCCGCCGTAGCCCTTTACCATATCGTAACGGAAGCCTGCATAGCCAAATTTGTCCTTCAGCATCTGCAAATAAGCCTTCACCGTGGTTTGTACGTTCGCACTGTTGTGGTCGAGGTCGCGCATTCCAGGCCAGTCTTCGCCCGAGTCCATGAAGTCGCTAAGCTGCACGCCTTCTTTCTGGGCTTGCTTCAGAGCCTCGCCACCGTCGTCGTTCTTGGCAACGTCTTTCGATGTCATGGTGTACGTTACGTTGTTGTAGGTTTCGGTTGGGAAGTCGAACCACCCAGCCGTTGTTGCACGGTGGTTGATGACAACGTCGGCTATGGTCTTGATGCCGTTGGCTTTGAAAGTACCGATGAGGCTCAGGAGTTCAGCCTCTGTGCCGAACGAACTGTTGTAATTGCTGAACCAATAGTAGTCGTCGTAGCCCATTGAGGGGTTGTTGCGTGCCTGTGCGCTTTGTGGCAACCACACGAGGTCGAAGTAATCGGAAAGTTCTTTTGCCTGTGCTTCGAGGTTTGTCCATTTCGTATCCTGATAAGAGTCCCAGTAGAAACCTTGCAGCATTACGCCGCCATAGTTGGCTTTCCAGCCTTGTGCAAACATTGTCATAGCAAGACACAAAGCTGCAAGCAGAGTTGAGGTACGTTTCATAATGATGATTTGATTTTGTTTTATCCTAATTGTTTATGCTTTCGCAAATATACAACTTATTTCCTTTCCCTGCACTAACTTGATTTATAATAAGTATTAATGTGAGTGCAAACGTTTGCAAGTTTGGCTTTGTGCAAACAAAAAGGAGAGAACACAGATGCATTCTCTCCTTGAAATATATACTTTAAAGTATCGTTGAAGTGGACTTACTCTTTGGTAAGTTCAGCTTGTGTGTTGCCATCGTAAGACGGTTTCAGCTTAATGGTGTAGGTTCCAGCATTAACCCTGATGTTTGCACCGTTGTTCGATGTGAGCTTCTTGAGGTCTGTGCCACCCCAGCTGATGTCCCAGGCACCGTTGGCACGGAACTTGATTTCGCCGTCCTTGAGGGTTACGCTCTTCGCAATCCATGTGTGAGATGCTGCATCGTAAGTCATTACAATGTCTTTGTCCCAGCCACCTGCAGCGTCGCCTATGATACCGATGCTTGTAATAGGTGTGAGCTTGTAAGAAAGAGCCTGCAAGTCTACCTCTACTTTGTAGAAACCGTTGGCTTCTGTCATCATAATGTTGGCAGCACCACTATCTGTGCTGAAGTCCTTACCGTAGTTTGTACCGTCCCAGTTAGGTTGTGTACAGAACTTAAAGCCACTTTGTGTGAGGTACATATAGCCAAGATACTTACCGTCGAATGCTGGTCCGTGGAGAATGTCCGAGTGGCTCCAAGAGTTTGCATCACCTGCCATATAGAGGTATTCGGTGAAGGCCGGTGCTTTTGGTATTATCGTAACAGCAACTTCTCCAGCTTCGATGAGTGCGGCCTGACCGTTCTTTACGGCATTGATATATACGAGTGCAACGAAGTTGCATACTTCCGAACGCTTGCCGTAGTACTTCTCCACCATTGCCTGTACTTCTGCCGTGCTTGCCTTGCCGTCAATCGTGGTGCTGATGGTGGTAGGCGTTGCACCGTCGAGCATCACCGGGCGGAGTTCCATGCGGGCGTTCCGCAAGGTGTAGCCTTCAGGAAGAGTAGCCGCAGTGAGGGTGAACAGAGAAACCTGTTCGCCTGCATTGGCTAAGTCTTGCGTTGCAACGGCATTTGCCTTTATACCGGGAATGGTGATGGCACCTTCCTCTGGGTATGCTTGAGGGTTGCCCCAAGGTTCGTACTCGTCGCTGCAAGCCCCGAAAACGAGGCTTACAAGTGCGAGTGTGATATATAATGATAATTTCTTCATAACTGTTTTCTATAATAATAAGTTGTTATTATTTTATTTCACCTGTTTCGTTAGTGAAGTTCAAGTACACTTTCTGACCTGCTGTACCTGCAACACGTGGTGTCTGGTCGCCACCTGTTCCGCGGTAAGCAATCTTCTTGTCGTAGATGATGAACTCAGACATCCACCAGTCTGAACCTGGTATCTTCACGCAGATACGTACACCTGGGTCGCCGGCTGTAGGACCACCTGAAACTGTATTGCCAATGGCTGGAGATACAAATTCGCCATCAGCTGTTGTAGGAACAGTGAACAGGTTCTCTGGGATAAGGTCCCAACCTGCCGATGCGGTACACAAACCTTGGAGGTAAACGTTAGGGTTGTTGAAGCTTACGTTATACTTAACGTCGCGACCTTCTACCGTACACTCTACAATCATCAAGTACCAGCCAGCCTTAGAAGAGCCGATGTTGCCTTTAACGCTGATGATGTCAGAACCCTTTTCGCTTGCAGGGTTAATCTTTATCTTGTCAAAACCAATATCGTTGCCGTTCCACGCCTTTTCGCTGTTGAACTTGATACCAGCACTTTCGCCTTGACCATCAATGTAAACAAGGTGCCAGAAAATGTGAGGAGAACTGTGAACAGGTGTCATCTCCAATGCGCTGTCCCACGACCACTTGTTGAAATTACCAACAAGGAAGAGCTTCTCTGGTGTCTTCACTGGAGGAAGAGAGAAGACGAGGTACACCTTGTTTAAGGTAATAACGTTAGATGTTATTGATGTTCCTTCTATTTCGTGTCCGTCAGCTGTAGTCTGAACAGCCTTTACACGAATGTAAACAGGAGCTGTGATAGGGAACTGCTCTTCTTTCATACCCTTTGCAACGTGTAAGTCGGTAAGCAGACTTGCCAGTTCGGCAGCGTTTACTTCCATCTTGGCAGTTGTGAAAGTTGTTGCCATACTCTTTACGTCCGACATATCGGCATTTGTTGCAACCTCTACCGTATATTTTGTTACGGCAGGATAACCATAGTCTGGCTGTGAGCAGGTAAGCTCGATGGCTTTAGAATTAGCCAAATCGTAAACACCATTAGCCGCAAGTGCGGGCGTATTCAGGTGAAAGGTAGTTGGCGTCTTTACCGTTGGGTTTTCGTCGTTGTCATCGCTGCACGCTGTAAAGAAACAAACAGTGCAAAGAAGCAGCAATGCTGATTTTAATATCTTTGTCATAATTCTTATCTTTTAGGTTGTGATAGTTGAGGAGTTGCCTCCTCAACTTGAATAATCTTAATAACCGGGATTCTGTTTCAAGTTCGTATTCACAATCATGTCGCTGTTTGGAATTGCAAAGATGTTGCGTGTTGCAGCAAAGTTGCGTCCGTTGAGTTCGCCACCTTTCCAAGCCCAGTTGTAGTTTACATTACCACCAAACTTATTGAAACGAACCAAGTCTACACGGCGACGTCCCTCGAAGTAGAACTCTTTGCACCACTCATTGAGAATGTCGTTAAGCGTGTAAGCACCTGAAGTTCTCGGTTTAGCGTGAGCACGAACGTGGAGTTTATTGATAAGGTCTGTACCTTCCGTGGTGGTCTGACCACCATTCAAACGAGCAGTAGCTTCTGCATAGGTAAGATAAGCCTCGGCAACACGGAACATGAAGAAGTCGGTGTCGGCGTAACGGAGGTCTTTTGCGCTTGCCCCGGTTGAGTAGAAGTTGTTGTACTTAACTACTGCGAATCCCTTTGTAAATACTGAAAGGTCTTTCGAGGTCTCTTGTGTAATCGTTCTGCCTACACCGTCGAACAATGCGCGGTCGTCGCCCGCTTCATGCGGCATGACAGCTCCGGTAACCGAAGGTGCATTGTTGTTGGGGAAGAACTTGTCGATAAGATCCTTGCGGGCACGAACACCTGCCCAGTTTGCATTCTCGTAGAGGTTGCAGCCAGCAGTACCATTGCTATTTACAGTCGCGGTCTTGTCGTAGCAAGCATTAATCAAGAATACTGTACCACCGTAAGCTGCAGTGCGCTTGCCATCTTGGAGAACAGGGAAAACAGCTTCAACAGATGCACCGTTTTCGCCATTATCACCCATGAAGAGCTGCTGGTAAGCAGTCCAGCCATTTACTGTAGCCCCAGTGTAGAGCTGATAAGGTGAATTGATTACCTTCTTAGCATAGTCGGCAGCTTTCTGCCATTCTGCTGTACCAGTATAAACTTCAGCGTTCAAGTAAAGACGAGAGAGCAACATCCATACTGCAGCCTTGTCTACACGACCATAATTTGGGTCGGAAGATGTTTTAGCCTTTGGTTCCATTAAGTCTGGTTCTATAGCCAGGAGTTCCTTTTCAATATAGTCGTATACTTGCTTGCGTGAATATTGTGGAGCTGATTTGGCTGATATTACTTCTGTGAAAGGAACATTGCCGAATGCGTCCATTAAGAAGTAGTAGTCGAGTGCACGGATAAAGCGCACCTCTGCTGTCTTCTGCTTGTCTACATCGCCGAAGTTGTTGATGTATTGGTTGCAGATGGTTACACCGAAGTAGAGGCGATAGTAAAAACCTTTAAGCATAGGGTTAGAGCTACCATAGCTATTAGAGTTGAAATCCGTGACACCTTCGTCTTGTGTCCAGTTGCAGATGGCTTCGTCAGTTGTGAGTTCGTTAGAATTGAATAACTGTCTGATGAAACCTGTCGTACCTCCGTCAAGACCATCAATATCACAATCCCCGTTAGGGTCATCAGGACCTTTGTTCCCTGCCAATGCGAAGTTTGCATAGCATTTGTTGAACAAATGGTTTGGATTAATCTTTGTTTGAAGGTTTGGATCGATTGGCGTAACGTCCAAGTCCTTTACACAAGAAGTGATGCTCAGTGTAAGCAGCAATGCTGCTACAGGAGCTAATTTCTTAATATATCGTTTCATTGTTATTGACTTTTTGTGATAAATTAGAAGTTTAGATTAAGACCTACAATGAATGACATTGGGCGAGGGTAGGGGTTTTTGTCGATACCGCTGAATACTTCAGGGTCTATACCTTTATATTTTGTAAGTGTAAGCAAGTTGGAAGCAGTACCATAAACACGTCCGCTCAAACCATGCCAGCCACCAGTCTTGAAGAGGTCGGCAAAACTATAACCCAATGTAATGTTATCGAGTTTCAAGAATGAGGCATTCTGTACCCAACGGTCTGAAAGAACAGTTTTATCATTACCTGTTTGCCAATTGTCTTTAATTGATTCTATTGGACGGTTTGACAAGAATTCAGATGATGCCCATACAGCAGCAGGAGAAACATTAGCTTGTCCAGCCATCAAATCGTTGAACACATAGTTGCCGATATTTGCACGGAGAGAGAAACCGAAGTCCCAGTTCTTATACTCTAAACGAGAAGCAAGTCCCATTGTAACAGGAGCCATCGGACTCTTGTAGAAGTACTTGTCGGCAGGGGTAATTTGTCCATCACCGTTTCTGTCTACAACTGCTCCTTCGATTGGTTTGCCATTCTTATCATAAATTTGCTGATAAACGTAGAAAGAAGAAGCTGGGTGCCCTACAGCGTGTGCCTGTGCATTGCCGCCAGTACCTGCTGATATTCCTCCTGTTGCAACAACAAAGTTAGGATCCTTACCACCTGTAAGGTCGGTAATTTCGTTCTTGTTATATGTGAAGTTATAGTCAATAGTCCAATACCAATCCTTGGTTTCAATAGCTCTCCAGCGCAAGGCAACTTCAACACCGGTATTCTTTAACGAACCGATATTAGAAGGAACTTGGTTGCGGAAGTTGGAACCGGCAGAAACAGTTACACTGTTATTCAAGAGGTCTGTGGTCTTACGGTAGTACCAGTCAACGCTACCAGTGAGGCGTTGGTTGAGGATACCCCAGTCGAGACCAACGTTGTAAGTTGTAGTTGTTTCCCAAGTTAAATCTTTATTTACAGCTTGTGGACGAACTACAGTTCCGTCGTCTGTTATTGGATAAAAGTTGTTTGAACCGCTACCTGTCTGATAAATGTCGAAGTAGTTGTAGTCGCCGATACCTTCCTGCTGACCTGTCATACCCCAACCTAAGCGGAGTTTCAAGTCGCTCAACCATTTAATGTCGCGGAATTTGTTTTCGTCCTTTACTTTCCAAGCAAAGGCGAATGAAGGGAAGTAAGCCCAATGCTTTTTGAAACGTGATGCGCCATCGGCACGGAAGGTTGCAGTAACATAGTAACGGTCCATCAAACTCCAGTTTGAACGACCGAAGAATGATACGAGGAAATTCTCAGTAGGATATACAAAATCTTCCAAAATACCGTCTTTGTTGTAGTCTTTACCACTGTCTTTATAAACCTGTCCTGCCTTTGAGTTGGTAGAAGGATAGTATTGTATAGCGCGGCTCTTGTCTTTTTTCCAGAAGTGTTGCCACTCGTAACCTGCCATAATATCGAAGTGGTTCTTTGCAGCGTCCTTAAAGTCGTGATAATACTGTGCGTAAGTGTTGAAAGTGAGATTGCGCTTCAACTGTCTGCTCCAGCCATTGTAACCATAATAAGATGCTAATGGAGAAGTAGGTGCAATGTCTGTGTCCTGCTGTCCTTGTGCAATGTCGGCACCAGCAGTAACATGCAAGCGCAAATCTTCAAATCCGTGGACTTTATAGTCAAATTCTGCATTTGCAATTACGTCGCGGCTGCGAGAGCGGTCGTTCTTCAAATTCAATATAGCTACAGGGTTCTTTGTTGCCAAAGTATTCAAAGTAGTTGGCCATGTTGGGTCTTCGCTTGCAGCAAGACCGACACCACGCCAAGCGTGATAGTTGCCAAAGTTCGCTGCGTCAGGTGATTCGTAGTCGTAAATGCTTTGAGTTGGGTCGTAAGAAACGGCTGCTCCAATTGCTGCACCATCTGCAAAGCGGTTCTTTGCGAACATACCCTTCACATTGAAATTCATATTCAAGTGGTTGTTCATGAGCGATGGATTTAAGTTAACAGCAGCTGTGTAACGCTCAAAGCTTGAGGTCTTCAAGATACCTTGGTTGTTTGTGTAACCAGCAGAAACACGGAAAGGCAATGAATTAGTACCGTTGCCTACTGAACCAGTTACAGTAACGTTGTGGTCTTGTGCCCACGCTGTACGATAGATTTCGTTCTGCCAATCGGTGTTAGCTTTGCCAAGTGCAGCCACTTGCTTGCTGCCAGCACCAAACATATCAGTAATAAATTTACGATATTCGTCGCCATTCATTACGTCAATGGTCTTTTTCTTAACACTTGCAGTAACGCTACCAGCGTATGAAACAGCGACAGGTTGGTTAGCACGACCTTTCTTTGTGGTGATGATGATGACACCGTTAGAACCACGAGAACCGTAGATAGCTGTTGCAGAAGCGTCTTTCAATACGTTGAAACTTTCGATGTCTTGTGGGTTTACCATAGAAAGTGGGTTCGACATACCCTTCACACCTGTGTTATCCAATGCCACACCGTCGATAACGATAAGCGGAGCGTTAGATGCGTTCAATGAAGAACCGCCACGAATACGAATCTGTGCGCCACCACCAGGCGTACCGCCATCGCTTGTTACGTTCACACCAGCCATCTTGCCTTGCATCATATCCTGTGCGTTTACTACAAGACCTTTGTTCTTTGTGTCTGGTTTCATTGCGAGAACCGACCCTGTAAGGTCGCCCTTCTTCACTGCACCGTAACCGATAACCACTACTTCCTGCATTTGTTGCGCACCGTCTGGCTGGAGTACAACTACCATACCATTCTTTGCAGCTACTTGCTGCTTAACGTATCCGATGTAGGAAATTGTTAGTTGAGTGCCTGGTGCCACATTGATTTCAAAGTTTCCGTCGAAGTCAGTCTGCACGCCGTTAGAGGTTCCTGTAACAAGAACCGATGCGCTAATAACTGGTTCGCCAGAAGCATCTTTTACAAGACCTTTGATAGTCGATTGTGCAAAGGCACTGATAGACAGGAACAGACCTAATATAAGCGTCATTATCCTGACAGGGAATTTGCTTTTTACCTGCTTCATCTTTTTATTGCTAAAGTTATTAATATTGAGTAAATTGTTATCTCTTTTATAGATTTATGTGATGTTCGCCTTACCTTAATATAAGGCTTGTCAGTGCAAAGATAGTTTGATAATTCCGTATTAGCACTTTTTATCCATTAAAAACGTTAATTAAAATGCGCAAACGTTTGCACTAATAATGCAATAATAAATTCTTGATTTGTATCAACGTTTTTGTAAAAATGTGTATTTTTGCCATAGCAATAACAAAAAACAGAAATCAAACTCACGGAATTATGGTCAAAAATGGAAGTGTTACGATGAAAGATATTGCACGGGAACTTGGTGTTTCCGTTGCCACTGTTTCGCGTGCACTGAAGGACAGTCCACGCATTTCTGCTGAGAAAAGGGACGAAATAAAGCGTTATGCCCGTGAGCACAACTTCACTCCGAACATCATAGCCGAAGCATTGCGCAAAAGCAAAGTGCAATCGCTGAAAGTTATTGGTGTAATCGTGCCACAGTTTACGCATTTTTATTTTTCTTCCATATTGGCAGGAATCGAAGAAGAGGCTTCGGCACGTGGCTATCAGCTAATGGTTGCCCAGAGCGACGAACGCTATGAGCGGGAAGTAGAGATATGCAAGTCGTTCTATGAGAATAAAGTTTGCGGTGTAATCGTATCGCAAGCGAAAGACACAGCTAAGTACGACCACTTCCAATTCCTTATCGACCAGAACGTTCCGCTTGTGTTCTACGACCGTATGAGTACAGGCGTGAATGCCAGCCGTGTGGTCATCGACGACTACATGGGTGCGCTCTCTGCCGTGAACCACCTTATTAATACAGGGTGCAGGCGCATTGCCTACTACGGATTGTCGCTGAATTTGGAAATCGGAAAGAACCGTTACAATGGTTATTGCGATGCTTTGCTGAAGCACGGCATACAGCCCGACGAACAACTCATTCGTATGTGCGACAACCGCAGCGATGCAGAGTCTATCACGCCCGACCTTATGAGCATTCCAAACCCTCCCGATAGTTTCTTCGCCGTGAACGACGACACAGCCATTGGCATTCTCTATTCGTGCAAGCGAATGGGTTTGCGTGTTCCCGAAGATGTTTCTATCTGCGGTTTCACCAACTGCGAGCGTGCCGTAGCCTGCGACCCGATGCTGACCACGGTTGAGCAACGTGGTGTACGTGTGGGCGAAGAAGCTGCAAACATACTTATAAATAAGGTGGAAGGTGTACTCCCCATCGACTCTATCGAGAAGCGTGTAGTGCGCACAAGGCTCATCGTTCGAGGCACAACACGATAACGACAAGACATAAATCAACAACAAATAAACTACAACTCACACACTTTCAACTATGAATAAAGAATTAAAAACCCGCCCCGACAAAAGTTTCTGGCAACTATGGAACCTTAGCTTTGGGTTCTTTGGTGTGCAAATAGCTTACGCATTGCAAAGCGCAAACATCTCACGCATATTCGGAACATTGGGTGCCGACCCACACAGCCTGAGCTATTTCTGGATTTTACCACCGTTGATGGGCATTATTGTGCAACCGATTGTAGGAACATTGTCCGACAAGACGTGGACACGCTTCGGTCGCCGCATACCTTATCTGTTCGTCGGAGCTACCGCTGCCGTCCTCGTTATGTGCCTTTTGCCGAATGCAGGCTCGTTCGGTATGGCTGTTTCCACGGCGATGGTGTTCGGTTTAATCTCCTTGATGTTTCTCGACACGAGCATCAATATGGCGATGCAACCTTTCAAAATGCTTGTGGGCGACGAAGTAAACGAAAAGCAGAAGGCTTTGGCTTACTCTATCCAGAGTTTTCTTTGCAATGCAGGTTCGTTAGCGGGCTATGTGTTCCCCTTCCTCTTTACTGCCATTGGTATTGCCAACGAAGCACCGAAAGGTGTAGTCCCCGACTCGGTTATCTACTCGTTCTACATTGGTGCAGCCATTCTTATTCTGTGCGTACTCTACACTACAGCAAAGGTAAAGGAGATGCCACCGAAGGAATATGCGGAGTATCACAACCTGAAAGAAACCGACAACGAGTCGAAATCCAACTGGATACACCTCTTGAAAAATGCACCTGCCACTTTCTGGAAAGTGGGCTTGGTACAGTTCTTCTCTTGGTTTGCCTTTATGTATATGTGGACTTACACCAACGGAACGATAGCAGCCAACTGCTGGGGCGTAGATATGACAGCCAGCAATGCTACTGCAACTTTAAGCTATCAGGAAGCTGGCAACTGGGTGGGCATACTCTTTGCCGTGCAAGCCATAGGCTCTGTGGTTTGGGCAATGGTGCTGCCAATGTTCAAAAATCGCAAGTTGGCTTATAGTCTTTCGCTCGTCTTGGGCGGTATAGGTTTCGTAATGGCTTCTTTCGTTCACGACCAATACGTTATGTTCGTTCCGTTCCTGCTCATCGGTTGTGCTTGGGCAGCAATCCTTGCCATGCCTTTCACCTTCGTTACCAATGCGCTCGAAGGCTACGGACACATGGGTGCTTACCTTGGTTTGTTCAACGGAACCATCTGTATACCACAGGTTATTGCAGCTGCCCTTGGCGGTGTCATCTTGCATCTTGTAGGTTCTGTGCAAAGCAATATGATGATTGTTGCTGGCGTTGCCCTCGTTGCTGGCGCACTGTCGGTAACGATTATCAAGGACGTAAACAAGCAATAAGCCCATACAATATATATTATGCAAGCTCGCTTGCATAAACAGACATAACAACACAGCCTGCGCTCTCAGTGCAGGCTGTGTTGTTGAAGGGCGGAATCTTACCTGAATACCTTATTACCTCTACAATCTTTCAAACTCACTTTCTTCTATCAAACTCGCATTAATTCGTGAAAACCTTTTCCCGAACATCAATATTTTTTTATATCTTTGCATCTGTGAAAATCTGTTAGCCTAACTTCCGAATGGCTCTTCAGACCTTATACCACACCAGTTTACCTTTATAAAAGCAGTTACACGGTGTAAAATAAATGATAAAACTATGATAAATATACCTCCTGGATTAAAAGAAGCAATCGAAGCAGATGATTTAGTACTATTCATTGGTGCTGGTTTATCTTGGGACTTAAAAAACACGGACAACGAATCTCTTGAAGGATGGGGTAAAATGGTTAAATCTATAACTTCTCATCTGATTACGGAAGGATACATCACAGATGAACTGAAACAAATTTGCGATGCATTAGAGCCGATAGAAACTCTTAAGATATTAGAAAAAAAAGGAATAAGTAAAAGAGAAATTGGTGGGTTTGTTAAGCACTATTTCACATTGAGAGGGAGGAATAATTTTTCTTTTCATAAAAAGTTGTTCAGCCTATCAACAAAGATTATTACTACCAATTATGATAAAGCTTTTGAAAAAGCCATTCCTAGACTCCAAGAAATAAAAGCATATAAGGGTAAAGATTACGAGCTAAACAGAGTGAAGAAAGATTCCATCTTTTTGTTCAAATTGCATGGTTGCATAGATGGCATAGACTCTATGGTCTTATTTCCATCAGATTATGATGGTCTTTATGATGACAAAGGGCGAGAGGCAGAACATGCTTTACATACTTTGAGAATTCTCATATCCAATAAAACCTTCCTTTTTATTGGAACAGGCTTAGGCGAACCTCAAATTAATGGTATTTTTAAGGAAATCAACAGGATTCAAGGTATCTACGACCAAAAACACTATATCATAACCGATAAGCCGTTAGAGAATTCTCTTAATTTCCTAACTTCTATTAAGGTTGCTTCTTATAAAGAAATTCCAAAAGTTATAGACCAACTTTTAGAGATTAAGCAGGTTGCAGAAGCAGAGAAAAGTCCTCAAGAGAAGATGCTTTCAGAACAACTTAAAGAGTCTGAAAAAGAAATTGATTCTCTTACAAAGAAACTTTCGAAAGTACAGAATGAGAATGAAAGACAACAACTCCTTTTAGAGAGAGAGGCAAACAATCACTTCAACATAGGAGTAAAGCATCATTTGGCTGGAGATTACTTAAATGCTTCAAAAGAATATAAGGCTGCAACTGAATTAAAGTTTAAATTCTATGAAGCATATTACAATTGGGGAGTTGCTTTAAGTAGTCTTGCACAGACAAAGTCTGGTATCGAAGCTGAAGCACTATACATTGAGTCCTTTGAGAAGTATCATCAGGCGACACGGTCTAAGCCAGACTACCATGAGGCATATAACAATTGGGGAGCTGCTTTAATTTATCTTGCAAAGACCAAGTCTGGTATCGAAGCTGAAGCACTATACAATGAATCCTTTGAGAAATATTATCAGGCAACACGGTCTAAGCCAGACTACCATGAGGCATATTACAATTGGGGAGTTGCTTTAAGTGATCTTGCACAGACAAAGTCTGGTATCGAAGCTGAAGCACTATATAACGAATCCTTTGAAAAGTATCATCAGGCAATACAGGTTAAGCCTGACTTCTATGAGGCATATTATATTTGGGGAAATGATTTGAGTCTTCTTGCACAGACCAAGTCTGGTATCGAAGCTGAAAAGCTATACAATGAATCCTTTGAGAAGTATAATCAGGCAACCCAGATTAAGCCAGACTTCTATGAGGCATATTACAATTGGGGAATTGCCTTAAGTAATTTTGCACAGACAAAGTCTGGTATCGAAGCTGAAAAGCTATACAATGAATCCTTTGACAAATATCAACAAGCAGTACAGATTAAGCCAGACTTCTATGAGGCATATTACAATTGGGGATTTGCCTTAAGTAATCTTGCACAGACAAAGTCTAGCATCGAAGCTGAAAGGCTATACAAGGATGCCTTTGGAAAATATTATCAGGCAACACAGATTAGACCTGACGATTATGAGGCATATTACAATTGGGGAGTAGCATTAACTAAGCTGGCGCAGACAAAATCCGGTAGTGAAGCTGAAAAACTATACACTAAAGCCTTTGAAAAGTATCAGCAGGCGGTTAAGAATGGAGGTAGTTCCTATAATTTAGCTTGTCTTTATGCCATAAGAAACAAGAAAGAGGAAGCATTGAAGTATTTGGAGCGTTCTCTTTCAAGGAATGAAGTCTCTGTGAAATTTGTAGAGAAAGATAAAGACTGGGACGGACTTCGTGGTGATTCAGACTTTAAACGTATTCTCTCTAATATGAAAGGATAGTAGCAAAGCTATTCAAGAAGACCTGTTGCGGAGCAGAAAGAGAGGCGAGGTTCGTATTATAGTCGGTAGAGATGATGAGTTTTTTGCTTCTTTAATAGGCGAACACGACCCAAGAACAGGACTTGATAGGGCTATTTGATATTTCACTAATAAAAATTAAGAGTTGGTTTTCGTTATGAAAATCAACTCTTAATTTTTATTTCTTTCGGTAAAGTTTATGGAAATGGCATTACTTTATAGGGTGAAAAAAGAGTCATCTGCGTGTAAATATTTTTCATAAGAGTTTCTATTGCTTAATCCATTCATTATCAACGTGTTGCAAAACCTATTGTTTTGCGTTCCAAAAGTGGCTGTTTTGCACGGTAAAAGCGTAGGTTTTGCGTTGCAAAAGAGTCGCTTTCGCAATGCCAAATCGAAATTACCGTTTTTCAAAGAAATTATCTTTACAAAAGAATGGGTGTTTTTAGCTAAGGTTATCAGATTATAATCATCATAAGAGTGAGATATTTTTTCGTAACTTTATATTGATAAATCGAATAGTTACAAATAAACATCTCACTCCTATAACTTTTCAAACTACTTTCTTATATCGAGTTCAAGCAATGTATTGGTTTTTCTGCTCCGATTCGTCAAGTAGTTTAGAACTTTATCTGCAAACGTGTCTCAAGCATTGATACGGTGTTGTCAGCAAATGCCATATTCTCTGTTGCACGAGTGATAGAAGCACGTACACGCCAAATCATATACTTGTTGATGTAGTAGTTGAAGGTCAGCGACCAATCGTTCACCTTACCACCAAAGATGTTTGCGTTCTTATCGGTCAATGTTGAGTAGTTGTAAGCAGCAACAAGCTCCATTGCACCTGGGTCTGGTGTAGCTATACCTGCGTCGTTCTTGGTATAGGTGTAACCTTGTCCTTTGAGCAAATAGCGAACATTGCCATAAGCACCCCACGCCTTGTAATTAGGCAGGGCGTTATCACGCTTGATAGCAACATAGTAGTATTGCGACTCTATGCCGAGATTACCAAAAGCGGCGGTCAGCTCAGGAGAGAATTTCCACAGCGATTTGGCATCGGTAATGGTTGCCTCTTGCGCACTGACATTTGCAATACGTGTTGGGAACGGAGCTCTCAGCGTGTATGAACTGTGGCTGTTGGCTGCATTCTTGTTATAACGTGGCGACTCGTAAGCACCGCTGACACCAAAGTGGAAAATCTTTCCACGCTCCATCTGTGGGTGCCATACCAAACGTGTCATCGCTCCCCACGCCTCATTGCCGAGTTTGTCGGTGGTCATCTTCATCGCATCGTTCTCTGCAAAGAGAGATGCCGTAGCGTGGAACTTGTCATCAGTGTGCACATACATCGCACCTATCAGACGATTGTTGAAGAAAGCTTGGTTAGCCAAAGGCTCTTCCATAGAAATCTTGAAGCTTGAAGATGTTGCACTCTGTAAACCGAACTGATGAACGAAGTAGCCCAAGCGAAGCAATTCGTCATTGTTTATTTTGTAGTCGAGATTGATGTCTTTCAGCGACAAACTCTGGCGTGCAAAGCCCACATCAACCTTTACTTTCCACTTATCGTATGTGGCACTGAAGCCGATACGAGCATCAGGAATAGCAGCACCATCGTTGAGCAGAGCATCAACGGTCTTGTCGGTTGAATGCATTGCACCTGCGTCCATGAGAATACGTCCTGATGGCTTAACAACTAACTTCGGCTCTTCTTTCTGTTGAGCGAAGGCACCTGCGCACACCATTAAGCTGCAAGTGGCGAAAAGTATAATTCTTTTCATTGGTCTATCTTTTATATTAGTTTACTTTTTGTTTTGGTATTAAGCTGAAATGCCTTGGTTTAGGAGTTACGGAAGTAAAGCCTTCTGTAACTCCTTATGACTTAGTTTGCTGCCTTGAAAGTGCTCTTGGCAACCTTGCCTTCTTTCTGCAACTTGGCAAACTCCTTCTTAGCTTTCTCCAGCTGAGCTTGGAAAGCTGGGTCTGCATGCAGGCGAGCTACGACAGCAGCACTCACTACACGCGCAGCATCAACGTCGCTTTGCCAGTGGTAACCACAGATAACACGGCTTTGTCCCATCTGGTAGCCACGCTCAAGGATTTCATTCTGACGGTCAATGTTAATCTCGGCAAGCACCAATGCCGTTGCCCAACCAATAGCAGTGTGTCCTGAAGGATAAGAACCATTGGTTGACAGTTCCTGTTGCTGCTCTGGGTTACAGGTCATCTCATTATAGAAAGCGAATGGACGTACACGCATATAATGGTCTTTAGCACTGCGTGTTGCTAAGTCGCCAGCGTCTTCGCGCATATTCAGCACGAGCTTATAAATCTCTGGTGTTGTTTCCTTGCTGATTTTGATACCAAAAGCTTCAGAGAAAGCGTTAGGCACACCGTCTCCACCAACACGTGCATCGGCAACAGCCTGGTCGCCACGTGGTGTGTTGCGCTGCATCTTTCCCCACTGATACTGTGCTTCATCATAGAGGAATTGTATGCTACCTGGCTGTGGAGGAGTTGGAAGAAGTTCTAATGAACTTGTCTGTTGCCCATCTTGAAGATAGTAAAGGTCTGGATTGGTACGTGCGTCTTTGATTTTCTTTGCTGCATTCTGTGCAAAAGTCGTTACTGAGAACATAGCCAGTAAACCGACAAGTAAAGTCTTTTTTGTCATTGGTTTTTAATTTAAAAGTTTAAAAAATATTCTTTTAAGAACTCTGCTGCAAAGTTAAGAGAAAAGAGTGATATAAAAAGTTGCATTTGATTATTTCCGTTGAAACAACCAAATGCAACTATTATAATATACTGAAAACCAATACTATGACTATTCAGAAAGTTTTAAAATATAATGAACAATACTTGCAGGACAACGTGTGCAATAGGTTTCAAGAGCCTCTCTATTGTCTCCAATCTTGCTGCGATAGAGCCGACTGACAACAGGATTGAGGTTTCCATACATTCCTAACATACTTGGCAGCAGAGTGCGTTTTACCTTTGGCATTGCAAGCAGGAGAGTCAATACACGCACTTGTTGGCTGTTGACAGCCGTGAAGCGGAACAATCCATCGCTCACTTCGTTGTCGGTGGTGCTGAAAGATATGAAGAAGTCGTTGGTAAGTTCTGCTATTTGGTCAGTGATGTCGCGCGTTGCACTGCTAATATCGGCGAAGAGTTTGAGATCAAACTTCTTTATGCGTCGCTCCTCATTCTCTTTTACCACACGTTCGTGCACCTCCATAAACATTTGCATCAACGTTTGCAGTTTCTGTAAGATTTGCATTTGCTTTATGCGTTCGTCAATAATCTTCAATGAACGGAGCAACAGTATGCGGTCTCTGCTATCCATATTGCGTTCTATCTCACTTATCTCTGTCAGTAAAGCATTCACCATGTGGCTATAACTGGTGATGTGTTGCATGCCTTGCAGCTGTGAACGGCTTGCAGTAACAAAGCGTTGAATGACAGCAAATCCTCTTTCGGTGAAGATATTCTCGTATTGCTTCTTCACGTGTATGAAGTTCTTGTATATCTCTGGCAAGGGTTGGCATCGCAAATCGTCCATGATACATTGGAGTTGATGTTCCATTCCATCATTCAAACCAGGAAGAATGAGTGCTCCTTCTGTGGAACGGCGGAACTTCTCAAGTCGTTCCTCCAGTTCTTCTATGTGGTTAATCCATACCTCATTTCTGCTACATTGCTGCTGAATCTCCTCAATCTCTTCGGAATTACGTGCCCGTTCGGAGGCTTCAATCATTGCAGGGCAGTCATAAACATCAAGTTGATTGATACGTTCTATCTGTTCATTGAGATAATGAACCATCTTCAGTGCGGCATCACGATTCAGTCTGGCGATGCGTGCAGATAGCTTTGCAATCTGTTTATTGGCAGTATGGATACCTTGCGAGGTGGTGTTGATGTCGTCAATCTCTTGTTTTATAGCGTCTATGGCGTTGCGTTTCGTGTCGTTCAGCCGTGCGTGCATTGCAGAGAGCGTTTCCAAACGATGGTGGAGGTCGTCTTTTCTTGCCTGTAATTGTTGATGTTGCAACCGACGTTGGCGGATATATCCTGCCAAAGCTGTTATGATGATACAAATGACACCAATAATGATAAGACCCAACAAGCGTAGGTTGGGTACATCACCATTGAAAGCAATCCATGTCGCTTTCTCTTCCTTGCCTGACTGAAGACGCAACACGCCGAGGTCTGACCCTATGTAGAAGTTACCGTTCTGTACAAAAGAAGCCTTGGAATTGAACCGTATGTCAGCAAAGAAAGTGCCGCCATCGGTCAGGCGTTTTCCTCGTACGATGTATTTATGGATACCTGTTTCGGGCAACGTGTAGATTATGCTGTCGTCAACGGCAAAGATTCTGCTGCAGCCATCAACCCGCAGAGAATCGCCACCCATAATCTGCAGCTGGTGATTGGTAAGTAAGATAAGGCTCCGCATATTTCCACTGCCAGCCACCACGCTGTTAATGAAGACCTTTTTCTGCGTTTCAGGAATCAGTCGCATATTGTTACCACTACCAACGAATACACCGTGGTTCAGCGTGGAGAGTAGGAACTCATCGCTTCCCTGTGGTTGGTAGAAAGCAGTGATATACTTATCGTTCATGCAGGTTACCGTGTCGATGCGCCCATTCTGTATGCTTATCGACAGGAATTTATCCTGCACACCCAACAGAATACGCTTCCGTGCAGCTTGCAAGACCATCGTCGTGATGCCTGTCTTGGGCTGATAGAGCACCTTTGGACGAGCAAAGAGTTGGTTAATGAGATTATTCTTTCCTATTGTCAGCCTGCAGAGCTGGTTGTTTGCATTATAATAAAAGATGTCATTCCCCATGGCGCACATCTCAATGGGGAGGTCGTTCTTCTCAAAATCATAGATTTTCCTTGCCTCCTTCTCTCTATTCTGTTGCCGAAAGAGTTCGTGCCGACTGTTCACATAGAAAAAAGTACCGTTATCGCAGCAGGCAGCAATAATCGACGCATTGCCGTTGAGAACACCTAAATGGTGCGGAATGTGCCATACGGCATTCTCCGTGAGCAGCACAGAAAAGTCTGTTCCGTCATCGGGAATAACGATTTTATGTGAATTCGACGGTATTTTATGATACAGCGGAACATTTACGAAGCGATGTAAATCTTCCGAAAGAAGGATACCCGAAGTGTTTACGAAGTAATAAGTGGCACCTACCATGTAGAAAGCCAGCACGGGCTGAGGCAGGTTGATGGCTCTACTCTCTTTGCCATCAGGGTCTTCGACGGTCAGTTGTCTGTCGCTAAGACTGTAGAGCTTACCGTCATAGACAGCCACTTGGCGGAAATATTGTCCTTGATGCCGCATACTGATACGGCGCGAAGGCAGATTGAGAGCCACGATACCGTTCTGTGTAGCGGCAAAAAGCCATTGCTGCGTATGGTACAGACTATTGACGAGGAAGGGTTCTCCCCTATTTGCCGTGCTTGACCGTGCCGATGGAAAGAGCAGTGTGAGCCGTGTCTGCGCAGTATCAGTGGGCATTGCATAGAGCCCTTGCGATGTAGCGATAAAGACAGTGCTGTCCGCAATATCAATATCGTAAGGCGAATAGCGGTTTCCTTTGCATGGAATATCGTAGGTGGAGCGATGAATCAACGTATCGGAAACTATTTCCCAGAGTTGCAGTCCTGCGTTGCGCGAAGCTATCCAGAGCGTATTTGGGTGTTGGGAATCGCGTTCAAGGTCGTAGATGCGGTCTAATCCTGTATCGAAGCGTTGGCGTTTCTCGCCATTGACATACCACACCCGTCTCGCTGCCCACCCAGTAGCCTTCCTTGTCGGAAGATAGTGCCGACAGGCGTTCATTATAATGATATTCTTTCTCCGATAACGACCATGTGTTGGTTTGGTTTTGGCAACTATTTAAGGTGATAAGTGTCAGCAGCAAGACGTACAGCCATCTTATTGCCTCGTTCAATTTCCTGCTATTATTGTAGTTAATAGCCATGCTTTTCTACTTTATTTGTACTGCAAATATACTTAATTTATATCTAATTGCAGATAAAAATGCTGAAAAGTTAACAATAACGTGAGTTTAATATAAACTCTATGCTATTAAGAATGAGCGGGTATGAAACTGTACGAGAAGAGTTATAACCTCGCTGACAATATGCAGAAAGCACCGTTACGGTGCCGTTTACCAACTACTTTGGGTGTATGTCGCTTCAACTCTGAGGTAAAATTACACCTTATTATATATAGGTAAAGAAGACAATATTTGTGTAAATATTTTTCACAAGCAAAACTGTTGCATAATCACCTCGCTATCAACGTGTTGCAAAACCTATTGTTTTGCGTTCCAAAAGCGGCTGTTTTGCACGGTAAAAGCGTAGGTTTTGCATTGCAAAACAGCCGCTTTCGCAATGCCAAATCGAAATTACCGTTTTTCAATGAAATTATCTTTACAAAACAACGGCTGTTTTTAGCTAAAACCACTGCCTATACGTAAGGGCGTGATTCACCACGTTCCTTATATCCAACCTACTTCTTCTTCGGTGTCAGGAAAGTGGTGAATCACGCCCCTATATGCTCAATCGGTAGCTTTCGTGCCGTTTAACACCTGACTTAAACAACAATGAAAGAAACCGTTTCTTTTAATTCAAGGCAGCAAAACAAGCTGAACTGCCACATGCAACCTGCCTCGCTTCTCGGAAAAATCTTATTTCTTAGGACCTTTATAATAAGGGTCGAACTCTACAGTGATGGTCATTTTCTCCTTTACAGGACGCTCGTTCTTCAGCGCAGGTGTCCATCTCGGCATGTGTTCCACCAAGCGGACAGCCTCTTTGCGGAAGTGTTCGGTAGCAGCAGCCATTACTTCAGCTTTCTTTTCGTCGGTTAGCTTATCGTATTTAGGACTGTTTGCCTTCAAGTCTGCAACGTTCAGAACGCGCGCACCTGTAACCGTTCCGTCCATTTCGATGCTGAACGACACTTCCACTTTGGCACCGATGCGCATCTTGCGCGTCTGCAAGGTGTAGAGTTGGTACTCTTTCAAGTATTGTTCCATAGCCTCGTTGCCGCCCACGTAGGCAGGCATAACATCGGCAGACGACATCTTCAGTTGGGGCTTTAGCTCTTCCAAGGTGGCACGCAGTTTTTCTATCTCTACCGTACCCAACACGATTTTTCCGTTCGGGTCAATCAGATACATTGTTGGAATCCAGTCTACGTGGTACAAACGGTCTATCTTGGTTTCCTTTTTCCACTTCCTCAGTTCGCTCACCTGTGTCCAATTCATTTGGTATTTGTCCCAATAAGTGTTTACCCAAGCCTCTTTGCTCGTGTCGAACGATATACCGATGATGCGCACATTGTAGTCCATAAAGTCGCTCCAAAGCTGTTTCATCGCTGGAATGTCCTTTCTGCAATCAGAGCACCACGATGCCCAAAAGTCTAAAACAACGTAGTTGCCACGAAATGCACGTAGTTTTATGTCCTTTTCGTCAGCTGTACGCAGCGTGAAGTCGGGAGCAACAGTGCCTGGCTTCAGTAGGTTTGTGGCATATTTGCTGTCTAAGTCTTGCGCCATAGCGGTGGCGAAAGTTACCAAAAGAAGCATTGCCGATAGAATAGTTCTTTTCATTTTATTTCTCTTTAATTGTTTTTTATCTGTTGGTTGTGGCTTATGCCTGCGCCCTTCTTTATGTATTCTCTGTGCGAATGTTGCTTTTTCACCTCAATGGTCTGGTCGCAATATTCCACCACGGCAGGGCGATGGGTAATGAATATTATGGTTTTGTTGTGCTTCGACAGAATATTCTGCAAGAGTTCTCGCTCCGTATCGGGGTCGAGTGCCGATGTAGCCTCGTCGAAAAGCATTATACTGCGGTTGCGAAGCAGGGCACGTGCAATCGAAATGCGCTGTGCCTGCCCCTCGCTGAGCCCTCCACCCTGCTCTGCGCACTGCGTGTTCAGTCCGTCGGGAAGGTCGAATACGAAGTCGGCACAACTTTGTTTCAGCACTTCCGACATTTCCTCGTCGGTGGCGTTTATCTTTCCAAGTCGCAGATTGTCGCGAATGGTGCCACTCATAAGCGTGTTTCCTTGTGGTACATACACGAAATTGGTGCGCAAAAGCGGACTCAATATGCGGCTTCCTTTCTTATTGTAGATTTCCACCTTACCGCTATTGGGCTGCAAAAGTGCTAAAATCATACGCACCATAGTGGTTTTGCCCGACCCTGTTTCGCCCAAGATAGCCGTGCAAGAACCTGGGTAGAAGTCGTAGTTAAGGTGTTCTATAACGTTGTCTTCCGAGTCTTCGTAAGCAAAAGCGACATCGGTGAAGCGCACACCGCACGGCGATGCCATTTCGATGGGTTCGCCCTGTTCTTCCAAAGGATTTTCCTCCAACTCCATTAATCGCTCGGCAGCTGTGAAAACCGAAACGAACTGAGGCACGAGGTGCGTAAGTTGGCGTGCAGGACTTTGTATCTTGTTCACCAATTGCAGGAAAGCCGTCATGCCACCGAAGGTCAATGTACCTGCCGAAAGCCTGACAGCAGCCCAAGTAAAGGCGATAAGGTAGCCTATGGAAAAGCCTAAGTTCAGCACAAGATAAGAAAACACCGAGAATTTTGTGCGACGCACCACGTTGTTTCGCAGCACGCTCTGCGTGTCTTCCAACTTATCGACAGCCGCTCCGTCGCCTTCCAAGGTCTTTATAAGCATACGGTGCTGAATGGTTTCTTGCAGAATGCTTTGCACTTTCGAGTCTGATGTGCGCACTTCGCTCGTAAGATGGCGCATTTGCCTTACATAAATGCGGCTGAAAAGTATGAAAATGGGAATCATTATGACAATAACGCTTGCCAAACGCCAATCCATTAAGAACAGATAACCGAAGGCACCGACGAAGAGTGCTAAGGTTGAAAGCGAGTTGGGGATAACTTCGGTTAGGAAGTTCACCACGTTTGCCACATCAATCTCCAATCGGTTCAGCACGTCGCCCGAATGATGGGTTTCCTTTCCGTTCCATTTAGAGCGCAAAATGCGGTCGAGCAACTTCTGCTGCATACGGTTCTGGGCTTTTATTCCCAAGATGTTGCGAATCCAAACCGAGGCAATGTTCAAGGCAAAGTTGCACAATATGAGGCTTCCCATAAGGAGTACGGCTATAACAATTCTACCTTCAACTTCGTGCGATGCTACATCGATGGCGTGTTGCACAGCCCACACCGACGAAAGCGATACTACCACGCCTAAAAGTCCTACTATTGCGTTGAGCACAGCTTGCAATCGGTTGCCTCGCCAGGCACGCCACAGCCATCGAAATATTTCTTTCGCGCCGTATTTGGTCTTTGGAGTGTTGAAAAGTGCTTTAATCCTCATTTACTTTCTTAGTTCTATTGCCTCTGCTATTAGGCTATATTGCTTCCTCTTATTTCCGTAAGTCGGCACCCCACATTAGCTTTGTGCGCAGCGTAGAGAAGTAGCTGTGGGTGCGACGCTTTACGATTCGGATAACGAAAGGTGCTTTCCGAATACTTAATACTGTACTTTCCTCTAACGTTTCAGAGCGTCCGTCGATAGCCACAAGGTAATTATGGCTACGGCTTTCCACTTCCAAGCGTATCTCAACATCGTCGCTAAGCACAATAGGACGAATGTTTAAGCTGTGCGGTGCAACTGGTGTAAGGCTCAAGATGCCTCCTCGCGGAACGATGATGGGACCACCATTCGACAGCGAGTAAGCCGTAGAGCCTGTTGGCGTGCTTACGATTAAACCGTCGGCTTGGTACGTTACCAAGTATTCGCCGTCGATACTGGCATGTATTGTAATCATCGAAGCGTTGTCGCGCTTTAGTATGGATATATCGTTCAAGGCGTAAGGGTAGGTTTCTATCGCTTCGTTTTCCGATTCAATCTTGATAACCGAACGTTCGTCGATGTCGAAATTGCCATTGTATATATCATCTAAAGTCTCTTTAATCTCGCTCGGCAGCACGTTGGCAAGAAAGCCCAAGCGTCCCATATTTACGCCGATGATTGGTATTTTCTTCGCTCCCACCTTGCTGGCAGCCCTCAAGAACGTGCCGTCGCCGCCCAAAGAGATGGCATAGTCGGTATTAAAGTCTTCTCCTTTAATCACTCCCGACACCTCCACCTTTTTGTTTAAAACCTTGCAAAGGTTCTCATAGAAACGCTCTTCGATAAAGATTTGGGCTTCGCACTCGGTAAGATAGTCAAGCACTTCCCATATATAAGCGGTTTCAAGTGCCTGCCTGTTACTGCCAAAAATAGCGAAACTAAGTTTCTTACCTGCCATAAATATTCTGTTTTAAATATGTTCCAGCCTTCAAATGCTGCCCATAATAAATCTTTTCTATGCTACTTTTTCGCCAAATTGTGAATTATATTGTATATTTGCATTTGGGTTTTTAAGCAGCGAAACGTATTGTTAAGCATCTTTATGGCGATTGTGCCAAAAAGTCTTAATCAATCGTTTTCTTTTGCAAAAATAACGAAATAAGTTGGAATGTTAAAGATTTAAACGAAAAATATATGGCAAAGGCATACGAATTTCTTGCTAATGGCTTTGAAGATATTGAGGCTTTAGCACCCGTAGACATTCTCCGCAGAGGAGGCGTTGAAGTGAAAACAGTAAGTATTTCCGACAGTTTAATGGTGGAATCGACGAACGGAGTTACGGTAAAAGCAGACCTGTTGTTCGATGAAATCGACGATTTCTCAGACGCAGATATACTTATGTTGCCTGGCGGAATGCCCGGTGCAGCAAACCTAAACTTACACGAAGGCTTGCGCAAATTACTCGTCGAGCAGAATGAAAAAGGCAAACGGTTGGGCGCAATCTGTGCTGCACCAATGGTTTTAGGTTCTGTGGGCGTGCTCAAAGAGAAGCGTGCAACTTGCTATCCTGGCTTTGAAAAACGACTGACAGGTGCTGAACACACTGGCGAACTTTGCACGATAGACGGCAACATAACCACCGGAAAAGGACCTGCAGCTGCGTTTATCTATGGTTTTGCTATCTTGGAGCAACTCACTTCTGCAGCAACAGCACAGGAAGTAAGGGACGGAATGCTGATTTCGGAACTTATAAAGCTTCATTAAACCATTCACAAAACTTCATTAAACAATGAACTACATCGTCATTGTAGCAGGCGGAAAGGGCTTGCGAATGGGAAGCGAACTACCCAAACAGTTTCTTCCCATTGGCGGAAAGCCTGTGTTAATGCACACCATTGAGCGTTTTCACGAGTACGACAATGCTCTGAAAATAATCCTCGTACTGCCTAAAGACCAACAAAAAATGTGGCAGGAACTATGCGAAAAGCACACTTTTACCATCGAACATCAGATTGCTGACGGTGGTGCAACACGCTTCGAATCCTCAAAAAGCGGTTTATCGCTGATACCAGAAGGCGACGACGGACTTGTCGGATTCCACGATGGAGTGCGCCCTTTCGCATCGGTTGATACCATTAAGCGATGCTATGACGAGGCGCAACGCACTTGTGCAGCCACGCCCGTGATGCCCATAACCGACAGTTTGCGCATAATGGAAAAGAACGGCAACACCAAAAGCGTGGAACGTGCCAACTATCGCAGCGTACAAACGCCACAGGTGTTCAACATTGCCATGGTTAAAATGGCGTTTGCACAGCCTTTTCAGGAGTCGTTCACCGACGATGCCACCGTTATGGAGCAGTTCGGCTGCAAGATTTCGTTAGTAGAAGGCAACCGAGAGAACATTAAAATAACAACACCGTTAGACTTGAAGCTGGCTGAAATACTTGTAAAAGAGAAATAAAAACAAGCTGAAAGAACCCAAATGGATATACTCCAACAAGACATAATGTACCTGACAGGGGTAGGACCGCGCCGCAGAGAGATTCTGAAAAAGGAACTCGGCGTCTGTACTTACCGCGATTTGTTGGAATACTATCCATATAAATATGTAGACCGCACAAAGGTTTACCACATCTCAGAGCTTGTTCCCGACATGCCATTTGTGCAAATCAAGGGGCATATACTTAGCTTTGAAGAGTTCGATATGGGGCGACGGAAGAAGCGTATCGTAGCTCACTTCACCGATGGGCACGGCGTTTGCGACCTCGTTTGGTTCAATGGAACGCAATATATCTACAAGAACTACTTCATAGGCAAGGAGTATGTGGTGTTTGGAAAGCCCACTTTGTACAACCAACGCTTTCAATTCACACACCCGGACATAGACGACGCTTCGGAGTTACAACTCAACAATATGGGCATGCAGCCGTTTTACACGACCACCGAAAAGATGAAGAAGTCGGGAATGACATCGCACGCCGTCGAAAAACTTACGAAAACGCTTATCGAAAAGTTGGCAACGCCATTACCAGAAACCCTACCCGACTTCATTACACAACGCCTGCACCTTATCTCGCGCGACGAGGCGATGCGCAAAATCCACTATCCCAAATCGGTGGAAGATACACAGCAAGCACTACTTCGCCTAAAGTTTGAAGAGCTTTTCTACGTTCAGCTGAATATATTAAGGTATGCCAGCGACCACCGTCGCAAGTATCGTGGCTACAATTTCAAAACCGTTGGCATACAGTTCAACTGGTTCTACTCGCACAATCTGCCCTTCGAACTTACCAGTGCACAAAAGCGGGTAATGAAAGAAATACGTGCCGATATGGGAAACGGTCAGCAAATGAACCGTCTTTTGCAAGGCGATGTAGGGTCGGGAAAGACCCTTGTTGCGCTTATGTCCATGCTCATAGCCGTCGACAATGGTTTTCAGGCTTGCTTGATGGCACCCACCGAAATACTTGCCGAACAGCATTTACAGACCCTAAAAGACCTCTTACAGGGTATGAACATACGCATAGAGTTGCTCACAGGCATCGTAAAGGGCAAGAAGCGCAAGGAGGTAATGGACGGACTCATCGACGGTTCCATTCACATTGCTGTGGGAACGCACGCCATTATAGAAGATAAGGTACAGTTCAACAACCTCGGCTTGGCTGTCATCGACGAGCAACACCGCTTCGGTGTGGCACAACGTGCAAAGCTATGGAGCAAGAACGAGAACCCACCGCACATTCTTGTAATGACTGCCACCCCCATTCCGCGCACCTTGGCAATGACCATATACGGCGACTTAGATGTGAGTGTGATAGACGAACTGCCCCCTGGACGCAAGCCGATACAAACCATTCACAAGTTCGACACGCAGACAACGAGCCTTTACGACGGCATTCGCAAGCAGATAAACTTAGGCAGACAGGTCTACATTGTGTTTCCTTTGATAAAGGAAAGCGAAAAGATAGACCTTAAAAACCTTGAAAGCGGCTACGAGGCACTGAAGGAAGTCTTTCCCGAATACAAGATGAGCAAGATTCACGGCAAGATGAAAGATAAGGAAAAGGAAGCCGAAATGAAACTCTTTGTGGAAGGACAGACGCAGATACTCGTTGCCACCACCGTAATAGAAGTAGGTGTAAACGTGCCCAATGCCAGCGTAATGGTAATCTTAGATGCACAACGCTTTGGCTTGTCGCAGCTCCACCAGCTGCGTGGCAGAGTGGGTAGAGGTGCCGAACAAAGCTATTGCATATTGGTTACGAGCCAAAAACTAACCACCGAAACGCGCAAGCGCATCGACATTATGTGCGATACGAACGACGGATTCGAGATTGCCGAAGCCGACTTGAAGCTCCGCGGCCCCGGCGACCTTGAAGGAACACAGCAGAGCGGAATAGCTTTCGACCTGAAAATTGCCGACATTGCCCGCGACGGACAGTTGGTACAGCTTGCCCGCGACGAGGCTAAAAAGATAATAGACAACGACCCAACCTGCTCAAAAAGTGAATATAACTTACTATGGAACAGGCTGAAAGAGTTAAGAAAAGCTAATATCAACTGGGCGGCTATCTCGTAAACACGTTTTTCAAAAAAGACTTGAAACGCCTAATACAGGGGGATAAAACGTAAATATACAAATATATAATGAAGGCAACTCGCTGATTTTTAGATACAATAAAAACTGTTAAGAGGGAAAAGACTTTAGGAGAAATTATTTATCTTTGCAGCGTTCTTGAATTATTTAGTTGGCCTTTTGTATTGTTCAACTATTTAAGAGCAACATATTGGAAACAGCAATGGTTGTTCCAGTTTAATAGAAATCGAAACAGTAATTAATAGATAATGACTTTAAAGAAAATTGTAAGAACGTTAGGTTTATCGGCTTTGTTGGGTTTTGTAGCAACACCCGTGTGCGCACAAGACTTGATTGCACGCCAATCACCTGTAGACCGACGCGCAAAAGCTTTAGACACAATCGTTATTAACCGTTTGCAAGAGTCGGAAGAAATAGAAAATCCAGCTTCAATGCTTTACAGCGACTGGAGCACATCAAAGACTCACGCACAAGGATACCTACCCGATGTCTACAAAATCGACTTGCGTGGCTTCCACATGCCCACTCCAAGCCGAGTTGTTACCAGTAACTACGGTCGCCGTTGGGGACGTGTTCACAAAGGTCTTGACATTAAAGTATATATCGGCGACACCATACGAGCTGCCTTCTCAGGCAAGATTCGTGTCGTAGGATACGATGCAAGAGGATATGGCAAATATGTTATCATACGCCATAACAACGGTTTGGAAACATACTACGGACACCTTTCAAAGCAGATTGTCCACGCAAACCAGACTGTAAGAGCAGGCGAACCCATCGCACTCGGTGGCAACACAGGACGCTCTACGGGTTCTCACCTCCACTTTGAAACACGTTTGGCAGGCGTTGCAATTAACCCTGCACTGCTCTTCGACTTCCCTAATCAGGACGTAACGGGCGACTTCTACGTGTTCCGCAGACAGACATTGGATAGCGAATCGGCACGTGCGACAGCACTTCGCGGCACCACAGCAAGCCCTGGATACTCACGTGAGAACATTCAAGGTGTAGGACGCAGCAATACAACTTTCAACAATAATAACACGGCTAACACCGATTTCTCTTCTCGCCGTAATTCGGTTGCACAGCAAACAAGCAGCAACCAAATACTCTACCATAAGGTAACGGAAGGCGAAACACTCGAATCAATAGCACGCCAGCACGGTATCAGCAAGGAACAGTTATGCAAACTGAACCACTTGGGTGTATATACAAAACTTGTACAAGGTCAGATATTAAGGTATAGCTAATTCTTTTTGAAACAGAAGAAGCAATAAAATACACAAGGGCGGAACTCTTTTATAGGGTTCCGCTCTTTTTTTCATTCTTTCCGAATACACATCTTTCCGTGCATAAAGAGGCTTTTCGCCCCTATTTTATTTCACCTTCACATCTCTTTATATAGGAGAAAATAAAGCAATAATGTTGTAAATATTTTTCACAAAGACATATTTTACATAACAACCTCTTTATCAACGCATTACAAAACCTATTGTTTTGCATTCTAAAAGTGGCTGTTTTGCACGGTAAAAGCGTAGGTTTTGCGTTGCAAAAGAGCCGCTTTCGCAATGCCAAATCGAAATTACCGTTTTTCCGATAAGTTTTTCTTTACAAAAAAGAGCGGCTTGTTTGCCTTAGATTGCAACAATAACTTGTGTTTTATTTGCCCAATTTTATTGTTCCAAAGCTTTGTATGAAATGGAGTAAGCATCGGCATTGGTCGATTCTTGAGGCTTCCCATTTTTACCTATTATGGTTACTTTACCCCCTCCCATACTTGCTGTTATAAAAGAAAATGGCGATTTGAATATGCGGGCAATGGTTTTGTTTGCTTCTTCTGCAGAGCATTTCTTCTCTCCGTCATAACGATATTTCAGTATGGGAGCATTCGTTTTTTCAAACCCTATTGCTTCCCAGATGTATTGCAATTCATTGTCTTGTATCTTTAATATTAAGCCCGGTAATCCTCCGAACTTATAAGGTCCGAAAGGTAGAGGTACTTCTGTAGAGAACCAAGCTGTGTAATCTCTGCCGGCAAACGTCGTGGTAGCTTTGGAACAGGCATATCCAAGTATGGTATCGGTTTCTTCTGTGAAAGTCCAATCCATTTGCGACACATCTTGCTGATACGTCAGAACACCGGTTTTTAATGGCATGCGGTATTTTATATCTGCCTTTCTGCCTGCTTTTTCAAACACTAACTCTATTGGCAATGGCGTTCCTTGAATATTGGACAGTGCCGTAGCCCCACGTTTAGACTCTTCTGTGCAAAGTGAATCAAAGTGAAATATGATGTCGCTGAAATCTTTTATGTAGTTTCTGCCAATATATACATTGCGTACATCGTCAATATAAATCTTGTCAGCAGGGTGGTTTTTGTATTTCAGATTGTACGTAATTTTATAGCACGCCGTATCAATGACAGTACTTTTTCGAAGCTCTTGCGGAAACGGCGTAGTAACTTGCGCCTGTGCTGTAAGCGAAACAAGCATACAGACAATAATGGAAAGATGTTTCATAATCTATATTTATTTATATTATTCTAAATCTTACTTTCAGCAAAACACTGCGGGGGCGAATGTTATATATCGACCTTGACTCTGTAAGTGCCGATATATTGGAATATGAGTAAGTATCGCAATTGAACAGATTGTCGCATGACAGTATAAAGCTGAAACGCTTTATGGCATATTTTGCTTCGGCATTGAGTAGGAGAAAAGATTTATCGCCGCTACTGAATTTATTGTAATAGTGGTTCAAAGAAGTTGAAAACGTAATGTCGCCGGGCAGTGTGAAGTTTAAAGAAGTGGCGTTGTTCAGCGAGCACCACCAAGGTTGGCGTTGAAAACCTTGCTGCTTGGTGCTTGTCCAATAGTACTCTCCTTGATACGAAGTGGTAAGCCATTTGAATGGTGTAAGGCTTATATCAACATTTGACGATATAGCATTGCCCATATAACGGAATAGCGTATTTTGCACCAATAGCGGATTGTCGTAATGCGAATAAGACAGCGACGCTCCGATTTTCAGCCGTTTCCAATCGAAACCTTGGCTACCGTGGATTTTCGTAATGAATGTATTGGCTTTCTCATTTGTGTATTGGCTGATGGTGCGTTCAGCGATACCGTCATAATATGAACCATAAAGCACCTCCGGACACTGTCGATACAATGAGAAGTCTATACCCGCAAAACTCATCGAAAGAATATTTTTGAATGAGTAGCCAAAAGTATAATATTGGTTTAACCCTTCGAACAAGCCTGTAACATCGTATGCCGAGAGCTGTCGGTACGAGGTTAGAATATTGTTGGTGTACAGATTTTCAATGACAGGAGTTGAGTATGAAATGTCGGATTTCAAGCTTAATTCGTGGCTTCCATTAATACGATAAGTAACATTTAGATGGGGTTCCAAGCGCAATCGAGACTTTTTTGTTGTTCGTTCCGTTGTTAAATCAGTCAATTGGAAGTGCTTGTATCTTATCGGTAAATATAAAGAGGCGTATAGTTTGCCGATGTCGTATGTAGCCTCCGCACCAACTCCAGCATTGAAAAGGTTGAAGTTTAAATCGTTTCGGAAACTTGCAAGCGAGCTGTTCAGCGCATTGTGCTGAAAGTCTATCGTAACAGAAGGACGCAAACTAATGTAGCCTGTTCTCCATGCAGAGAGCAAACTGAAGCTGTTTTCCGTTGAAAAGTTATGAACATTTACCTGCTGGTGTAATGTATTATCTACAATAATATTTGAGAAAAGATTAGGAAGAGCCGTAAGATGGTGAGGTCGCTTTTCAAGATTAACGAGAGAAATGAATTCGTAACCCCGATATTCAGAGTTGCGATTGGTAAGATGCAGTTTATTAAGAAGACGATAGCAATCTATTTTTCCGAATTGTTCAATAGCTTTGTTGCCTGCCAGTATTCGGCTATCGGCATTGGTTTTGCTCCAATCGAACTTCACTTGTTCTTTCAAATAGCGATGCTCGCTATTGCTGAGATAGGATACGTCGCCATACGCTTTTTGCTGTTTAGCCGTTCCTGCCATAGTCTCTTCAACCACATTCCGCAAACCGTCAGGAAGCATATTGCTCGTATTTGACCGGCTGCTGCGTTCGTCTTTGTCATAGAGATATGCTGCATTGATACTCAATTCTCCCGATTTACCAATCCGGTAAACATTGTTGAATGTCGCATTGTGGGAGTGATTGAAATAGTAAAAGCGTTTATCGATGCCAGGAGCCGATGGCATTGTGATGCCGGAAATTGCATTTGTGTGTGAATAATCGTTATCAAAAGAGTAGAGTTCCTGCGATAAGTCTTCGCCTGTATTGTTCCCCTTGTAAGTAGAAAGAAACTGACTGTTGCGTTTGAAATAGGTAGCAATGGCACCATTGTTCCATAATGTGTTGTTACCATAGCCATTTCCAAGCGTCGTAATTAAGTTAAATACGCCTTTTACGCCCGCTTTTAAGCGAATATTGATAGAGGCTTGTTCTTCGGGACGCAGCCCTTTCAGTGCTTTTATGTCTTGATGGCTTTCCAATACCTGCACCGTTCCTACATTTTTGGGGTCGATATTGTTCGTGGCTATATTATAATGTCCTTTCATTAAGTCGAGTCCCTCAATATAGAAGTTCTTGATAGGCTTACCTTGATAAGATATTTGTCCATTTTTTGCTACCGCAATACCCGGCATTTTCTTCAGTACGTCAGCAATGGATTGGTCAGATGAGGAAAGAAAAGAAGTCACATTGTAATTAATAGTATCGCCCCGCGAATATACTTTTTTAACCTTAACGGTAACTTCTCTTAGCTCAATGGTCTTTGCATCTGCTACAATATTATGTTCTCCTGACCGATTCGGTATCTTCATGACAACAGGTTTCATCTCTATTCTTGATACACGGAGCAGCAGACTGTCGCTGTTACAGCCAACAGTTACTTGGTACTTGCCCTGCTCATCGGTATATGCTGATGCGAGTATCTTGTTAGGCGATTGGGGATTTGCAACTATAATACTGGCAAAATCCATTACTTCGCCGGAAGTATTCTTTACGTTTCCCCAAAGTTTAGTTTGTGCTGTCTGACTATATAATGAACAAGGCACAAACAATAAGAATAACATATAAAGACACTTTCTTCCCATTTTTCTTATTTGCTTAGATTTCAACAGATTGTCTTTTTTGTATATCTGTAGACAAATATAGGGAAAAACCACTACTATTCCAAAATTGTCTGCATCTTTTTCACAGAATTTGCCTTTTTTCAATTTTATTGTCTTTCTGCTTACTTGCGCAGGTAATGCTATAAGAAAATGTACGATGAACAACTTTCTTTTCTACTTTTTACCTAAACTGGAGTATGATTGCACGCTGCTGGAGTAGCATTGCACCCTGCAACTACGAATTTATGCCGTAACCAAACAGTGCGAAATCGCCTTTCAGTGGGTCGTCGGGAAAAACTTTCAGCAAAGCATCGGTCAGTCGGCGTGCTACCGACATTGTTGCCGACGAGGTGTTCAGCAACTTCAAGTGGGTTGCTTGTTGCAATACGTGTGTGTCTAATGGAATTATAAGCGACCGTTTGTCGATGAAATCGTGCCAGATTCCCAAATCAACGGGAGAGTCGTTGCGCACCAACCAACGCAGAAACATACAGATACGTTTGCACGACGACGAGGTGTTTTTAGGCACAATGCCCACCACCTGCCGTTCTGCAAAGAATGCGCACAGTGCCTCTATGGCAACAATGGCTTCTATTTTATCGGTTGTTATGCCGTTTTTCTTGCTTGCAAAATGTTTTATATAGTCGGCAATACAGCCATAGTGGTTCAGCATTTCGGCAAGTACAGAGAAAAACAAGTGCATGGTATGGTTGGTATAAAGGCGATAAAAGCAAGCGGAATTGTCGGGAATATCTCTCCGAAAACCTTCTTTGACAATCCACTCGTAGGGATTTCCTTTTGCACAATCGAGAAGGAACTGAATACGCGGCATAAACACCTTGCGCGAACCGTAGCTTAAACACGCTGCCATGAAAGCCATAACTTCCTTGTTTTGCCTGCCATCTACTTGGTGCATAAACCACGACGGGTCGCCGTCAAGGAAGTTCTCGTTCTCGTATAAAGCAGCAAAAGCTACGAGTTTCTCCTTCGTAGCTTTGCTTATTCGTTGTGCTTGTTTCACAATTATGCCTTTATTCCGCCCCTAACTTCAAGATTTGTTCGGCGTGTTCCTTCACCTTGATTTGCTTCGGAGTGAAAATTTCTTCTATCACACCCTCTTCGTTTATAATAAAGGTGGTGCGATAAGTGCCCATATAGGTGCGGCCGCACATTTTCTTTTCACCATAAACGCCAAACGTTTCGTTCAGTGTCTTGTCTACATCGGCTATCAATGGGAAAGGAAGATTGTATTTCTCAATGAACTTCTTGTGCGATTTCTCGTCCTGAACGCTCACACCTATTACGGCGTAGCCACGCTTCTGCATCAGCTCGTAGTTGTCGCGAAGGCTGCAAGCCTGCGATGTGCAACCAGGCGTAGAGTCCTTTGGATAGAAGTAAAGCACAATCTTCTTGCCTTTATAGTCGCTTAGTTTAATTTCTTTTCCGTCTTGGTCGGTTCCCAACAGTTCGGGAGCCTTGTCGCCTATATTCATACTTTAATGTGTTTAAATTGTTTTATTGAGTTACTACTGTTGCAAAGTTAGTCATTATTTTTGTATTTATTCCATTTTCAGGGTATAATCTATATAAAATTAAAGAGTTGGTATTGCACACTCGGAAGATAAGTTATAATTTACAAACGATTTGTTTTTATATGTTTTGATATCTTTTGATAACCTATACAACGTTTTTTATAACACCTTGGTAACATTTTTAACCAATATTCAAACAAATGTGTTAAAAGACAATAATAAAGAGAATGTTTTTGTAAATAAAAGTACCAACCATAGTATAAAAATCTTATTTTTGCATTAATACAATACGAAAACAAACGAAAATAGTATAATGGAACTTATAGTAATTGCAGAATTACTCGTGGTTTTGGCTATGATATTTATTGGCGCACGAGTGGGAGGAATTGGATTAGGTATTTATGGAATGATTGGCGTGTTTGTCCTTGTCTTTGGTTTCGGACTTAAACCAGGCTCGGTACCAATCGACGTCATGATGATTATTGTTGCTGTAATTACGGCTGCTGCAGCTTTGCAGGCATCTGGTGGCTTGGAATACTTGGTAGGAATAGCCGCCAAATTCTTGAGAAAGCACCCCGAACAGATTACTTACTTCGGTCCGCTGACCTGTTGGCTCTTCTGTATTGTTGCAGGAACAGCACACACGTCTTATTCGTTGCTGCCTATTATTTCCGAAATAGCACAAGCCAACAAGATACGCCCTGAACGTCCGATGAGTCTGAGCGTTATTGCAGCCTCGTTGGGAATAACGGGAAGCCCCGTCAGTGCAGCTACCGCAGCCTTAATCAGTCAGGATATTCTCGGCGCAAAAGGCATCGAGCTGGGCACTATCCTGATAGTCTGTATTCCTGCATCGCTCATTGCTATCTTGGTAGCAGCCTTTATTCAGAACCGCGTAGGCAAGGAATTGGAGGACGACCCCGAATACAAGCGCAGAGTGGCAGAGGGTATCATCAACCCAGAAGAAGACAAGCACAACCTTGAAATGGCAGAAGAACAACCCAACCCACACGCAAAATACTCTGTTTGGGCATTCTTTGCAGGCGTTATCTTGGTGGTCATCTTCGGTTTCTTCCCCAAACTGCGCCCTGAAGGCGTTACAATGAGCCAGACAATCGAAATGGTAATGATGTCAATTGCTGCAGTCATACTCCTTGTCGGCAAGGCAAAGGCAAGCGATGCAGTGAATGGAAACATATTCAAAGCAGGTGTGAATGCCGTTGTAGCCATCTTCGGTATTGCGTGGATGGGAAGCACTTTCTATCTCGGCAACCAAGAATACTTGAACAATGCCTTGTCGGGTATGATTTCAACGGCACCTTTCTTGTTCACAGTGGCGTTGTTCATCATGAGCATTATGCTTTTCTCTCAAGCCGCAACCGTAACTACCCTCTACCCTGTGGGCGTAGCCTTGGGCATCAATCCTATGTTCTTGGTGGCAATGTTTCCCGCTTGCAATGGCTATTTCTTCTTGCCAAACTACCCTACTGAGGTAGCGGCACTCGACTTCGACCGCACGGGAACGACACGCGTGGGCAAGTATGTAATCAATCACAGCTTCCAGCTGCCTGGCTTTGTTACAACCATCGTTTCTATTGGTGTGGCTGCAATCATCGTGCAGTTCCTTTAAAGAATAATGAAGGTAAAAAGAAAACTAAACATTAACAACTTATTAAAATTCAATTTATTATGAGAAGATTTAAGATTTCAGTTCTATTGGTATTGACACTGTTGGTGTCTTCAGTGGTATTAGCACAGAAACCTAAGATTCGTATTTTGGCAACAGGTGGCACAATCGCAGGTGTTTCTGCATCGGCAACAAGCTCTGCGTATGGTGCAGGACAAGTTGGCGTTCAGACTTTGATTGACGCCGTGCCTCAGATAAAGGACGTTGCAAACGTTTCGGGCGAACAGATTGTGAACATCGGCAGCCAAGATATGAACGACGCAGTGTGGTTGAAGTTGGCAAAACGTATCAATCAGCTGTTGAACGAAGAAGGTTACGACGGTGTATTGGTTACTCACGGTACCGACACAATGGAAGAAACGGCTTACTTCCTTTCGTTGACGGTTCACTCTGACAAGCCCGTTGTTTTGGTGGGTTCTATGCGCCCTTCTACCGCTATCAGTGCAGACGGTCCCGCTAACCTCTACAATGGTATCTGCGCCGTAGCCGACCCATCTTCAAAAAGACAGGGTGTAATGGTTTGTATGAACAACGAACTGTTTGAAGCCAAATCGGTATTGAAGACCCATACCACAGACTGCGCTACTTTCAAAGGCGGTCTTTACGGCGAAATGGGTTATGTTTACAATGGCAAGCCTGTTTATTTGCACAAGCCAATGGCAAAGCAAGGCCTTCAATCAGAGTTCGATGTAAAGAACTTAACTTCACTTCCAAAGGTGGGAATCGTTTACGGCTACGCCAACTGTTCGCCACTTCCGATGCAAGCTTTCGTAGATGCTAAGTACGACGGCATTGTTTTGGCAGGTGTGGGCGACGGCAACTTCTATAAAGATGTGTTCGATGTTGCTTTGAAAGCTGTCGGCAACGGCATCAATGTTGTACGTGCAAGCCGTGTTCCGTTCGGTCCTACCAACCTTAACGGAGAGGTGGACGATGCAAAATACCACTTCATTGCATCTTTGAACCTTAACCCACAAAAGGCTCGCGTACTTCTGATGCTTGCCTTGACAAAGACGAAGGATTGGCAGAAGATTCAGCAATACTTCGCTGAATACTAATCGCTGCATATAAAATCGTAAAGGAGCGAGAAGGAAATATCGCCCCTTTACGATAGTAACATTGAGAGAAAACCACTTTTCCTACTCACAACATAAAGACAAAGAATTATGAAAAAGACTATACTTTTAAGCGCATTGTTGGCAATTGCAACAAGCGGAATGGCACAAGACAACCACAGCTATGGTGCCGGAGACGGCGATTTCAAATCGCTTTCTGAAGAAGTTGCGAAGCTGAAGAAGCACAACGACATGTTTAACGTTTATTTCAACTACGCTGCTTCGGGTCAGATTTCACAAGATGCAAACAAGGACTGGGGCACAAGATTTGCCAACAAGCAGTTGCGCATCGAAATAAAAGGTAACCTGACCGACAAGCTTTACTATCGTTTGCGCCACCGTTTGAACAAGGCGAACGGCGCACAGAGCGAAGACAACTTCGCCAAGGCTACCGACATTATGATGGTTGGATACAAGTTCAACGACAAACTGAAGATTGAAGCAGGTAAGATGTGCCAGATTTGGGGCGGTTTCGAGTTCGACGAAAATCCAATGTACATCTACCAATACTCCGATATGGTAGACAATATGGACAACTTCATGGCGGGTGTGGTACTCAGCTACAAGCCAGTACCCACACAAGAGCTTGCCTTTGAGGTGAGCGATGCCCACAACAACAAATTTGCAACAGAGTATGGAAGCAACCCCGTATCGTTGGAGAAGAACGGAGTCCGCCAATTAAAGGCTTCAAGAAATCCGCTCACCTACATTGCCAACTGGAACGGAAGCTTCTGCGACAACAAGTTGCTCACACGTTGGTCTTGGGGAATACAGACGCAGGCTGAGCACAAATACTCTCGCATATTGGTTTTAGGTCAGCAGCTAAACCTTCCGAGAATGCAATGGTACTTCGACTATATGGGCGCATTCGACGGTTTAGACCGTTTGAAGATTGCATCAAGCGAAGCAACGGCAGTGCCTGCACATACAGGAGAATCGTATTTCAGCGACGTTCACTACAACTCATTCATCACAAAGATGAACTGGCAGTTTGCTCCTCAATGGAACTTAATGCTGAAAGGTATGTACGAAACAGCAAGTGTAACAAAGATAGAGCAGATGAAGGACTATCGCAAGAGCTACGCCTATATGGGCAGCATAGAGTACTACCCTGTAAAAAGTCAGGACTTCCGCATCTTCTTGGCATACATTGGCCGCAAATACGACTACAGCAAGGCTTCAGGATTGAAGGATTACAACACGAATCGCATTGAGATTGGATTTATGTACAGAATCAAAGCCTACTAAAATCTAAAATAGGAAATAGAGTATGTCAGCTTCGGCATACTCTATTTTTACTTTATGACACTGGGTAAAATATTGTCATAAAGCTAAGTAATACAGCACTTATTCAGCCTGAATGAGATGTTTTCCGTCCGAAACGAAACGATTAGTTTCTCAGACGTAAGATAATGCGTACAGAATGGTGGCTTTGCGTCTTTTAAACCATTCGTTAAATATTGCTAACTTTAAAATGTTTCGCACTAAAACTTCCCCCACCAACTAATAATTTGCTACATTTGCATTGTTAAGCAAAGATGGAAGACTGAACTGTAGACAACTTCTTACCAGCACTATTCTATCTGTGAAAAAGACAGAGTACAACGAACTTAAACACAATATCTAATTAATAAAATTTGCATACAATATGGCAAACGAGACAAACAACAAGGAATTCCGTATTGAAAGCGACCTCTTGGGCGAGCTTCAAGTACCAGCTAACGCATACTACGGTGTGCAGACACAGCGTGCAGTGAACAACTACCATATCTCTGGAAAGAGAATGTGCGACTACCCAGACTACGTTATCGCAATGGCTTACGTTAAGTTGGCTGCTGTTGAAACAAACCGCGAGTTGGGCGAAATCAACGACGAAATCTGCGATGCTATGGCACAGGCTTGCCGCGAAATCATCGACGGTAAGTTCCACGAAGACTTTGTTACCGACATGGTACAGGGCGGTGCAGGTACATCGGTGAATATGAACGCCAACGAAGTTATTGCTAACCGTGCTTGCGAAATACTCGGTCATCAGAAAGGCGAGCACAAATACTGCGCTCCTAACGACCACGCCAACTGCGGTCAGTCTACAAACGACGCATATCCTTCGGCTATCCACTTGACTCTAATCCGTATGAACAAGACGTTTGTCGAGAAATTGGCAAAGCTTGTTGCTTCTTTCCGCAAGAAGGCAGAAGAGTTCAAGAAGGACATCAAGATGGGTCGTACACAGCTCCAAGACGCTGTTCCTATGACAAGCGGTCAGGAATTCAACGCATTCGCCAACCTGCTCGAAGCTGAAATCGCCAACTTGAACAAGAGTGCAGAAATGTTCCTCGAAATCAATATGGGTGGTACTGCAATTGGTACTGGCTTGAATGCAGCACCAGGCTTCCCTGAAATCTGCGCAAAGAAACTCAGCGAACTGACAGGTATGCCATTCAAAGCAAGCGAAGACCTCGTTGCAGCAACTCCAGATACCACAGACCTCGTGAATTATAGCGGCGCAATGAAGCGTTTGGCTATCAAGCTTTCTAAGATTTGCAACGACCTCCGTCTTATGGCTTCAGGTCCACGTTGCGGTCTCCACGAGATTAATCTTCCTCCAATGGCACCAGGTTCAAGCATCATGCCGGGTAAAGTGAACCCTGTTATCCCAGAAATTACCAACCAGACTTGCTTCAAGGTGATTGGCAACGACACAACCGTAACACTCGCAGCAGAAGCAGGACAGTTGCAGTTGAACGTTATGGAGCCTATCATCATGCAGTGCTTAGTAGAAGACATTACATGGTTGGGTGAGGCTTTCGACACCCTCCGCGAGAAGTGCATCGACGGCATCACCGTAAACCGCGAGCACAACGCAGCTACTGTAAAGAATTCTATCGGTATCGTAACTGCTCTTAACCCATACATTGGCTACAAGAACAGCACGAAGATTGCCAAGGAAGCACTCGAAACTGGCGGTTCTGTTTACGACCTCGTGCTCAAGAACGGTGTCCTCACAAAGGAACAACTGGACAAGATTCTTTCTCCAGAGCACATGCTCGATTCAGAAGAAAAGGTAAAGTAAGGCGAAAACCTTATCATACATAAAACTTTAAAAACTCTGTGCAGCTTTGCACAGAGTTTTTTTATGCGCTTATACAACATAATACCCTATCTTTCTTTGACAGTATACCATAGTGAACACGACCTAAATTTATTGGAAATAATGATTAATCTTAAAGCATTGAAACAAAAGTATCAATAGAAAAGTGTATTTTTAAAGCTCTAATTTTATACGAAAAGTGTATTTATGCTTGCTTATTTCAAAAGAAAAGTGTATTTTTGCCACAACAGAAACATAGAAAAAGTGTATTTATGCTGTATAGAAAGATAGAAAAGTTTATAAAAAGCCATCTACAATCGTCTGATGACAAGATACTCCTGATAGATGGAGCACGACAGATTGGTAAATCGTATATCATTCGCTATGTTGGACAAAAGGAGTTCAGCAATTATATTGAAATCAATATGGAGGAAGATAAACTCGGCGACCGTTTGTTTGCCGATGTTCGTACCGTGCGCGATTTCTATCTTACACTAAGCATTAACTTTGGCAATAAGATGGGAGACAAACACAACACGCTGGTGTTTATTGACGAAATACAAGCATACGACCACTTGTTCACACTCCTGAAGTTCCTCCGTGAAGATGGCAGATTTACCTATATTGCCAGTGGTTCGCGCTTAGGAATTGCCTTAAAACAAACAAGTTCACTGCCATTGGGCAGCATACTCATCAAGCACATGTACCCACTGGATTTTGAAGAGTTTCTCATTGCAAATGGTGTCGGACAGATAATACTTGACACACTATACGACAACTTTGCAAAAAGGAAACCTATGCCCACCGCTATCCACAACAAACTAATGAGTTTGTTCAGACATTATCTTCTCTCAGGTGGTCTTCCCGACGCTGTAAATAAATTCATTGAAGAAGATAACATACAGACAACCCGAGCTTCGCAAGATGCCGTTTATCAAAATTATGGTATTGATGCTGCAAAATACGAGCAGATGACAAACCGCCGATTAAGCATTCAACGTATCTACGAAATGATTCCTTCTAATTTAGAGAAAACCAAGAAGCGTATCATTGCTAAAGATATTGAGGGAAAAACAGGTAAGCGAATGTCCAATTATGCAGAAGAGTTCGAATATCTGATTGCATCTGGCATTGCTTTAGAGGTTAAAGCGATTAGCACACCTACATTCCCTCTGATACAAAACAGCGGTAAGAATCTTCTGAAACTGTATATGAACGATGTTGGTCTGCTAACTTCCATCTATTATCGCAACAATCCAAAAGCAGTGCTCGATGATGTACCAAGTATCAATCTCGGCTCTGTTTACGAAACAGTTGTTGCACAAGAGCTAAAGGCACACGGCTTCTCGCTTTATTACTACGACAACAAGCAGAACGGAGAAGTAGACTTCCTTATAGATGATGTCGAGCATTTGAGTATCACACCAATAGAAGTTAAATCGGGAAAGGATTACAAAACACATAGTGCCTTGAATAAATTTGTTTCCAACGAGCATTACAATATCCACCGTGCATACGTCCTTTCAAACGAACAAGAAGTGAGCGTTGCCGATGGCATCACCTATATGCCCATCTATTATATAATGTGTTTCAAAAACGAATAATCTCAATCGGTAGTTAAAATTGCGCTGTCTTTTGCTGTAAATGCCAATTGCTAAACGTTACTATGATAGTATCTATCTTGACCTACCTATGTAAAGATAATGATTTTAAAGCAATCACAACTAACGGCACTTCCGATTTATTGTTCTAAAATCAAGTAAATAGGGCAACAAAATTAACATAAGCGGAAAGGGGAAAATAGAGAAAAAGAGGGCAAGAAAATAGGGGTTGAAAAGTGAAAGCGACGCTTTTACAACGCAAAACAATAGGTTTTACCGTGCAAAAGCGGCACTTTTGGATTGCAAGAACGGCACTTTTGCAGAGCAAAAAGATGATGATGGAGCGTGAAATATAACCTATATGCGAATAAAAGTGTTCATTCTGTAACATAAAAGGTATGATTTCGTTGCACAACACTACCCAATAAGCTTGCAAGAAGCTATGAACGAAGCACTTATGGTAGCACGCAAATAATGGCATTATTTGCAAATAAATAATTTAAAGTGCAGAAAAGTGCCCGTAATTCCGAAGTTGAGGTTCTGAATTTTAACCATTCAGGAGTCGATTTAACAAAAGTTTAGAAACAAAGAATTACCATTGTGCAACCACAAAAAATCTATTGAACCTACAATATTGCACACGAAAGCTAAAATGCAGACATAAAAAAAGCCCCGTTATAAGGACGAGGCAACCTAATGTTCTCACAACGGAAAAATCCTTATTGTGAATACTTTAAAATTAGTAATGCAAAGATAAGGGTTTATTACATAACGTGCAAGGTTTTTCAAATAAATTTTTCTCTGAATTAAAATATTTTTTGTAACTTTACACAAAATATCAAAATAACCTTATTAATATGAAAAGAATATTAGGATTAGATTTAGGAACCACGAGTATAGGTTGGGCGTTGGTAAACGAAGCCGAGAGCAACAACGAAGCATCTTCCATTGTTCGATTGGGTGTAAGAGTAAATCCACTGACCGTAGACGAAAAAAGCAACTTTGAAAAGGGAAAAGCCATAACGACCAATGCTGACAGGCAGTTGCGTCATGGCGCAAGAATAAACCTTCAACGTTATAAACTTCGCAGACAAAACCTTCACGACTGTCTGCAAAAACAAGGTTGGTTAGGCACCGAAGCAATGTACGAGGAAGGCAAAGCCTCTACTTTTGAAACTTATAAACTTCGCGCAAAAGCAGCCGAAGAAGAAATATCGTTGCACGAATTTGCCCGTGTTTTGTTTATGCTGAACAAAAAACGTGGCTATAAAAGTAACCGAAAAGCAAACAACAAGGAAGACGGACAGCTTTTCGACGGTATGACCATCGCCAAAAAACTCTACGAAGAGCACCTTACTCCTGCTGAATATTCACTTCAGCTGCTTAATAAAGGCAAGAAGTTTACACAAGGTTACTATCGTTCCGACCTAAACGCAGAGTTGGAAAGAATATGGGACGAGCAGAAAAAGTATTATCCCGAGATACTCACAGACGAATTTAAACAACAGTTAGAAGGCAAAACAAAAACCAATACAAGCAAGATTTTCCTTGCCAAATATGGTATTTATTCTGCCGACTTAAAAGGTTTAGACAGAAAATTGCAGCCTTTGAAATGGAGGGTTGAGGCGTTAAAGCAACAAGTTGATAAAGAGGTTTTAGCCTTTGTTATCAGCGATTTGAAAGGACAAATAGCCAATACAAGCGGACTGCTCGGTGCTATCAGCGACAGAAGCAAGGAACTTTATTTCAACAAACAGACGGTTGGACAATATCTCTGGGCTTCGTTAGAAGAAAATCCGCATATCAGCATAAAGAACAAACCTTTCTATCGCCAAGACTATTTAGACGAATTTGAGAAGATTTGGGAAACGCAAGCCGCTTTCCACAAGCCGCTAACGCCTGAGCTGAAGCAGGAAATAAGAGATATTATCATTTTTTATCAACGCCCATTGAAGAGTAAGAAAAGTCTTATTTCTGTTTGCGAACTTGAGCAACGCAAAGTAAAAGCGACAATTGATGGCAAGGAAAAGGAAATAACAATAGGTCCGAAAGTTGCCCCAAAGTCATCGCCAGTATTCCAAGAATTTAGAATTTGGCAAAACTTAAACAATGTTCTGCTCATTGATAACGATACGAACGAAAAGCGTCCACTCGATGAAGACGAAAGAAACTTACTGTATGAAGAGCTAAGCATTAAAGCGAAACTAAGCAAGACCGAAGCTCTGAAAATACTGAACAAGAAAGGCAAGCAATGGGACTTGAACTATAAGGAATTGGAAGGCAACCGCACGCAAGCCATTCTCTTCGATTGCTACAATCGTATCATAACGCTGACGGGACACGAAGAATACGATTTCAAAAAGATAAAGGCTTCCGATATTCGCCGTCGTGTTTCCACCATTTTCAAGAACTTAGGTTTCAGCACCGAAATTCTCGATTTTGACCCATCGTTAGAAAAGCACGAGTTAGAGAAACAACCTATGTATCAGCTTTGGCATTTGTTGTATTCTTACGAAAGCGACAACTCGCGAACAGGCAACGAATCATTATTAAGAAAGTTGGAAACAACCTTTGGCTTCCCTGAAGAATATGCTACTGTGCTTTGCGATGTTGTTTTTGAAGAGGATTATGGCAATCTCAGCGTGAAAGCAATGCGCAAAATATTGCCCAAATTAAAAGAAGGGAAAATATACGACAAGGCTTGTGAAGATGTTGGTTATAATCATTCACGCCACTCGCTCACGAAAGAAGAGTTAGACCAAAAGGTTTATAAGGGAAAGTTAGAACTGTTGCCAAAGAACAGTTTGCGCAATCCTGTCGTTGAGAAAATCCTCAATCAGATGATTAATGTTATCAACGCTATCATTGACGAATACGGAAAGCCCGACGAAATAAGAATAGAAATGGCGCGCGAACTAAAGAGCAGTGCTATCGAACGAGAGAATCGCACACGCGCCATCAGCCAAGGTAATGCTGAAAACCAACGTATCCGTGAAATTCTCGAAAAAGAATTTGCACTTTCATACATCAGTAGAAACGACATTATAAAATATAAACTGTACGAAGAACTTAAACCGAACGGCTTTAAGACGCTGTATTCAGATACGTATATTCCTAAAGACAAACTCTTTTCTAAAGACTTTGATATTGAGCATATCATTCCAAAAGCACGCTTGTTTGACGATTCTTTCTCAAACAAAACACTTGAAGCACGCGATATAAATCTTGCCAAAAGCAGTAAAACAGCTTTCGACTTCATTAAAGAAAAGTATGGCGAGCAAGGTGCCAAGATATATAAAGAGAGACTCAATATACTTTTAAAAGATAGTGTCATAAATGAAGCAAAATACAATAAGTTATTGATGACTGAAGCTGATATACCTTCTGATTTCATCAACCGCGACCTTAACAACACACAATATATAACAAAAAAAGCATACGAAATCTTAGGTGAGTTGGTAAGAACCGTTACACCAACAACAGGAAAGATAACTAATCGCCTACGTGAAGATTGGCAGTTGGTAGACGTTATGAAAGAACTGAACTTTGAGAAGTACGAGAAATTAGGCTTGACCGAAATAGTTGAAGATAGAGATGGAAGGAAAATCAAACGCATAAAAGACTGGACAAAGCGCAACGACCACCGCCACCACGCAATGGACGCACTGGCAATAGCCTTTACAAAGCCTTCTTTCATTCAGTATCTGAACAACCTTAACGCACGAAGCAATAAAGGCGACAGCATTTATGCAATAGAAAATAAAGAGTTACATTACGAAGAGGGGAAGCTCCGCTTCAACGCTCCTATCCCTGTCAATGAATTTCGTGCAGAAGCAAAACGGCATCTTAGCGCAATTTTAGTTTCGATTAAGGCGAAAAACAAGGTGATGACGCAGAATGTAAACAAGATAAAAACAAAGCACGGAATAATAAAAAAGATTCAACTTACGCCACGTGGACCACTGCACAACGAAACTATCTACGGCACAAAGATGCGCCCTATAATAAAAATGGTGAAAGTTGGAGCCGCGTTAGACGAAGCTACGATAAACAAAGTGAGTAGTCCTGCCATTCGTGAAGCATTGCTTAAACGCCTCAACGAATACAGCGGAAACGCTAAAAAGGCGTTTACAGGAAAGAATATATTAGAGAAAAATCCGATTTATCTGAATGCTGAACGAACAAAAACAGTCCCCGCATTGGTCAAAACGGTAGAATGGGAGTCTTTCCACCCTACCCGTAAGCTAATTGATAAAGATCTTAACGTTGATAAGGTTGTTGATAAAGGCATAAGAAATATTCTGAAAGCCCGCTTAGAAGAATTTAATGGAGATGCGAAGAAAGCTTTCAGCAACTTGGAAGAGAACCCTATTTATCTTGACCAAACAAAGAAGATAGCTTTAAAACGTGTCAGCATTGAAGGTGTTTTAAGTGCCATTCCTTTACATACACTAAAGAATCAAGCAGGCAAACCTATAACGGGAAAAGATGGAAAACCAGTATTAGGCAATTATGTTCAAACAAGCAACAACCACCATATTGCGTTTTATTACGATGAAGATGGCAACTTGCAAGACAATGCTGTATCGTTCTTTGAAGCTGCCGAACGTAAATCGCAAGGTATTTCCGTCATTGATAAAGACTACAACCGCGATAAAGGTTGGCGTTTCCTATTCACTATGAAGCAAAACGAATACTTCGTGTTCCCTAATGAAGCGACAGGGTTTATCCCTTCTGAAGTGGATTTGACGGACGAAGCTAACTATGGCATTATAAGTCCAAACCTATACAGAGTTCAAAAAGTATCAAGGATTGATAAAGGAACATCCGCTTCAAGAGACTATTGGTTCAGACATCACTTAGAAACCATTCTTAATGATGATGCAAAACTTAAGAATCTTGCATTCAAACGAATAAGAGGATTATTGGAACTAAAAGATATTATCAAGGTACGTATTAATTCTACTGGTAAAATAGTAGCAGTAGGTGAATACGATTAATATAGTTGGCTTATGATAAAGAAAACATTATGTTTTAGCAATCCTGCCTATTTAAGTTTGCACAATGCACAGTTAGCTATTCGTTTGCCCGAAGTAGAAGCTTGCAACGATTTGCCTGACAGTTTTAAAAAGCAAACCGAGCGTACAATTCCAATAGAAGACATTGGAGTTGTACTGCTCGATAATAAGCGGATAACCATTACATCGTCTGCATTAGAAGCCCTGATAGAAAATAACTGTGCGGTGATTACCTGCGACAGCAAGAATATGCCCATCGGACTTTTGCTGCCTTTATGTGGTAATACAACGCAAAGCGAACGCTTCCGCAGTCAAATAGAAGCATCGCTACCACTTAAAAAACAATTGTGGCAGCAAACTATTAAGCAGAAAATAAGCAATCAAGCAAAACTTCTAAGCATATACACCAACACTGATGTAGGCTGTATGTATGCTTGGGCTGACAAGGTTAGGAGTGGCGACCCCGAAAATCTTGAAGCTCGTGCAGCAGCTTATTATTGGAAAAATCTATTTTCTGATATTCCTGACTTCATAAGAGGACGCGAAGGCGAACCACCCAACAACCTATTGAACTATGGATACGCCATATTACGCGCCGTGGTAGCACGCTCTTTAGTCGCTAGCGGATTGCTCCCTACATTGGGTATTCACCACCACAACAGATACAATGCCTATTGCCTTGCCGACGATATCATGGAACCTTACCGTCCTTATGTCGATGGATTGGTCTTAGATGTAATGGCACCAACCACCGATTACAGTGAGCTTACAAAAGAAATCAAGATGAAACTCCTTGCGATTCCTGTACTCGATACAACAATTGGAAACAAGAAAAGTCCATTGATGATAGCCACACAACAGACAACCTCTTCTCTTTATAAGTGCTTTAGCGGAGAGCAAAGAAGATTGGTTTATCCAGAATTATAAAGCCTATTAGTGGAAACTTATAGATTTAGTCAATACAGAAGTATGTGGTTAATGGTATTTTTTGATTTACCCACAGATACAAAGAAAGAACGAAAAGCAGCTTCACTCTTTCGTCAAAACTTGCTGAAAGATGGATTTACAATGTTTCAGTTCTCCATTTATATACGCCACTGTGGTAGTAAAGAAAATATGGAAGTACACATTAAAAGAGTTTCCACCTTTATTCCTGCATACGGAAAAGTTGGAATAATGGGCATTACAGACAAACAATTTGAAGAAATAAAGCTATTCTATGGTAAGAAACCACAAAAACCAAATGCACCTGGAGCACAATTAGAACTCTTTTAACCCTTCTTTTAGAAACAATAAAGTTCCATTCTTGACGAGTGGAACTTTATTTTGCTTGCATTTTTCTTTCTCTCTAAGCTTTCGTAACAACACTGATATTCATTACTTTAAGCCATTTGAGTTGTATTTGCCAATGCAAAGATACTAATTTTAAAGCTAATCACAACCACGATGTTTATTTTATCGTAGGTATTTAAGTTGTATTTGCCAATGCAAAGATACTAATTTTAAAGCTAATCACAACTGCAAAGTTACTCAAAATCAATTGATTATGTTGTATTTGCCAATGCAAAGATACTAATTTTAAAGCTAATCACAACGCAATTGATGATTCCGACAACTTGAGTAAGTTGTATTTGCCAATGCAAAGATACTAATTTTAAAGCTAATCACAACGCCATTGATGATTCCGACAACTTGAGTAATGTTGTATTTGCCAATGCAAAGATACTAATTTTAAAGCTAATCACAACTTGAACGATGGTGAATTGTTTAATGTTTTGTTGTATTTGCCAATGCAAAGATACTAATTTTAAAGCTAATCACAACGCAATGGCAAGTGGTATGCCGCTACGGCGAGTTGTATTTGCCAATGCAAAGATACTAATTTTAAAGCTAATCACAACCAAAATACTATGTGTTTTGAATTAATCAATGTTGTATTTGCCAATGCAAAGATACTAATTTTAAAGCTAATCACAACTCCTCTGCATCTTCTAATGCTGCGCAGAGTGTTGTATTTGCCAATGCAAAGATACTAATTTTAAAGCTAATCACAACTAATATGTATAAAAAGACAGCAGCGTTGAAGTTGTATTTGCCAATGCAAAGATACTAATTTTAAAGCTAATCACAACTAACGAAGTGAATAAGAAAATAAGAGTAATGTTGTATTTGCCAATGCAAAGATACTAATTTTAAAGCTAATCACAACATTATTGTAGTGCCATTCACCTCTATAAAGGTTGTATTTGCCAATGCAAAGATACTAATTTTAAAGCTAATCACAACGCTCACCTCGCAGTATGGCTACGACGCAAAGTTGTATTTGCCAATGCAAAGATACTAATTTTAAAGCTAATCACAACAGGTGCGTCGTTACTGTCAATGCTTACTAAGTTGTATTTGCCAATGCAAAGATACTAATTTTAAAGCTAATCACAACAGAAGCGGCACACGATGTACGGAACGTAAAGTTGTATTTGCCAATGCAAAGATACTAATTTTAAAGCTAATCACAACGCTCGTGAAATATTGAATTTCGCAGACAAGTTGTATTTGCCAATGCAAAGATACTAATTTTAAAGCTAATCACAACTAGCGTAGATGTTTGCTTTATAACAGCTTACGTTGTATTTGCCAATGCAAAGATACTAATTTTAAAGCTAATCACAACGTACGTTCCACTTCTATTTTCGCGTCAGGCGTTGTATTTGCCAATGCAAAGATACTAATTTTAAAGCTAATCACAACTTGCTGCTTACGCCGTTGCTCTGCTTTGTGTTGTATTTGCCAATGCAAAGATACTAATTTTAAAGCTAATCACAACTTACCTCGTTACTCAATGTTTAAGACCAAAGTTGTATTTGCCAATGCAAAGATACTAATTTTAAAGCTAATCACAACTAATCTTCGGGGTTGATAATCGCAAAGAAGGTTGTATTTGCCAATGCAAAGATACTAATTTTAAAGCTAATCACAACGGAATGATAAAAGTAATTGACGGCAAGTTAGTTGTATTTGCCAATGCAAAGATACTAATTTTAAAGCTAATCACAACTGTCTGCCTTTCCGTATTTATCCTTTGGCAGTTGTATTTGCCAATGCAAAGATACTAATTTTAAAGCTAATCACAACAAAGTGTCTTTGTTTCCGCTGCAAGTTCTTGTTGTATTTGCCAATGCAAAGATACTAATTTTAAAGCTAATCACAACTACGAACGGGAAAACGAAACATTGTCTTAAGTTGTATTTGCCAATGCAAAGATACTAATTTTAAAGCTAATCACAACTTTTCCACCCCTCAAAAGGCGTTGTTCTTTGTTGTATTTGCCAATGCAAAGATACTAATTTTAAAGCTAATCACAACTATGTAGAAATATTTACAACAAATATTAAGTTGTATTTGCCAATGCAAAGATACTAATTTTAAAGCTAATCACAACTATCAACTTTCACGGAATTCTACCGACACGTTGTATTTGCCAATGCAAAGATACTAATTTTAAAGCTAATCACAACGTTATCATATTACTGTTTTATTGTATCTGGTTGTATTTGCCAATGCAAAGATACTAATTTTAAAGCTAATCACAACTTGCAACAGCAGCCAATCTTTATATGATAGTTGTATTTGCCAATGCAAAGATACTAATTTTAAAGCTAATCCCAACTAACGACACTTCCGATTTATTGTTCTAAAATCAAGTAAATGGGGCAATAAATTTAACACAAGCGGAAAGGGGAAAATAGAGAAAAAGAGGGCAAGAAAATAGGGGTGGAAAAGTAAAAGAGCCGCTTTTGCAATGCAAAACAATAGGTTTTACCGTGCAAAAGCGGCTCTTTTGGATTGCAAGAACGGCACTTTTGCAGAGCGAAAAGATGATGATGGAATGAAAAATATAACCCATATGCGAACAAAAGTGTTCGTTTTGCAACATAAAAGGTATGGTTTCGTTGCACAACACTACCCTATAAACTTGCAAGAAGCTATGAACGAAGCACTTATGGTAGCACGCAAATAATGGCGTTATTTGCAAATAAATAATTTGAAGTGCAGAAAAGTGCCCGTAGTTCCGAAGTTGAGGCTCTGAATTTTAACAAATTCGGAGTCGTTTTAACGAATATTCAGACTTTAACAAATGAAGGTATGCAACCACTGAAAATAAAACACGCTACATTCAAAGCTGCTTATATGATGAAAGAAGATAATTAGGTAGTAAAACTTGATTAATCCTATTTTTTGCCGTACCTTTGTCCCCAAAGTATAGAAAATGAATGTTTTAAGCGTTGTTTCCAAAGTTTTAGAGAAAGTAAGCTACCCGATTAGGGGCAATTTCTGCTTTTTCTTCTTTATGTATCTCGTTGGTATCGTTGTTTCTTATGCGGAACTTCCTGCCAATCGAGAGGACGCATCGGTATATGGAAACTTATGGTTGGAACTGTTTTTCGACCTATACATCGTCTGCATTCTTCTTTCACTGATACCCAAACGTGTGCGCCGCTGGGTGGTTGGAGCGTTTTATATCATCGCCTACGCAACAAGCATAGCCGACCTTTTCTGTTGGGTTAAATTCCAATCGTCCCTCAATCCGTCGATGTTGCTATTGGCGGCAGAAACCGACAAGCGCGAGGCAAGCGAGTTTTTCAGCAGTTATATCAATTCCGAAGTGCTCGCATCGAGCGTCGGGTTGCTGCTGCTCATCATTGTTGTGCACTGTTTACTCGCAGTTTGGAATATCTACCGCAAGCACAAAGGCATAAAACACCCAGTACAGCTAAACATATTGAAAGACAAAAGTGCCCATTTCATCGGGATAATCACACTCTTTTTCTTCGTTGTTTCGGCAATTTCGTCGTACCACAACAAGCGTGAAATGGTGCAGATGTTCTCATTGAAAACGATTGGTGAAGTAGAACACGAACTTACGACACCCGATTGTGCAACGTTCTATACGCCTGTCTATCGACTTGTATTCAGTCTTTATGTCAACCATTTGGCTGCACAGCAAATCGACAGATTGGTAGAAGCGAAAGACCGCGCTACGGTTCAGAGTTGCACCTTCGATGCAAAAAACATCGTGTTAATCATCGGCGAAAGTATGGGTCCGCATCATTCGCAACAATATGGCTACTTTATGAATACCACGCCACGCCAAGTTGCTTTGGAGAAATCGGGACTTCTTGTGCCTTTCAGCGATGTTGTAGCCCCGTGGAACCTTACGAGTTTCGTATTCAAGAATATTTTTTCGATGCACGTTGTAGGGCAGAAAGGCGAGTGGTGCGACTATCCGCTCTTCCCACAGCTGTTCCGCAAGGCAGGCTACCACGTGTCTTTCATCACCAACCAGTTCCTTCCACAAGCCAAAGAGGCTGTCTACGACTTCAGTGGCGGCTTTTTCCTGAACCACAAGGAATTGTCAGAGTCTATGTTCGATACACGCAACACACGCCTGCACACATTCGACGACGGATTGCTTGCCGACTACGACAACAAACTGAAGGCAGAAAACAAAGAAAACAACCTGATTATATTCCATCTCATCGGCAGCCACGTGTCGTACAACCGACGTTATCCGAAAAGCCGAAAGCATTTCAAAGCCGCAGATTATGAGCAAAAACGCCCAGAGCTGACGAAGCAACGCCGCTATATGCTGGCACACTACGACAATGCAATATTGTACAACGATTCGATAGTAGACCAAATAGTGAAACGCTTTGCCAACGAAGAAGCTGTGGTTATCTATATGCCCGACCACGGCGAAGAGTGTTTTGAAGGCAACCGAGGCATTATATGCCGCAACCATTCTGCCGAGATTGATTACGATTTGGCACGCTACGAGTTTGCAGTTCCGTTCTGGATATACTGCTCGCCAAAATATATTGAAAAACACCCGAAGGTGTTTGAACAAATAAAAGCGGTAAGGCATAAACGCTTTATGACCGATGCCTTGCCCCACTTGCTGCTCCATTTGGGAGGCATAAAGGCAAAAGACTATCGCAGCGAGTACGACATTCTGAGTCCGCAATACAACGAGAAGCGTCCACGAATACTCAAGAACCAAACGAACTACGATGATTTGGTGGCTGAACATAAACGAAAAGCAGCGATGAAACCGTAGATTTTTAAAGATTACAAGCAACTAAAATGGATAGCAACACTAACACTTCTGCCCACAAAGGTATGGTCGATAAGATGCTGAACCGCACGGAATGCAACATATTGCGAGGCGTTGCCATTGTTGGTATAGTGCTTCATAACTACTGCCATTGGCTTCGCCCTATCGTAAAAGAGAACGAATACCAATTCAACCAACACAATGTGGATTGGTTCAACAACGTTATGGCACACGGTTTCAACGAACGCACGTTTTTCCATCTGCTATCGTTCTTTGGTCATTACGGCGTGCCCATCTTCCTTTTCCTGTCGGCTTACGGCTTGGTAAGGAAGTATGAAGGTGTAAAAACACAAAGCCTTCCCGACAGCGGCAGCACAAACGAACCAAATGCGCTTAGCTTTTTGCGCTACCACTGGCTGAAACTCTTCCGTATGATGATAGTTGGCTTTGCAGCTTTCGTATTAGTCGATGCCATGACCGAGGGACAACACCATTACGAAGTGATGGACATTGTGGCACAAATGGGGTTGTTCAACAATCTTCTGCCCAATCCCGATGACATTATATGGCCTGGTCCGTACTGGTTTTTTGGCTTAATGCTTCAGCTATACATCGTCTACCGCTTGTTTTTATACCGAAAAGGCTGGACGTGGGTGGTGGCTTTCATTGCTGTTTGCACTATTATCGAACTGCTGTGCGACCCTAATGGAGAGCCATTAAACCGTTGGCGGTACAATTTTGTCGGTGGAATGCTGCCTTTTGGCTTGGGTTTGCTTTATGCAAAGTATATGCGGAACGTTTCTTTGCGCATTTATGGAGCAACGTTTATAGTCTCGCTGCTCCTCATTCGGTTTGGCAGCAACCACTTTTTCACGTGGCTCTTCGTGCCTATGTTTGTGTGTTCGGCAGGTGTCAGCTTTGTCAAGCTGCTTTCGTATTGGAACACACGCTATCCCAAATACACTTTTGGAATAACAAAAACTTTCGATTGGTTAGGCGTTATATCGGCAGCACTGTTTATCTCGCACCCCATTACACGAAAAATAATTATCCCTATATCGCGCGGTGGCGACTATTGGACGGGGCTTTTGCTCTACATCATTGCTTCCGTCTGCGCGGCGTGGTTGTTCAAGGAGATAATGAGGCGTGTGCCTTCACCAAAATTGTGAAATGAAAAGAAAAGAAATAGAACTTGCAAACATTAGTCGGTTTCGTGGCGAACTGATGGGCTTAGCGATATTGTTCGTTATGCTTTTCCACGTTGGAGTGCCACGCACGGATATGTTCTTCGGTCTTCGGCGTATGGGAAACATCGGTGTCGATATGTTTTTCTTCCTTAGCGGTGTCGGACTTTGGTATTCGTGGACGAAGAATGCCGACGCTATGCAATTCCTCAGGAAACGACTCCTGCGCATTTATCCTGCGTGGCTTATCGTGGCGTCGCTGTATTACATACCCGATTTTCTCTCTCTCGCTTGGGTACAGCACAGCGGACACAGTACAAATATCATCGATTTAATCGGCGATATTGCGATAAATTGGGACTTTTGGCTGCACGACGAACTTACATTTTGGTACATTCCTGCAGCCATGATGCTGTATTTGGTTACACCTGCTTATCTGTCGCTCATCATAAAGCACCCAACCTACCGATGGATTCCTGCACTTATGATAGCTTGGTGTGTAGTTGTTCAGTACGTTTCGCCTATCCACGAGGCTGTTGGACACATCGAAATATTCTGGAGTCGTGTACCTATTTACTTCATCGGGCTGAACTTTGGAGCCGCAGTAAAAGAAAAAAAGACATTGGAAGGCAGTTCCATTTGGCTCATACTATTGACGTTTGCAGGTATGCTTGCAGCTTGTATCTATTTGGAACAGGCGCGACACGGACGCTTTCCGCTATTCTTAGAACGTATGTTGTATATTCCACTCACCATAACAGGCATACTGTTGCTTTGCATCGCATTAGACAGGTGGTCAGGCAAACGCCTGCACAAGGCTCTTATATTCGTGGGCAGCATAAGTTTAGAGATATACTTGCTGCACAACCACTTCATACTTATCTACATCGAACAGCTTGGGTGGCACTATTGGGCAAAGTTCCTTGCAACGCTTGCAATAGTTTTACCCTTCGCATGGCTTCTGCACAAAGGAGTGGAGAAGATAACAATGAAAATAGAAAGGAGTTAGGAAAATGAAGGAAATTATCAGATTAATACGACCGCATCAGTGGATTAAGAATCTCGTTGTGCTGTTTCCCATCTTCTTTGGTAAGGCTTTGGGAAACATAGAATCGCTCTACGAAGGTTGCATCACGATGATTGCATTCTCGTTTATCGCTTCTTCTATCTACTGTCTGAACGATATTGTTGATGTAGCCGACGACCGTCGCCACCCTAAGAAGTGCAACCGTCCTTTGGCATCGGGCAATATAAGCATCGCACAAGGTTATGCCATTATGGGCATAATGGTGATTTTATCGATGGTTTCGTTACTTTTTCTACCCCAACAGCGCATAGAAACGGGCGGAGTCATCGGCTTTTATTGGGCTTTGAACGTTGCCTACTGTTTGTATTTAAAGCAACACGCCATTATAGATGTATGTATTGTGGCGTTTGGTTTCGTACTGCGTATTCTGGCAGGAGGTATGGCAACCGACATACGACTGAGCAAATGGATTGTGCTGATGACCTTCCTGCTGATGCTTTTCCTCTCGTTTGCCAAACGCCGCGACGATGTCTTGCGTATGAACGAAACAGGCGAAGCACCAAGAAAGAACACCATTCGCTACAATCTGACGTTCATAAATCAAGCCATTACCATAACGGCAAGTGTTACTTTGGTATGCTATATTATGTACACGGTAAGCCCTGAAACAATTGCGAACTTCCATACAGAGAACCTTTACTTAACAAGTGTCTTCGTTCTCTTGGGATTGCTGCGCTATATACAGATTGCCGTGGTGGACAAGAAAAGCGGCGACCCAACGAAAGTTATCCTCCACGACCGTTTTATACAATTCATTGTATTGGGCTTTGGACTTACGTTCCTCGTTATAATATATTTCTTGTAGTATGAAAGTATATGCCTTCGACTTTGACGGAACACTGACGAAAAAGGATACATTCGTCGAGTTCATCGAATTTTCCAAAGGATTTGGGAAAGCTTTCTGGGGCTTCTTCCTGTTCTCACCTATCCTTATATTGATGAAACTGCGACTTTACCCGAACTGGAAAGCTAAGCAACGTGTGTTCTCGTGGTTCTTCAAAGGAATGGAGATAGACGAGTTTAACAGACTTTGCAAAGATTTTGCAACCGAAAAACGAGGTATTATGCGACAAAGTGGACTGGAAACGATTCGCAAAGCATTGAACGAGGGAGATAGTGTAATTATCATTACCGCCAGCATAGAGAACTGGGTAAAACCGTTTTTTGAAGAATTTGGCGATAAAATCAGAGTGGAAGGAACGCAGATAGACGTTCGGTTAGGTACCATAACAGGTCAGTTCCTTACAAAAAACTGCTATGGAAAGGAAAAAATGAAACGACTGAAAAGTGCCTTCCCATATAGAAAGGCTTACGAGTTGATAGCTTTTGGCGACAGCAAAGGCGACCGTTACTTGCTGAAAGAAGCGGATAAAAGCTATTATAAGCCTTTTCGGGGGAGAAAGAACGAAAACTACGGTGAAATCGTTCGTTTTGGCATAGTAGGTGTTTTAGCTACTGCTCTCCAATATGGAATATATCTTTTACTGATAAAATGGATAGAACCACGAATTTCTAATACAGTGGGCTATCTTCTGAGCTTCGCCTTTAACTACATCGCCTCAACAAAATTCACTTTCAAAGTTAAATCCACAGCAAAAAAAGGAGCAGGTTTTACATTTGCACACATTATTAATTATGGACTACAAACGGTTTTCCTAACCCTTTTCCTTTGGCTTGGGTTGCCTAAGAACATTGCAATGATACCTGTTTTTGGTATCTGTGTTCCCATAAACTTCATATTGGTGCGTTTGTTCCTAAAGCGGAAATAATATCATTATATACTAAAGAGTTACCCAACAATACTTGGAAAATATATTATAAATGTGTAACTTTGCAGACTTTAAATAAGGAAGAATGTCTGTATTTGGTATTTTTGCAGTAAAAAAAGAAGAACGTTTGTTAGCATTTGCTATGCTTTTTGTCTTCTTGGCTTTCAATGCGCTGCTCATAAGTAGCCACTTTGGCGTCTATACAATGGGTGCACACGGAGGTTTTTGGTCGTTGTTTACCAAGAATTTCCGTATGTCTGGCTATGACAACTGGTCGTGGATAACCATCTCTTGTATGCGTGTCCACTTTGAAACCATTCGCCACCCACTGTTTCTAACGCTGCTTTACCCGCTATATTGGCTGAATCACTGGCTTATAAATACTGTAGGCATCAACTTTGCGGTATTCTTTATGGCAATAATCATTGTCTTTTCAGCATTCTATTCTGTTATTTTCACCTATCGTATCCTGCGTGAGGTGCTTGAATTGCAACGAAAAGACGCCACACTGCTCACGCTTTTCCTATTCTCATTTGGGCATATCCTAGTGCCAGCAATGGTTCCCGACCATTTTATAATATCGCTTATGCTACTTACAATGACCCTTTACATTGCAGGAATACGGCAAAAACAAGGTAAGCTAATCAATGCATGGCAATCTTTTCTCTTGATATTCTTTACCGCAGGAATGGCTGCTTCCAATGCAGGAAAGACTATCTTGGCAGGTCTTTTCACGAATGGAAGGAAGTTTTTCAGTTTTAAATATCTTACTATCGGCATCATTCTACCATTGGCTTTGCTATTTGGTATTCAGCAAATGCAGTACTACCAAGTAGAAGTTCCGCAAGAAGAAGTTACCAAAAAGATTGTAAGCAACAAGAAAAAGAAACAACCGGGAAAGTTTGAAGCCCATACCAAGAAGCGAAATGCGTGGCTACACGCTCATACAGGGCAGGCAGCGAGCAGCGAAGGCATAGGAAAGCTAATGGATATATCTACTTCTCGCACGGAAACACTGATTGAAAACTTCTTCGGCGAGCCTATCCAACTACATCAAGAATATCTTTTGAAAGACGTTTCGTGGGACCGTCCTATCTTTGTAAAGTATAGTTGGATTGTCAATTATGTTGTCGAAGCACTTATCATATTGCTGTTTCTGATTGGAATAGTGGCGGGGTGGCGTTACAAATTCATGAAAATGCTTCTGTTATGGTTTGCCTGCGATTTCACATTACACACCATTATGGGGTTTGCAATTAATGAAGTGTATATCATGACAGCAGGCTGGGCTTTCATAATTCCCATTTCCATCGGCTATTTGCTGCGCATTCTTTCATGCCAATCACGCTTTATCTTGCGCATCACACTGGTTCTATTGACAAGTTGGCTATGGGTTTATAATGGCGGACAAATCATTTATTACCTTATCGCATGAACACTATTGTAGGTTTTCTTACCATTAAAAGAGAAGAACGCCTACCTGTTGGCTTATTCTTCGTATGGCAATTACTTTTGCAAACACTTGCCATAGCGAAATATGTGCCATTATTCACGAAGCCATCAAGCAATTACTACAAGCTATTTGTCGATAATTACCATCTTTCAGGCTTCGATCCGCTTACCTATTTGGTTGTTTCCGATTGGTCGTTGGCCTACGACGTGAACCGTCACCCTTTACTGGCATTCTTCTATTACCCCTTTTCATTATTAAACCAACTGCTTATTCATGCAACAGGAATAAACTTTTCGGTTTATATTGTTGCAGTTGTTTTAATTTTCTTTTCTACCTATGGCTTTGTTCTTATGTTGAGAATACAACGCCATATTATAGGAATTGCTTCCTTTGATTCAGCAATTCTTGCTTTTATCCTTTATTCTTTTTCTCACATTTTATTATCGAGCATAGCCCCCGACCACTTTGTTTTGTCGTTGTTTATGCTTTTACTAACGCTGTATATTGCAGGAAAGCAACTGCAAGAACAGAAAGAAATGAGCATTTGGCAGACTATCCTATTGTTTCTGCTAACTGCTGGCATCTCATTGAATAACGGTTTAAAAGTTTTTCTATCCAATCTTTTCACACGAGGTAAACGGTTCTTCACGATAAAAAATATCTTTTTGGCTATCATTTTACCTGCTACAGCCATCTTTGCAATAGGCGAATGGCAACATGAACAGTTCATTGCGGATAAAGTTAAGGCAAGTAAGGTAAAGAAGCACAACGCTATCAAAGCTGAACGCAAGGCAATGTTCGCCGCATTTAGGGACACTACGCACATTAAAGATAGCTCAAAGCAGGAGCAAACCTTCCAAAAAATGTGGAAAGCACATCGCAAAGAAGTGCTTAGAGCAGAAGCCAAGCAACCTCAAAAGGCACATTCGGGCAAGCCTGTGAGTAACAAACGCTTCCTGAACTGGACCGATGTATCTACTTCCCGCACAGAAACAATTGTAGAAAATCTATTTGGCGAATCCATACAACTACACCAAAAGCACACATTGGAAGATGTGATGAAAACCCGCCCTGTAATTGTTACCTACGATTGGATAGCCAATTATGTAGTTGAAGCGTTGATATTCCTCCTTTTCATCGTAGGAATATGGTGCGGACGCCGCGTTAAATTCTTATGGTTGTGGCTTTCTTTTGCCGCTTTAGATATAGTATTGCACATCGGATTAGGCTTTGGCATCAACGAAGTCTATATTATGACAGCCCATTGGATTTACGTCATTCCTCTCTCCATAGCATTTTTCGTTCGCAATACTTGTGGCAGAACAAGACAAACGCTACGCATTCTTCTCGTTCTACTTGCATTATATCTCGTCGTTTATAATGTTTCACTGCTCGTTCAGTATCTGTATTTCTAAACTTTAAATGATTATGAAAGCAAGCGTTTCTATCGTCCTATGTACTTACAATGGTGCAAAATACATCAGAGAGCAGTTAGATTCTATCCTTGCTCAGACGTATCCACTACACGAAATCATCGTGCAAGACGACCATTCCACCGATGAAACCACACAAATTCTTCAAGAATATGCTTGCAAACATAGCTTGATAAAGGTCTTCCAAAACGATTCAGCACAAGGAGTAAATGGAAATTTCCTTTCAACGATGCAGCGAGCAACAGGCGAATACATCGCTATTTCCGACCAAGACGACATTTGGGAAACAGATAAAATAGAGAATCAGATAAACAGTATCGGCGAAAACCTACTCTGTTCTGGACTTTCCCGCCCTTTTTCTACCGATGGTTCGTTTGCTTATTTCGACCAAAGGAAACGCAATATACACGCCATTCGTATGTGTTTTCTTTGTCTCCCTGGCCACACGTTGCTCTTTCGCCGTGAGCTTGTATGTATGCTGCCTCCATTAACCCACTCCATTTACAAATACTCTATGTACGATGCAGTCCTTTCCATAACGGCATCTGCACACAAAAGCATCGTATTCATCGACAAAATCCTTGTCAATTTCCGTCGCCATACAACTGCAACAACCTACAACGATTACAGCAAAAGCCTGCCATCGTGGCGCAATGCCCTACACATACTAAGGTGGGGAATTACCCATTTCAGCGAAACGAGAAAACAAGTGCACCCTCTTTTTGCAGCCAAGCTATCGCTATTAAACTATGTGAATGCCGATAACGAAGAAGCAAATGCAGCCAAAAAGATACTTGAATTGGAATTACAGAACGGTATTTTGCCTTTTATGAAACTGCAATACCACTGCATAAAGAACTATAAATACCTATTCCATACCGAAGGGAAAGGATTTGTCAGGTTGGTTCGAGCTGCACTCTACCCCATTATGCAGTTATATATGTACGCTAAATAAAAAGCAGAAATAAGACATAAAATAAGGAAATACACACATTAAACACTATAAAGCCCAACCTTTACTTTTACTTCTTGCGACGCAAATAGCCTATACACTCATCGAGCATTTTAGACCCTAACAGCTTCATAACAATGAAATAAGCCACAACAGCCAAGCCTATTCGCACCAACAAAAGCACAATAAGATTGTTAATGCTGCCCGTAGCCATATAAACTGCAGCCATAACAGCAGCCGAGACAAGCATATAAGGCACTATATCGAGCAATACGTCCCACAGACGAAGGGAGATTTCACGATGCGCAAAGTATTGCCAAACAAACAACCAAAGCACCGTAGCTACCGTATAGGCACTCACCATAAACACCATACCCTTACTATGACACAGCAAAACAAGCAACAACTGAACCGCAATAAGCGAAGTAGTTACCCACAAATATACATCTGACTTGCCACGACTTATCATTAAGTTCTGATACAACGTATAGAAAGGCAGGAAAGCACCACTGATACAAAGTATGCGAAGCAGCGGAACGCTATCTATCCACTTATCGGCAATGGACACAATGATAAACTCGTACGCCACCATACCCAAGCCAAACATTGCTGGGAAAGCCAAAAAAGCGGTGAAACGGAGCATTTTTCGGAATACAAGGACTTGCCTTTCGCGTTCAGCTTTCACTTCTACCAGTATCGGTTGCGCCACTTGAGAGGTGGTTCCCGAAACCATTGTGCTCGCCATTGTGTCCCATTTGAACGCCTGCGAGAAGTTTCCAACAGCGTTTGCCGTATAAAGGCGTCCGAAAATGAACGTCAGCAGATTCTGACTGACAACGTTTACCACCGTTGTAACCAATATTTTATAACTGAAAGAGAACATACGGCGCACAGGAGCAAAGTCTATCTTCAGCGATGGACGCCACGGAATAAGGAAAAAGCGTCCCAAACTTGTCAGCGTTATATACAACACCTGTTGCCAAGCCAAACTCCAATAGCCATAGCCTTGCAGTGCCAACACAATACCGACAATGCCCGAAACAACCAAAGACGACACACGCAAGATGATTGTTTCCTTTACCATAATGTTCTTAAACAGATATGCCGTCGGCGCAGTGCCGATTGCAGAGAACAGTAAGGAAACAAATAGAAAGCGAGAAAGGTCTATGAGTTCTGGGTGATGAAAGAAATCGGCAATGAGCGGAGCACTAAAGAAGAGCACAATATAAGAGCACCAGCTTACTATCGTGCTGAACCAAAACACAGAATTATAGTCGTTGTCGGTGGGATTCTCAAGGTTTGCAATTGCAGAAGTAAAGCCACTCTCCTGCAACGCCCCTGCTACGGCTGTGAAAACGGCAAGCATTCCCATCAAGCCATAGTCGGAATTAGAAAGCAAACGAGCCAGCAAGATGCCGATGAGCACGTTCAGAATTTGTATTGTACCATTGTTCAATGCTCCCCAGAACAGTCCTTTCGCCGTTTTTTCCTTTAATGTTTGCTCTGCCATTCTACCGTTGTTTTCGCACAAAAATGCACTTATTCGTTCAACTTATCCTATCTTTGGATAAGTTTTTTATTTTCCATTATAATATTTCTCCACATCTTTTTCAATACATTCGGGCACCAATCCTTTGATTGTGTGCCCGTTTTTTATGCGTAACCGTATATCTGTGCTGCTTATATTGATAAGCGGAATGTTCAACAATGTAACATTGTCGGACGGCAACGTGTTGCATTTTTCTACGGTTTCATCGCTCTTTCTCGGATAAACGGCAATACGATAGTTGGCTAAAATATCTTCTGCGTGATACCATTTGTCGAATGCCTGCCAATTGTCGCCCCCTATCAGAAGTACAAACTCGTAGGTTGGAAAGTCGGCAGAAAGTCGCTGCAACGTGTCCCAAGTATAAGAAGGCTTCGGCAAACGAAACTCATAGTCGCAGGCTACCATACCTTTTTTGCCGTTCAATGCTTTCCTAACCAACTGCAAACGCAGCGTATCGTCGAGTAGCTTGTCGTTTATTTTAAATGGATTTTGCGGCGAAACCATAAACCAAACCTCATCTAAACAGGCTTTTTGCAGAAAGATTTCTGCCAGTTTTATGTGTCCGTTGTGGATAGGATTGAACGAACCGCCGTATATTCCAACCTTCATTGCAACTTTATGCTTCTATGAATTGCTTTATAATGTTGTAGGCTTCCTCCTTTGCCTTTGCCAAATCGTCGTTCACGATAATATGGTCGAATTTATCGGCAAATGTAAGTTCATACTCCGCCTTGGCTATTCTGCTTTCTATGGCATCAGCCGAATCGGTCCGTCTGCCTTCCAAACGGCGGCGAAGTTCGGCGATAGAAGGGGGCTGAACAAACAAGCTGAGTGCCTTTTCGCCGTAAAACTGCTTTATATTGCAACCACCTTTCACATCGACATCGAAGATAACGTTTTGTCCCTTATCAGCCTGAGCCTCTACCTGACTCTTCAATGTGCCGTAAAAACGGTCGGTATAAACTTCCTCGTACTCCAAAAATTCGTTGTCTTCTATTCTCTTTTTAAACGCTTCGGGACTTAAAAAGATGTATTCCACCCCATCTTGCTCTGTGCCACGTGGCGCACGTGTGGTGCAACTGATAGAAAATGCCAACTTCAGTTCAGGGTGTTCGTTCATCAGCCACTGCACAATGGTACTTTTACCTGCTCCCGATGGTGCCGAAAATATTATGAGTTTTCCTTGCATTTGCTGTTTCTTTACAGTGCGTTCAGCACTTGTTCTTTTATCTGTTCCAGCTCGTCTTTCATCTTCACCACGATGTTTTGCATCTCGGCTTGATTGCTTTTAGAGCCTGTCGTGTTTATTTCGCGTCCCATCTCTTGTGCGATGAAACCGAGCTTTTTGCCCACGCCGTGCCCTTCTTCCGCCATTGTTTCACGGAAGTAGCTCAGGTGGTTGGTCAGACGCTGTCGTTCCTCGCTTATATCAAGTTTCTCGATATAGTAGATCAGTTCTTGCTCCAAGCGGTTCTTATCGTAATCCACCTTTGCCACTTGTTCCAAGCCTTCTATGATTTTCTCTTTTATCTTCGGTACACGGCTTTCTTCGTAGGGTTCTATACTCTTCAGAAGAGCTTCTATATTATCAATTTTCTCGTGAAATTTGCGTTCGAGTGCAGCACCTTCCTGCTTACGGAAGTCCACCAAGTTCTCTATGGCTTCGCTGATGGCTTTCTTTGCTGCCTCCCACTCTGCCTCGTCGAGCACCTCTATTTCGGTTTTCGTTGTAACGTCGGGCATACGCAGCAACGTAGAAAACCAGTCGGTAGGTTCGGGAATACCCATTTGTGCCGCTATATTCTTTATCTGGCGATAGTAGTTTTCTACGAGTTTCGCATTGATGGGCGTTGCGTCCAACGCTGCATCTTTCTCTATCCACAACGAGAAATCCACCTTTCCACGCTCTAAACGCTTGGCAATGGTCTGCCTTATTTCCATTTCCTTCTCTCTATACAGAGGGGCAATGCGGGTTGAAAGGTCAAGATTCTTGCTGTTTAGCGACTTTACCTCTACGCTTATTTTCTTTTCTTTGTAGGTTACGACAGCTTTACCGTAGCCCGTCATTGATAATATCATAATCCTTACGTTTAATTAATGCAAAAGTACAAAAAAGAGCCGAAAGCACCAAATTGCCATCACTTCCTTTTAAAAGTTACTTGCTGACAAGTCTTTATATATTCTTCTAAAACCATTATAACCACTGTTGCCACAAATAAAAGTCCTGCAAATCGGTGAGCATATGAAAGAACAGCCCGATACCGATGGGGCGAAGCCACCAAGGCAGTTTCAGTTTCTCGTAGGGAAGCACGCACAGAAGTGCATAGACACCTACCATAAAATAGGAATGAAGCAGGTGAAAACCCACACTGCAACGGTCGGGATTGAATATAGGTGTCGCCAGTAAATGGTCTAAATCTACAAGCATTGTTGCCAACATAATCCAAAACGCCTTCACCCTGCGTTCGCGCCTAAAGAACTGTGCAAACAGCAAGGGTGCAAGAAAATGAAGCCCATAGTGAATAATGGTTCTTAATAATGCGATTGTCATTTCTTGTTTTAAATCGTTAGAAGTATGCAAATATAGTCCATTTCCTTAAAACTCCCATCATTTTGCTGAAAAGTTAGGATATTTTTACGTTCGGTTCTTTCAGACAGGGCTATTCGGAGAACAGCTACGCTAACTGTAAACAAATCTTAATACGAAAGAAGTTACAGTACCAAATGTTAATTTTGAAAATGCAAGAAATATTTGGCTAAAAAATCAGAAATAAGCATTGGCAAAGCGTTTTCTATACCGCCAGTTTGCAAAAGTGCCGCTTTCGCAAGGCAAAACAATAGGTTTCATCGAGCAAAAGCGGCACTTTTGGAATGTAAAAACGGCTCTTTTACAAGGCAAAACCGCATCTATATTTCCACAAAAGTATTCGTTTTATTACATTAAAGATGCTATTTCGTTGCACAATACTACCCAACAAGTGAATAATAGGCTATGATTAAGCAACTTACAATAGCACGCAAACAATGGCGTTATTTGAAAACAAACAATCTGAAGCGCAGAAAAGTGCCCGTAATTCCGTTGCTAAAGCCTCAATAATTTAACAGCAAGCGCATCTAATTTGCATATATTAACAAATGACAAAGACATTGATTAAATTATAAGGAAAATCGCAAAGCAATGTTCAACAAATATAAGGCTACACTGCGTGTTACCGATTAATTTGCTAACTATCTGAAAAAAGGAAGTCATTTTTTTGTTCTTTCCTTGATTTAGTGTATCTTTGCAAAAAGAAAATCTTAACGTTGGAGGGCGGTTAATGGCACTTAGCAACCTCCATATACAATTCTATTTACATACAGAGCAATATGATTCTATTTTTCTTGGCTTCTAATGACACTGTCATTGCTACTGAAATCGACCACAACCCTACGCAGGAAGAGGTTGAAAAGTTGAGTTGGCTTTATGGCAACGCAAAAGTGTTGAACGACAAAGAACTGTCGGGCTACTACCTCGGACCACGCCGCGAAATGATTACTCCTTGGAGTACAAATGCCGTTGAAATCACCCAAAATATGGGTATCAGTGGCATTTCTCGTATAGAAGAATACTTCCCTTCGCAGTCGATGGAAGCTAATCCAGACAGAATGATATTCCGCAACTACGATGGATTGAATCAAGACATCTTCACGGTGGATATTCAGCCAGCAGAAATACAGTTCGTTGACAATCTTGAGAAGTTCAACGAGGAAGAAGGCTTGGCACTGTCGCCAGAGGAAATAGAATATTTACATAAGGTAGAAAAGCAGAACAACCGCCCACTGACCGACTCGGAAGTGTTTGGTTTTGCACAAATAAACTCGGAGCACTGTCGCCACAAGATATTCGGCGGCGAGTTCATCATCGACGAAAAGGTGATGGAAAGCAGTCTTTTCAACCTTATAAAGAAAACAACAAAGGAAAATCCAGGCAAGATTCTGTCTGCTTACAAAGACAATGTAGCCTTTGCAGAAGGTCCCGAAATAGAGCAGTTTGCTCCAAAAAACCAAAGCACGTCCGACTTCTTCCGTGTGAAGAACATTGAGAGTGTTATCTCACTGAAGGCTGAAACCCACAATTTCCCTACTACCGTAGAACCTTTCAACGGTGCTGCAACGGGCACAGGTGGCGAAATTCGCGACCGTATGGGCGGCGGTGTAGGCTCTTGGCCTATTGCAGGAACAGCAGTTTATATGACAGCTTACCCACGCTTGCAAGACGAAAACGGAAAGATGCCCGCCTTGCGCGATTGGGAGGAGATACTGCCAGTGCGCGAATGGCTCTATCAGACGCCTCAACAGATACTTACGAAAGCCTCTAACGGTGCAAGCGACTTTGGCAATAAGTTCGGACAACCGCTGATTGCAGGTTCTGTATTGACTTTCGAACACCAAGAAAACGGCGAGAAATATGCTTACGACAAGGTGGTTATGCTTGCTGGCGGTGTAGGTTACGGTGCGAAGCGCGACTGCTTGAAGAAAACGCCACAGCCAGGAAACAAAGTTGTTGTTGTAGGTGGCGACAACTATCGCATCGGACTTGGTGGTGGCTCGGTATCGTCGGTAGACACTGGACGCTATTCAAGCGGAATCGAGTTGAATGCTATCCAGCGTGCCAATCCCGAAATGCAGAAGCGTGCCTACAATCTTGTTCGTGCATTGGTGGAAGAAGACGAAAACCCTGTTGTTTCTATTCACGACCACGGTTCGGCAGGACACTTGAACTGTTTGAGCGAATTGGTAGAAGATTGTGGCGGCAGAATAGATATGGACAAGCTGCCTATCGGCGACAAAACGCTGAGCGCAAAGGAAATCATCGCCAACGAATCGCAAGAACGTATGGGCTTGCTGATAGACGAGAAGTATCTCGACCACGTGCGTCGCATTGCCGAACGCGAACGTGCGCCGATGTATGTGGTAGGCGAAACAACGGGCGATGCACACTTCTCTTTCGTTCAGAAAGATGGTGTAAAGCCATTCGACCTTGATGTTGCGCAAATGTTCGGACACTCACCGAAGACCGTAATGAAGGACGAAACGGTGGAACGCAAATATGCCGACGTTGCTTACGATATTGCAAAGATTGACGATTACGTTACACGTGTGCTGCAATTGGAAGCTGTAGCTTGCAAGGATTGGCTCACAAACAAGGTGGACCGCTCGGTTACAGGACGTGTGGCACGCCAGCAATGCCAAGGACAAGTGCAGTTGCCACTGTCTGACTGTGGTGTGGTAGCACTCGACTACCGTGGCTATAAGGGCATCGCCACCGCTATCGGACACGCTCCGCAAGCAGGTTTGGCATCGCCAGAAGCAGGCTCGGTGCTCTCTGTGGCTGAGTCGCTGACCAATATTGTATGGGCTCCGCTTGCCGATGGAATGGACAGTATCAGTCTTTCAGCAAACTGGATGTGGCCCTGCCGTGCGCAAAAGGGAGAAGACGCACGCCTTTACAGTGCAGTGAAAGCCTTGTCGGATTTCTGCTGCGCCATTGGTGTGAACGTACCGACAGGTAAGGATTCGCTATCGCTTACACAGCAATATCCTAACGGCGAGAAGATTGTTTCGCCAGGAACAGTCATCGTTTCAAGCGGTGCAGAGGTGAGCAATGTGCGCCAAGTGGTTTCGCCTGTATTGGTGAACGATAAGAATACACGCCTTTATCACATCGATTTCAGCTTCGACGAGCAGCGTCTGGGTGGTTCTGCCTTTGCACAGAGCTTGGGCAAGGTTGGTTCTGACGTTCCTACCGTGAAGGAGCCTCGCTACTTCTGCGATTGCTTCGATGCCATTCAAGAGATGATTCGCCGCGGTTGGATTCTTGCAGGACACGATATTTCGGCTGGTGGTATGATTACAACGCTGCTCGAAATGACTTTTGCAAATCCTGAAGGTGGTCTGAATATCAACTTGCACGATATGCAAGGCGATGACATTATGCGTAAGTTGTTTGCCGAAAATCCAGGTGTCATCATTCAAGTTGCCAACGAACGCAACGACGAAGTGAAGGCTTTCTTGGAGGATAACTGCATTGGCTTCGCACGCATTGGCTATCCAAACACCAAAAACCGTACGCTTAGCATTGCCGATGGAAGTTGGAAACACGACTTCGACATCGACTCTTTGCGCGAATCTTGGTACGAAACATCTTACTTGTTAGACCGTAAACAGACTGCAAATGGGTTAGCCGAGAAACGACACGATAACTATAAGAAGCAACCAATAGAGATGAAGTTTAACGAAAGCTTCACAGGTAAGTTGCAGCAGTACGGTTTAAATCCAAATAGATGGAAGGACAACAACACAACAACCCATCAGACACACCGTAAACCAAAGGCTGCCATCATTCGAGAAAAGGGAACTAACGGCGACCGCGAAATGGCTTATAGCCTCTATCTTGCAGGTTTCGAGGTGAAAGATGTTACGATGACCGACCTCATTTCGGGTCGCGAAACACTTGAAGAAATGAATATGATAGTATTCTGTGGCGGTTTCTCTAACTCTGACGTGCTCGGTTCGGCAAAGGGTTGGGCAGGTGCTTTCCTCTATAATCCAAAGGCTAAGCAGGCACTCGACAACTTCTATGCACGCGAAGATACACTGTCGCTCGGCATCTGTAACGGTTGTCAGTTAATGGTAGAGCTAAATCTTATCAACCCAGAGCACAAGCATCGCTCACGATTGACATACAACGACAGCCACAAGTTTGAAAGTGCTTTCCTCGGATTGAGCGTTCCAGAGAACAAGAGCATTATGTTAGGGTCGCTCAGTGGCAGCAAACTTGGCATTTGGGTGGCACACGGAGAGGGCAAGTTTATGCTTCCTGAACCTGAAGACCGTTATAATATTGTTGCGAAATACAACTATGCACAATATCCGGGCAACCCGAACGGCTCTAATTACAATGTAGCTGGTATCTGCTCTGACGACGGTAGACACCTCGCAATGATGCCTCACCTCGAACGTTCTGTATTCCCTTGGCAACAAGCGTGGTACCCAATAGACCGTCGCAACGACGAAGTTACGCCGTGGATAGAAGCATTTGTCAATGCACGCCAATGGGTTGAGGAACGAATAAAATAATAATGTCAGATAACAAGAACAAAGAACTAAACAACACAAGCCTGTCTTCTTCTGCCTCAAACGGAAGAGGTGGGCTTGCTATTTATTGGAATGCCTTCAAGACATTCTTCAAGATTGGTGCGTTCACGCTCGGAGGTGGCTACGCTATGATTTCTATTATAGAGAACGAGGTAGTAGAAAGACAAAAGTGGATAAGCAAGGAAGAGTTCGTAGACCTTATTGCAATGGCGCAGAGTTGCCCTGGCGTTTTTGCTGTAAACATAAGTATTTTCGTTGGATACAAGCTTCGTAAGACGCCAGGAGCGTTATGCACAAGTCTGGGAGCGGTGTTGCCATCGTTTCTTATGATTCTTCTTGTTGCCCTGTTCTTCCATCAGTTTATGGACTTAGCGTGGGTAGAAGCTATGTTTCGTGGCATTCGCCCTGCCGTAGTGGCACTCATTGCCGTGCCCACATTTAATCTTGCGAAAAGAGCAAAGATTAATCTTGCCAACTGCTGGATACCCATTGTTACAGCATTACTCATTGCCTATTTAGGTGTAAACCCTATTTACATACTCATTGCTGCTGTTGCAGGCGGCTATCTGTATGGTAAATTCATAGCCCCAACCGAATAGATATGATATTTCTACAACTCTTTTACACATTCTTTACGATTGGACTGTTTGGCTTCGGTGGCGGTTACGGTATGCTTTCGCTTATCCAAACCGAGACAGTGATACGCCATCACTGGCTCTCTTCAGCGGAATTTACCAATATCGTAGCTATTTCGCAGATGACCCCTGGTCCTATTGGCATAAACTCTGCAACCTATTGCGGCTATACGGCAGTGCATAATGCTGGCTTTACAGGCGGAATGGCAGTGTTAGGCAGCATTACAGCCACATTCGCATTGGTGCTACCGTCGCTTATTTTGATGCTTCTCATCAGCAAGATATTCCTGAAGTATATGAAGACGTCGTTGGTTCAATCCATCTTTATGAGCGTACGCCCTGTTGTAGTAGGGTTGTTGGCAGCAGCTACACTGCTGCTTTGCAATGCCGAAAACTTCTCGCGACCTAACATGAACTTATGGCATTTCTGCATCAGCATTGCCCTTTTCCTTGCCACTTTTGTTGGTACGATGTGGCTAAAGATAAACCCAATCCGTATGATTTGCTATTCTGCAGTTGCAGGATTGGTACTCCTTTATTAAAAAGGAAGAAATGAAGAACAACCCTCGCAATGCAAGCCGTCTACATAAAAGAAACGTTTTCACAACTACCCTACTCTGCTTAGACACCTTATTATATATAGGAGGAAAAGCTTAGAAAGATGTAAATATTTTTCACAAATATATCTTTCATCTAACTCTCTCTTTATCAATACATTGTAAAACCTATTGTTTTACATTCCAAAAGCGGCTGTTTTGCACGGTAAAAGCGTAGGTTTTGCATCGTAAAACAGCCGCTTTCGCAACGTCAAATCGCAATTATCATTTTCCAATGAAATTATCTTTACAAAATAAAAGAACTTTTAGGGTGTTTTCATCAAGCAGCGTAAAGAAAGTTTTACAAAAAGAATGAATCTTTTTAACACTTGTTGTTGATAGATATTTCTATAAAAATACGGATTTGTTAAGAAAGGTATGAATAAATTTGGATTTATGGATTTTAATGCCTAAATTCGCTGCAAACAATGGTATTGTTGTAGCTATGAACAATTTAAAGAAAGGAGTTTAGTATGAAAAAAGATTTACTCATCTGTATTATCGGGCTATGTATGCTCGCAATACCTGCTTATGCCGATGGTGATGAAACCTTAACACCGTCGAAGTGCAGTATTGAAAACAAACTCGTATATGAGCCTATAAACGAGGTTTATATTACGTTTGCAAGCCATATTGGTATAGCCAAAGATGCGAAAGCAACGATAACGTGCAACGGTAATACAATGGCGACCGGCGTAATCGGTTCTTATACCTATAAAGAAGAGGGCATTGCGACTATCGCTTTCGACAAGATTGTTCTTCCAAAGGGCAAAGCCTATAAGTTGGAAATACCGGCGGGAGCTATCTATTTGGAAGGTACGCCCACTGTGAAAACAGGAAATCTGAAGTTCGAATTTACTGTTCCCGAGAAGATTACAGGTGCTGAATGTACGGTGGAGAACGGTTCTGTGGTTGTAACGGAACGGTCTATATGGTTCTATTATAAAACAGAGACAGAGCCAATCGGCAATCCAACCATGACGTTGTATCGTGAAGGTGTGCCCGTAAGGACACTTAAGGCGCACGTAGGCTGGGATTGGGGTCTGGGGCAGGTATATGCTGACTTTGGAAAAGAAATGAACTTCGAGAAAGGTGTGCACTTTTCACTTGTGTTGCCCGAAGGAAGTCTGAGTCCAAGGTTCCGCACAGACATTACCAACGAGGAAGCAAAGGTAGATTTCATCGGCGGATATACGAAACCATTGGAGTCGATAAGTTACGTATGGTGCAGTCTTTTTGACAACCATAATATCGACGTGATTGACGAAGTTCGCTTCTTCTACAACCAAGCTGTTGTGCTTTCGCCCAATCCGAAGATACTGTTGTTGAAAGTAGACCAAACACTTATCAAGGAGGTAACACCAGTATTGACTGAAGAAAATGGGCAGTGGGTGGTGTCTTGCAACTTCGGAGGCGTGAAAGTTCCGGAGGAAGGATGTTGCATAACTATTCCTGAAGGAACTGTCATCTCGGCTAATGGCGACGTGGTAGTTAATGCCAAGAACACTTTTGACGTGAATGTAACTACCAAGATTGGTAATGTATCGAACCGAAACATTGAAGTCAAGGCGTCCGACGGAAAAGTTGTCATCGACAACGCACCCATAGGCGGAAAGCTGTATGTATATTCTGCAGAAGGAAAGAAAGTTGCCGAACGATTTGTTGCTTCGCCATGCCTAACATTGGAGTTGCCGTCGAAAGGCATCTACATTGTAGCCATTAACGGTAAGACATATAAAGTCAATATACGATGATAGGTTCGTCAGAAGCTACCAGCATGCAATTATGGTATCAACAATATGGTAGAAAGAACTTCAAGCCATCATAATTGACAGAAAAGAAATAGCGTAAAGTGTTGCTCGTAGATACTTTACGCTATATCTATAAACTTTTGTCAAGTAGAAATAATTTTATTTTCGCTCTCTTAGAGCATCAAGTATGGAAGTGTAACGTATAACAATGAATAACGAAAAAGAACGATATGGAACAGACAAAACGTCTTCGTCCAGTGTGCGAACATAATGCAGGCATACAGTGTCCTTGCCCAAAAGAATGTCCACGCCATGGCAAATGTTGTGCCTGCGTGGCACATCATCGTCGGCAAGGTGTATTGCCTTTCTGTTTAAAAGGCTTGGCATAATAATTGCACACCTTTATATAGAAGCAACATCGGCGATGAAATAATATAAATGCAGCGAACAAGATAGGAAAAAGAACAAGAGAAACAGAATATGAAAAGCTTTGGTAAGAAAGCGTGGATACTTCCACAGCCTGTGCTGATTATCGGCACATACGACGAAAACGGTAAGCCTAACGCTATGAATGCAGCGTGGGCAGGGCAATGGGACAACCATGAAATTATGATTTCAATGGGAAAGCACCAGACAACAGAGAATTTAAACCTTAAAGGAGAGTTCACAGTGGCTTTTGCTACGGCAGAAACGATGGTCGCTGCCGACTTTGTAGGCATTGTAAGTCAGAAGAACGACCCTGACAAGATGGCGAAAACGGGTTGGACAGTTGTAGCTTCTGAAAACGTAAATGCACCTGTCTTCACCAATTTTCCTATGACAATGGAGTGTCGCATCAAAGAAAAGCAGAAAGAATCAGCTACAGGTTGCTACATCATTGCAGAGATAGTGAATATTCTTTGCGACGAGAAGTATCTTGCAGAAGACGGCAAACCAGATGTCGAGAAGATGAATCTTATCACCTTCGACCCTGTTCACATGGGATATATTCAGTTGGGCAAGCGCGCAGGCAATGCGTTTTCAGACGGCAAGGCTTTGAAGTAAGGAGGGTGTCAGTCTCAAATAGATCGAATGATAATTTCTAAATAAAGGTATTTTAAATAAACAGTAACGATTATGTTTGAACACATTGCAGATTTCACGGCATGGCCAATACTTACGGGTATCCTCATCGGCTATATTGCGAACCGCATTATGAGTGGCGAAGGCAAAGGGTGTTGCATGAATCTTATCGTAGGTATCATCGGTAGTTATGCAGGAACTCTCATCAGTCATCTGCTTGATATAAACCTGTTTGGCAAGGGTTATATTACCAATTTCGTATTCTGCGTGCTTGGTGCAGTGTCAGTATTATGGATTTGGAAGAAACTTTTTGATTAGTATGATGACCATTGATACCACCAATATGTGCTCGCACCTGCAGCAGAAACTGTTCGATGAAGGTGGCGTTTATCATCATATTTGGACGGCAATGCAAGATGAAGACAATCTGACGGCAGTTGTTCGCTCTCGCCAATTGCATATTTACCGCAACGGAAAGAAAGTACTGGTGCTGGCAGGTAAGGCAAAACCAAAGATTATAAGAGAAGACAAGCTCTGCGAAATGATTTCTGAAGATATGCTGAAATGAAGCTGACGTATATTTTTCATAGCGGTTTTGCCATCGAAACGGAAACTTGTGTACTTATTTTCGATTGCTGGAGAGACCCTGCTGGGGTTGTTTCAAAGGTTCTTTCCACCACAAAGCCAGTTTATGTGTTCGCCAGCCATTTCCACGAGGACCACTTTACAAAGGAGATATTGAAGTGGCGAAGTGCGTATTCGTCGCTTTCTTTCACCTATATCCTTTCCAAGGATATATTGAAGCACAGAAGAGCCGTCAAGGAAGATGCAGATGCGTGGCTGGCAAAGGGTGCTGAGTGGCACAACAAGCACATTAAGGTTTATGCGACTGGCAGCAACGACAGTGGTGTTTCGTGGATAGTGGAAGTTGATGGTAAGCGTATTTTCCATGCAGGCGACCTCAACAATTGGTACGCCCGTTTTCTTACAGAAGACTATAAGGGAGGTACTATCTTCAGCGAGGAGTTCGGAGAGGTTAATCCGATGCAAGATGAGAAACGCTTTCTTGGCGAGTTGAAGGATATTAAGAAGATTGCAGACTCCTTTGATGTTGTGATGTTTCCGATAGATGGTAGAATAGGGAACGGATATACGCGTGGTGCCCGACAGTTCATCGAGCAATTCAAGGTAGGCTTATTCGTTCCGATGCACTTCGTGGTAAGCGGATTTGAGAGTGCCTGGCGTATGAAAGAGTTTACCGATGAATGCGATATTCCCTTCTGGAGCATTGCCTATGAGGGTGAAACAATGGAACTATAAACGAAGAAGTGTAACATGAATACAGTTGCTTTACGCCTTCTTAATCAGCAGCTTATATGCCCGCAGTTTACGACCGTCGAGGAAGTGGCAGATTATATGTGCGCTATGCAGGCGCAGGACTATCGCATGATGCGTTGGGCAGTGGCAATGCGCACAAAAAATCCATCGGCAACGGCATTCAAAAAGGCATTCGACGATGGGCGCATCGTCAGGCTTCACCTGATGCGTGGTACGTGGCAGATAGTTTCGGCTGCGAACTATTGGTGGCTGTTGGAGCTGTGTGCGCCACGAGCAATCAGCGTTATCAAGGGATTCATGAGCGGCAATAAGATTGCCATTTCTGACGAAGAACTGCTGCGTGTGCGCGAAATCATTGCCCAGACGGCAGCCGATAAGGGCAGTGTAACGAAAGATGACTTCGTGCAAACATTGGCAGAGAAGGACATTGTCATGAACTCCCATCGTTTGAGTTATCATATTCGTATGGCTGAAATAGCAGGCGTTATCTGCAGCGGAGCCTTGTTGCCCACGAAAACAACGTATGCTCTCGCTGCCAACAAGGTTGCCCCCACTACGCCAATAGACAGAGATGAGGCACTGATGCGTATGGCACGGCTATACTTTAACAGCCGCCAACCTGCTACTTTGGACGACTTTGTATGGTGGTCGGGACTGACTATGCGCGACTGTCGCAAAGGTATTGCGCTATTAGGCGATAGCATTCATAAGGAAAACTACCTTGGGCGAGAGTTCTACCTCACTGATGCCTGCCGCTCGAGAGGTTTCCGAAAGGGCAAGTATCTGTTAGTGCCACCTTACGACGAATACTTGATTAGCTACAAGAGCCGCGACATTGTGCTGCCACCCGAATACAAGTACAAAGCCCATAACAACAACGGCATCTTCCAGCCCATTATCGTTCACGATGGTGTAGTTTGCGGAAACTGGGCTCCATATAAGGATAGTCCGCAACCATCGTTCTTCCTCGGCGACCACGATACGGATTTGCAAGCCGAATGGAACGCCTACAAGAAATTTCTTTAGGTTTACTGATACGTGTTTGTGAAGAGCAAAAGATGGTAACAAATGTGCCCTTTGTCGGTGTGTCAGTTATGTTACAATGTACAAATGTTATCAAAAGTGCATGCTAAAAATGCCGTGGCACAAGTTTTGCACGTTAGCTATCGAACAACATTAGTAACAAAATTAAAAACGATAGATTATGAAGTTCGAGAAAGGAAAAGTATTTGTAGCAAGTGAATTGGTAGACTATACAGAAGGCGGTGTAGTGAGTAAGGAATTGGTTCATAGCAATGCAGGCAGCGTAACGCTCTTCAGTTTTGATGCCGGTCAGGGACTTTCGCAGCATACTGCGCCTTTCGATGCGTTTATTCAGGTGGTAGACGGCGAGATGGTTCTCAATGTAGAGGGTATAGACCATCGTATCAAGGCAGGCGAAAGTTTCATTATCCCAAGCGGCGCACTCCACTCTGTGAAGGCAGAACAGCGTTTTAAGATGATAATAACGATGATAAGGGGATAAAATATTATTGCTGTCTGGTAAAACTTTTATATCATAAAAACAGTTGCGGGGGTTGCCTTTAAATGGGCAATCCCGTTTCTTTTTGAGCCAACCTTGTCGGTGTCGTAGTAGGAACTTTTTGCGTTGGTTTTGTAAAAAATAATTCTCTTAAAAAGTGATAACTGCGTTTTGACATTGCGAAAGCGGCTGTTTT
>ENA-OWND01000041-OWND01000041.1-metagenome-genome-assembly--contig:-NODE-41-length-77864-cov-8.294735_pt1 | contig 77864 bp, 68 predicted proteins | sample MGYA00245342_ERZ651119 | MGnify/ENA primary metagenome ERZ651119 (study PRJEB26857, sample SAMEA4031756) | metagenome | biome: human; feature: oral; material: saliva | place: Philippines | collected 2014 | study... | reverse complement strand
CTGCTCAACGGTAAGGAAATCGCTACATCCCGTCAAAGGAATCATTAGCAAGGCCAGCAAACCATATTTCATTATATTTCTTTTCATTTTTCAGCATCTTTTTTAGATTGATTAGTTATTTTTTGAGTATGGGGGGACTGTTCAGTTTTTTGTGCTAATGCACCAGCTTTAGTGCCCAATTTTATTTCTGATTTAACAGAAAGTTTTGTTTCTAGTTGGGTTACTTTCTTCGAATTTTCTTTTTTTATTTCAGAAGATTTTTCTACAGGTGCAATATTGATTTCAGATGTTATTTGGGATTTTTGTGGTTCTTTTTCTGATATTGGTTGATTAACAGAGATCGACTCATTCACTATTTCTTTATGAATAACCTCTTTTGATGGTTTAGTTTCTTTTATACCTTTAGTTTCCTCAGACAACAGATCTTTTTGAGATTTTGCACCTTCTTCGTTTTTTTCTACCGCTTGCAACGTTTTTTCTTCTGCATTCGTTGTTACAGATTGTTGTGTATCTGAAGGATTCTGTTGTAATCTTGATTCAATTGAACGATCACAAGCAACGAGCAAGGCTATCCCCACTCCGCCTAAAACTAACATTTTTTTCATTTTATATCCTTATAAATTGTAAAAAATAAAATGAGCCAAAAACGACTCATTTTATAATATTTTTTAACGCATTGTAACAAATTCTTCTGAACCCGTTGGGTGAATCGCCACGGTGTTATCAAAGTCTGCTTTGGTTGCTCCCATCTTGATTGCTACCGCAAAGCCTTGGATCATCTCATCAACCCCAAAGCCGATACCATGTAAACCGACGACTTTCTCTTCTGATCCAACACACACTAACTTCATTCGGCAAGGTTGGCGATGTTGTGTTACCGCTGTATACATTGCCGTGAATGAAGATTTATACACTTTTACATTCTCTTCACCATATTGCTTAATTGCTTGTGGTTCGGTTAAACCCACTGTACCAATTGGCGGATGGCTAAATACCACGGTTGGCACCAGGTTGTAATCTAAGTGTTCATTCGGTTTATTGTTGAATAAACGCTCAGATAAACGGCGACCCGCAGCTACTGCTACTGGCGTTAATTCAATACCACCTTCGATAATATCGCCCACAGCATAAATACCTTCTACATTGGTGTTTTGGAATTTGTCGACGATAATTTGACCTCGCTCATTTGTTTTCACGCCTGTTACTTCAAGATTGATCACATCTGTTGCAGGCTCACGACCGATTGCCCAAATAAGGCTATCTACTGTTGTTTCTCGACCATCTTTAAGTTTCAATGTGAGTGAACCATCCACATTTTTTACCACTTTCTCAGGCAGTGCGTGTGTATGTAAATGAATGCTATCTTGTTCCATCACTTGCATCAACGCTTCTAAAATATAAGGATCTTGACTACGTAATGGAGCATGTTGGCGGACAAACAAATGCGTTTCTGTTCCTAAGCTATTAAATACGCCTGCGATTTCTACCGCAATGTAACCAGCTCCTACAACCGCTACGCGTTTTGGCAGAGAATTTAATGCAAAGACACCATCTGAAGTGATACCATACTCAGCCCCTTCAATGGTAGGAATGCTTGGACGACCACCCGTAGCAATTAAGATATGATCTGCGGTGACTAATTCAGTTGAACCGTCTGCATAAGTGACTTCAATCGTTTTCGCATCTTTAAAACGTGCAAAGCCGTTTAACACGTCCACGTTATTTTTTGCTAATACATTGTTGTATGAAGTGTGAATACGACCGATATACGCTTGGCGGCTTTCTACCAATTTTGCGTAATCAAAACCTTTCACTTCTACATCAAAACCGTAATCTGGCGCATATTGATTGATTGCATCCGCAATATGAGCACCGTAGAACATCACTTTTTTCGGCACACAGCCCACGTTTACACAGGTTCCGCCTAAGTGTTTCGCTTCGATAATCGCACATTTTTTACCATAGCTTGCCGCACGGTTGATAGAAGCAATACCGCCTGAACCGCCACCGATAGCAACATAATCGTAATGTTTAGTCATTTTTTATTCCTTATTGATAAAATAAAAGCGGTCTGATTTTAACCGCTTTTTGTAAAAATGTATTGAATTATTGTGATAGGTTATCAGCCTAAATATTCTGACGAGGCACAGAGTTGGCGTAGCCGAATTGTCGCCACGCTTCATAAACGACCACCGCAACTGAGTTCGATAAATTCATACTGCGACTATCTTTACACATCGGAATACGAATTTTTTGAGCTATCGGTAGCGTGTCTAAAATCTCTTTAGGAATCCCCCTACTTTCAGGGCCGAACATCAAAAAATCGCCTAGTTCATACTGCACATCACTATGATTCGGTTCTCCTTTTGTGGTTAAAGCAAAAAGACGTTTTGGCTTCGCCGTTGCTAAGAAATCCTCAAAATTTTTATATTTTTTGATGTCTACAAACTCGTGATAATCCAAGCCTGAACGCTTTAATTTTTTATCATCCCACGTAAAACCAAGTGGTTCAATCATATGTAAGCGAAAGCCACAGTTTGCACAAAGTCGAATAATATTCCCGCTATTTTGTGGAATTTCGGGTTCATATAAAACAATATCTAACATTTTCGTCTCACTTTTTTTCGCTATTTAATTTGCGTTTCAATAATGCCGCCACCTAAGCAAACTTCGCCCAAGTAGAACACAGCGGATTGACCTGGGGTTACAGCGATTTGTGGCTCATCAAAAATCACTTTGATGGTGTTGTCATCAAGCGGTTGAATTTCACACGGAATATCCGCTTGGCGGTAGCGCGTTTTCACTGTGCAGCGTAAGTTTTCACGCAGCGGTTGCATATCTACCCACGTCAATTGTGAAGCAATTAAACCCGAAGAAAGCAAGGCGGAATTATCGTGTCCTTGTGCAACTACTAATACATTATTGATTAAATCTTTTTCCACCACATAGAACGGATCTTCGCTTAAGCCTTTCACTCCGCCAATACCTAAACCTTTGCGCTGTCCGAGGGTGTGATACATTAAGCCATCGTGGCGACCAATTACTTTACCTTCTACGGTACGGATTTCACCTGGTTGAGCAGGCAGAAAGCGGGCTAGAAAGTCTTTAAATTTGCGTTCGCCGATAAAGCAGATCCCTGTGGAATCTTTTTTCTTCGCCGTAGCTAAACCAAGATCTTCAGCAATTTTGCGCACAATCGGCTTTTCAATTTCACCCACTGGAAACAAACTTTGCCCAATCTGTTTTTTATTTAACGCATAGAGAAAGTAACTTTGGTCTTTATTTTCATCTAAACCACGTAATAATTGTGCATTGACATCGTCCCCACTACGGCGAACATAATGCCCAGTGGCAATATAATTTGCCCCTAAATCTTCAGCCGCATACTCTAAAAAGGCTTTGAATTTGATCTCTTTGTTGCACAAAATATCAGGGTTCGGCGTGCGACCTGCTTTATATTCACTTAAAAAATGCTTGAATACGTTATCCCAGTATTCCGCTGCAAAGTTAATTTTGTGCAGTTTCATCCCCAATTTATCCGCTACCGCTTGAGCATCGGCTAAATCCGCTGCTGCAGTGCAATAATCTGTGTCGTCATCCTCTTCCCAGTTTTTCATAAACAAGCCTTCGACTTGATAGCCTTGTTGTTGAAGAATAAACGCAGAAACAGAGGAATCCACCCCACCAGACATACCGATAATCACTTTTTTCTTAGCGTTTTCGGCAAGTTGTTCGGAGGTTAAGGTTGGAAAGTGTTGGTTGTAAGTGTTTGAATTTAACATAGTTCTCCCGTAACTTCGGTTAAGGCGAAGCACATTTGGTTTATTAAAGTTAAAGGACTCTACGCCCTTGCCTATATATTGTCAATACGAAAACTTTGAAGGTTAAACTTCTGCTATATGCTTTCTATTTTTGATAAAAAATGTTGCCTATTTGTTTTATATTTTCAATTAAATCTGGATTATTGATTTGATGACATCCAAATCGGTGTCTCCATATTTTTGTACTTCATCCGTTAAATAGGTGATAGATTTTTGATAGTTTTGAAAACGTTGTTTCTAACGGATATTCAGCCATACTTTAGGCTCTTTCTGCTTGTTCAACCAACCACGGACAAGGCACAAATCTATTCCCGTAAATTTGCTGGTGAACTTGAAGCTGTTTCACAATCTCTTTTGCACTCACTTTTTTCATATAGGCATAAATACCACCTCTGAATTGCGGGAAGCCAGTGCCGAGCACAGAAGCGACATTTCCTTCTTCAGGAGATTGGATTACTTTTTCGTGCAAACACCAAGCGGCTTCGTTGATCATTCGTAAAATACACCGACGGGCGATCTCTTCTGCTTCCAAGTCATTTTGTGTGATGGTTTCCATCACGTGATAGATACTTTTATCCTCTTGCAAGCGTGTGCCGTGCTTGTCATACATATAGAAGCCACGTTTGTTTTTGCAGCCTTTTCGTTCGTTGCGAATGAGTAGCTCTGCTTTAGCTGGCATTTCGAAACGTTCGCCATAAGCTTTTACTAAGGCAGGTATGGCTTTGTTTAGCACGTCTAAGCCCATTTCATCTATCATTGCAAGCGGTCCAATTTTGAAGCCGAATTCTTGTAACGAGCGGTCGATAAATTCAATCGCTTCACCATCAATCACACATTGCATCGCTTCAAGCAATAATGGCGTGAGCAAGCGGTTGATAAAATAACCTTGCGTATCAGAAACCAACAAAGGCACTTTACCTTGCTGGATCGCAAAATGGATTGCGGTGGCAATCGTGTGTTCGCACGTGCCTTCGTGGGGGATAATTTCCACCAATTGCTGTTTGGTTACAGGGCTAAAATAGTGAAAACCGATCACATTTTCTGGACGTTTTGCTACTGATGCAATCTCTTTGATCGAAAACGTGGAGGTATTTGTTGCGAAAATAGCATGTTTGTCATAGTAATTTTCGCTTTCTTGCAACATTCGTTGCTTAAGCTTGAGATCTTCATACACTGCTTCAATAATAAAATCAGTCGATTTCGCGGCAACTAAACGTTCGCCTCCTGTGATCAAATTCATTCGTTGGATCATTTCACCTTCACGCAGCTGTTTTTTTTGCACCGCTTGTCGCATTAAGTCGTAGCAAGTTCGTAGTGCTTTTTGGATTTCAGAAGGGTGAATATCCTTAATTCGTACAGGAATACGGGCATTATTGGCGGTTAAGTAAGCAATACCCGCCCCCATATAGCCAGAACCGAGAATACTCACCTGCAATACATCACGAACATTGCCACGAATGGCGTATTTATCTTTCATCGCTCGTTCGGTTTTCTTCAAGTTTACCAATACTTTTGCAGTTTCAGTGTTGAGCAGTTTAACCAATGTATCTTGTTCAAAAGTTAAACCTTGCTTGAAATGAGGCTCTTTGAGCAACTCAATCAATTCAACCACAGCAGGATAGTTACCGAACGTTTGTTGCCAGAGGCGATTTTCCAAGTGGTCAAGCAGTTTATTACGCAACGATGGCGTGCCTTCCAATTTTTTACGCCATTTGCGCAGGACATTTTTAGGTTTCTTGTAATCCGCTTTTGTGACTTGATTTTCCAACAAAAGCTGATAAGCCACTTCGAATAAGCGATTTGCAGACACAGTCATATCAACCAAACCGAGTTTGAGGGCGTGCTCCACATCCACTTTTTTGCCTGAGCTGAGCATATCCGCTGCCTGATTTAAGCCAATTAAACGCGGCAGACGCTGAGTGCCACCCGCAAATGGCAAAATGCCAGAGCGAATTTGTAGCATTGCAAATTGTGTGTAAACTTCATCGGAGGCGATGCGATAATCACAGGCTAAAGCGAGCTCCAAACCTGCTCCGAAGCAATTACCATCAATAGCCGCAACCACTGGCACTTTAAGCACATTTAGTTCGCGCATTACTAATTGCATTTCTTGCGAAAATTGTTTGAGTTGAGCTTCCGTTTTGCCTTGCAATACTGAAAGTTTAAAGCCTTGAATAAAGTTTTTGGGGCGAGTTGAAATAAATAAAATGCCTCGCACTTGTTGATAAATTGCTTTTCCAATCACGTTACGCAGTTCTTCTACGCAATTTTCTGGCAGCCAGTTTGCATCATTTTCTGGGCTTAAAATGTTTACCACTGCAATACGATTATCATCAACTTCAACTTGGAAAGTAGGACGGTTTATCTCGTTCATTTCGCTTTGTGCTTGTTCAATTTGATCTGTCATATCATCCTCACTTTCTATTCCGTTTCTAAAACCATTGCCGCACCTAAACCGCCCAAGCCACTTGAAGCCACCAGCGACGTGCCGCCACCTTTACGCTTGAGAGCGAAAAGCGATTGGATCACGGTACGAAGACTGGTGACTGCTCGTGGGTTACCAAAGGCAATCGAACCGCCCAAATGGTTGAGCTTATTGAGATCAATTTTGCCCAAACAAGCGGTGCGATTTAGCTGAGATTTTGCAAAATTGCCTGACTCAAACAAACGAATATTCATCAGCATTTGGCTTGCTGAGGTTTCGTGAATATCAATAAAATCCATATCAGCAAGCGTTAAGCCAGCACGTTCAAGGGCAATTGAGCTAGAAATCGTTGCTCCAGCAAACATATTGTGCCAAATATCATTGCCCGTAATCGCATAACTGCGAATATAGCCTAATACCTCAAGCCCCAATGCTTTGGCTCGGCTCTCATTCATCAACAACACCGCTGCTGCTCCGTCTACAGGTTGAGGAATATTCGCCTCAGTGACAGTCGCATAAGGCTTGTGCATAATCGGTGAAAAGAGTTGGTAATATTGTGGGCGAGTAGCCGCGTTGATTAAAGTATCTGCCACCACAAAATCGGTGTAAGGACGTGGGACAGATTGCATTACTTCCTCTTTAAACAAGCCCAATTTCCATGCATTTGAAGCTTTTTCATTTGAGAATCGAGCGTATTCATCCTGTTCAGCACGGCTGATATTGTAATCTTGTGCCATCTGTTCAGAGAGTTCAGCCACGGAAAGTTGTGTCGTGAAATCTTTTAAATTCACCCCATGCGGTTTGAAATCACCCCAAGAAAAATCACGAAAACGGCGAAATTTTTCATCGAGTGTTTCAGCTTTGAAAATAGATTTGAATTTATAAATTACACGAGGACTTAGGCTGATTGGAGCATTGGAAATGGAATCTGCACCACCTGCAATACCTGCAGAAATCGAACCAGACAGAATACTTCCAGCTACATTGACTATCGCTTGCAAGCCAGAAAGACAAGAGCTACTAATACTATAAGTTTGCAGTTGTGGCATATTTAATGCGAGGGCAATTTCACGTGCTGGATTTGGAATGTCTGGTTGTTGAATAACTTGCCCAAAAACGAGCTGTTCAATTTCATTACAATCAATAGCTAACCGGCTTAAAAGCTCATTAGTTACCATCGTTCCCAAACTAGTAGCATAGGCATCTTTAAAGCCTGTATCACGACGAGCAAATGGCGTTCTAAGCCCACTGACTATCGCAATACGATCTCCTTGGGCAGTTAAAAGACGTTGTTTAGGCATAGCGTTCCTGTAGATAATAAGAAATGTTAGGCTACAAAAGTAAGTATTTTAACACGGCAGTACAGGAACAGAAAGCGACCCTCTTCGCTGATATTATATTCTTATACTTTGTAGGTAACATGGGACTAAAACCATCAAGCTTTTTTGTTCAGGTCATAAACTTTTTGAATGACGGAAATAATATGCCGTTCTCAACAAGGTTTCGGCAGCTTTCGAAGTAAGATTCCACATTTATAAACAGCTAAAAGTGCATCGTTGGCGGTACGGTATTTTGCCAACGCATGACGAATCACTTTTGTTTGTTTGCTTTGGCGGTCAGGGATTGAAATAATTACCGCACTTTTGTTAAACCGTCCAACCATGCTTGATGAGCGTTTACCATTGGATTTGGCACGGTTTCTACTAAGCCCTGCAAGCGACGGGGCTACAAAGAAACGTCAGCCTGTCAGTACAAAACTTTAGGGGCTGACGTAGATTAGTAAGAGCATTAGTTTAAAGAAATCTATACAAAATAAGCTCCTTGAATTTTTTGTATTAGAAGTGACAGCCAGCAGCGGCTGATTTACTTGGTATCCGAGCCAATTCAGCGATTTTATTTAGGGCTAATCTACGTCAGCCCCTAAATTTAAAAAGTTAGCTTTTACACTGTCTATGCTACTTTCTACGCCGCTTCTCGGTGATAGAAGCGCAAACTATGTTCTTTTTGGCGGGCAGAGCTGAAGGCAGAAACTCGTTTTAAGTAGCCAATCACACGCGTGCCGTAATCAATGTCTTTCGAGCCACATTCTGGACAGCATTGTAAGGTGCGTTTGTCGATGTAAGCACAGGTGTTGCAGATGGTGATTTTCACGTTAATGCAGAAGTAGTTGCAGCCTGTTTTGGCTGCGATGTCGAACATTGTGCGGTATCCTGTTTGGGTTAAGGCTTCATCTAAATTCAAATGCAAGGCAGAGCCGCCATCAAGCCATTCGATGAATTCTTTGCCGTGCAGCAAGAATTTATCTAGAGCGTTAATTTGCTCATCTTCCACCACATAAAAGTAGGAGTTGTAGCACTCTCTCGGCACAAAGTAGCCATCGGCTTTATCCCATTTCGCATTTTTTACGCCTAAATTCTCCGCTGGCACAAATTCGGTGTTGAATTTCATGCCATAGATTTTAGCGGCTTGTTGATTTGCTTCAAAAATCACTTTTAAGCGGCTTTGCACAAACTCCGCATAGTCTGGATTATATCCCACGGTTAAGCCTTGCGATTCCGCTGCTTCCACCATTCCGTTTATGCCAATGGTAAGAAACTGCTTATCGAGCGAGATAAACCCTGCATCATAAACAGACAGCATACCTGCGGCTAAGTACTCGTCCATTAGTTTGCGATAGGCAACTTGATATTGGTGGATCTTACGCACTTCTGTCGCTAAATCCCGTCCATCTTGCACTAAACGGTTCATATTGAGCGTAATCACGTTAATCGAACCTGTCGCCACACCGCCAGCACCAAGTGAATAAGAGAAAGTGTGATCTGCAATTTCATTGCGTAAGCGACAGCAAGAGGCAAGCGAATCGGGGTTATCTGATTGATAAATAAAGAAGGCATTGCCTTGCGAGAGCTCTTCTGCCATGTGGTCGGCAAATTCGTTGTCTTTGCATTTGCCATTTTCGGTCAACATTGCTGCGGTGACCACGGGGAAAGTCAAAATCGCTTTGGTACGCTCTTGGTTAAACCATTTCATAAAGAAACGTTGTAGCTTGGCAGTGGTTGCCCAATTCGGACGTTCAAAGTCGGGGAAGACGAAATCGCCGAACATCGCCTTAAAATAGAAGCGATCGTAAATCGAAATGTTCCAGAACACGCTTTGATAACCGCGTGCCGCGGCGGGCTGGTTGATGCTATAAACCACTTGTTGAAGATGATTTTCCACCTCCAAGCGGTGTGTTTCTAAGTAATTTTCACCAAAATCTTTACGAGCAAAATAGTCGAAATAGGTCAGAAATTCGACTGTTGCAACTGCTCCAGCAAATTGCGAACTCACGGCAAACACAAAGTTAATAAATGAGCCGCAAAATGATGCTAAATGTTTCGGTGCTTGAGATTCCCCGCCCAGTTTGGTTAAGCCTTCACGCAAAAATGGGTACATCGTCACCGATACGCAATAAGGCTTAAGGCTAGTTTCATCGTGAACGTAAATCTCGTGAGCTTCGATTTGGCGAAGATACTCTGTTGCACATTCTTCTCCAAAGAGTTCTGCAATTTTCTGGCTCACTTTGGCACGGTTGAGCTGTACGAAAAAATCTTTCATTAACTCTTGTTCCATTGTTGCAATGTTTTTTTGGGTCACGTTCGCATTAGCGTCCATTTTCGAACCATCCGCGGCGTTTTTGGCTTTTTTATATTCTGTGATGAAATCTAGCTTTTGAGAAAGTTGAGTTGGGGTGAGTCGGATCATATTGTTTCCTTAATACTACATGTTTTTTAATGATGAAAACTTCGTTCCCTCCATAAACGGTGGGATATCAACGAATAAACAAACTATTCAAACACTCCCCCGTTCTTAAATCGACAAATCGTTGGTTGGTAGTGAGGCTATTTAATCCGCCACGCTCAGCAATCCAACGCCCTGTTTTGAGGTAGGTGAGTGAGGTTAAAATTCTTGGGTCAAGTTCTATTTTTTCTAAGCCTGTATAAAGACAGGTTGCCAGCCCCTCGGCTTGAGCTATTTTGAGCAATAGAATGAGTTTTTCAGGCAACCATTCACCGCCCATAAATAACACGCAGCTGATTAAGTCTTGATATTTTTTGAGCTGTTTGACAAAGTAAATCTCCGTCAAAATTTGACCGCTTCCTCGTTTCCAGCTCTCAGTACTGTGGCAACCTTTGCAACCTAAAGGGCAGCCAGTGATGAAAAATGCGAGGCTGGTTTCATTCGGCACTTCTTGCCAAACAACTTGTTGATTGCAAAATCTAATTTCTTCCATGTTAAAATTAAATCACTATATGTTGTGTCTTTAATTACCAATAACAACAATATGTAGATATACTACGATTTTTCTTTAAAAAAGAAAATCGGAAAATTTACACGAAAGGGGTTGCAAAATTTTTAGTTAAATAAAATCAAAGAGATAAACCCAGAAAATTTTTCAGGTTAATTTTGTGTTAATTTGCGTTAAAAAATGGGTAACAATGTTGCAGTTTTGGTAAGCGGTTGAATTTCTTCTATTTTTTGCAAGCATAATATTTCAGTCACTAAAATTACCACGTTTTTTCTATTGTTCGAGAGAGCAAAAAACGGGATAATAGCCACATTTTTTAGTATTGAATGTGAATTTGGGTGTGGAAAATGGTGGATTATCTTCTTCTGATTATAGGCACGGCACTCATAAACAACTTTGTCTTGGTAAAATTCCTTGGGCTTTGTCCGTTTATGGGGGTATCGAAAAAAGTCGAAACGGCAATCGGTATGGGGTTGGCAACAACGTTCGTACTGACGGTGGCATCACTTTCGGCTTATTTGACGGAGGCATTTATCCTCATTCCGCTGCAAGCCCAATTTTTACGTACACTTGTTTTCATTTTAATTATTGCGGTCATCGTGCAATTAACCGAGATGATTATCCACAAAACAAGTCCTGTACTTTATCGTCTGCTTGGGATCTATCTTCCGCTGATTACCACTAACTGTGCTGTCTTAGGTGTGGCATTGTTGAACGTAAATCTTGCCAATAACTTGGTGCAATCAGTGCTTTATGGCTTTGGTGCCGCACTTGGCTTTTCACTTGTTTTAGTGCTTTTTGCCGCACTGCGTGAACGATTAGCAGCGGCGGATGTGCCTCGTCCGTTCCAAGGGGCTTCTATCGCATTAGTCACCGCAGGCTTGATGTCGCTTGCCTTTATGGGCTTTGCAGGGTTGGTGAAAATCTAATGTTAGCCTTTTCCATTGTGACTTATATTATTATCGCCATCGTAGTTATCGCCTTGATTTTTGGGGCGATTTTGGGCTATTCCTCTGTAAAATTGAAAGTGGAAGAAGACCCAATTGTCGAGAAAATTGATGCGATTTTACCGCAAAGTCAATGTGGGCAATGTGGCTACCCAGGTTGCAAACCTTATGCGGAAGCCATTGCCAATGGCGATGCGATTACCAAATGTGTGCCAGGTGGTCAGCCTTTAGTGGTCAAAATTGCTGATCTATTGGGCGTTGATGTGCCAACTATGGATGGCGTAGAAGAACCCGAAACCAAAGTCGCGTTTATTCATGAAGATCTCTGCATTGGCTGCACTAAATGTATTCAAGCCTGCCCTGTGGATGCGATTGTGGGCAGTAACAAGGCGATGCACACTATTATTGCGGATTTCTGCACAGGCTGTGAGCTCTGTGTTGCACCTTGTCCAACCAACTGTATTGAGATGATTAAACCGAAAAAAACAGCTCGCCAATGGAACTGGCAGTTTGATCCAAATTTGGTCATTCCGATTGTGAACACCACCGAAATTCAACAGAAAAAAGTGATTGGCGGAGGAGCGGATGAGTAATCCAAATGAAGTGCTAACTCGCATTCGCCTTAATAAAGAAACGGGCAAACTTTGGCAATTTCCAGGTGGAATTCACCCGCTTGAAAACAAAAAACAGTCAAGCCAAAAGCCAATTCGTACACTCAATTTACCTAAATATTTTTATGTGCCTGTGGTACAACATTCTGGCTGGGCAGGCAATCTGATCGTCAAAGAGGGCGATTATGTCTTTAAAGGGCAAGCACTCACTCAAGGCGATCACTACCGCCAATTGCCTGTGCATGCACCGACATCGGGCAGAGTGGTAGCAATTGCCCCACACGTGGCATCACACGCTTCTGGTTTACCAGAAATAACCGTAGTGATTGAAACTGACGGCAAAGATGAGTGGATTGAACGTAAGCCAATTGACGATTTCTTGCAGATGACAAGCGGTGAAATTATCGAAAAAGTTTACCGATATGGTATTGCTGGATTAGGCGGAGCAGTGTTTCCAACAGCATCCAAACTTAGCCTTGCGGATAAACGTTGTAAGCTGTTAATTATCAACGGGGCGGAGTGTGAACCTTACATTACTTGTGATGATCGCTTGATGCAGGAGCGAGCGAATGAATTGGTCGAAGGCATCCGTATTTTGCGTTACGTGCTTCGCCCTGAAGAGGTTGTGATTGCAATTGAGGATAACAAGCCAAACGCAATCAAAGCGGTTAAAAAAGCCTTGAAAGGTGCAAATGATATGTTTGTGCGTGAAATTCCAACCAAATATCCATCTGGTGCGAGTGATCAGCTTGTGCAGGTATTAACAGGTTTGGAAATTCCACAAGGCAAACGTACCATCGAAATGGGTATTGTGATGCACAATATTGGCACGGTCTATGCAGTAAAACGTGCCATCATTGATGATGAGCCGTTAGTCGAACGCGTGGTAACCCTTACAGGCGATAAAATCCGTAATAAAGGCAACGTGTGGGCAAGACTTGGCACACCGATTATTCACTTGCTCGAGCAAGTAGATTATCAGGCTGATGTGCGTTTCCCTGTCTTTTTAGGTGGACCGATGACGGGCTTTATTTTGCCTTCGTTACAATCACCTATCACCAAAACAGCGAACTGTATTATCGCTCCAGATCATTTTGAATATGCACCACCAGAGCCTGAACGCAGCTGTATTCGTTGCTCAAGCTGTTCGGATGCTTGCCCTGTTGGTTTATTACCGCAACAGCTTTACTGGTTTGCCCGTTCAGAAGATCACGAAAAATCTAACGAATACCACTTAGAGGCTTGTATTGAGTGCGGCATCTGTGCTTACGTCTGCCCAAGCTACATTCCTCTTATTCAATATTTCCGCCAAGAAAAAGCCAAAATTGCAGAAATAGAAGAGAAAGCGAAGAAATCGGAAGAAGCAAAAGAACGTTTTGAATCCCGTGAAGCTCGCTTGCAGAAAGAGAAAGAGGCACGCACTGCTAGAATTAACCAAGCGGCTGAAAAACGCCGTGAAGAGATTGCTCAAAATCGAGGTGAAGATCCTGTGGCAGCCGTGCTAGCTCGTATTAAAGCAAAAAAAGCGGAGCCTACAGCCGAAGTTCATGTAAAAGCCAATGGCGAACCTGATAACAGCGATTTGATGGCACAACGCAAAGCTCGCCGCTTAGCGAAACAGGCAGAGACTACACAAGCGGTTGAAAAGGCGGAAGAAACTGCAAAATCTGCTGAAAATCCATCTGAGAACGCTGAGAGCTTAGATGCGAAAAAAGCGGCTATCGCTGCGGCACTAGCCCGTGCTAGAGCGAAAAAAGCGGGCCACATAGCTGAACAGCCAAAACAAGAAAGCAAGCTAGATTCAAATCAGTCTGAAGCAGATCCACGTAAAACTGCCGTAGCTGCTGCACTTGCCCGTGCTAAAGCGAAAAAAGAGGCTCAGCAACAAGTACAAGCGGTCGAAAAAACCGAAGAGGTTACAAAACCTACCGAAGAGCTTGATCCTCGCAAAGCGGCAGTCGCTGCCGCCCTTACTCGTGCCAAAGCGAAGAAAGAAGCTCAACAGGCACAAGCGGTCGAAAAAGCCGAAGAGGTTGCAAAACCTGAGGAAGAGCTTGATCCGCGCAAAGCGGCTGTCGCTGCGGCAATTGCTCGTGCGAAAGCCAAAAAAGCAGCTCAACAACAGAGTGAACAATAACCGAATAATGGAAAGAAAAGGAAGCATCAATGTTTAAAATGGTCAGCTCCCCACATACACACGGGAGTAATTTAACCGCCAAATTTATGTTATGGGTGATGGTTGCTATGTTGCCCGCCCTTGTTGTGCAATGCTATTACTTCGGCGCTGGTGTGTTAGTGCAGGTTATCATTGCAGTTAGCTTTGCCGTAGTTATTGAACTTACTGTGGCAAAACTTCGCCGAAAACGGACTACTTTCTATTTGGCGGATCTCTCTGGCATTTTAACCGCACTGATTTTAGCAATGTCTATTCCGCCTTATTCCCCTTATTGGATCGTGATGATCGGGATGATTGTTGCCTTGCTATTGGCAAAACATATTTACGGTGGGTTAGGGCAGAATTTGTTTAACCCTGCTATGGTAGCATATGCGTTGCTATTGATTTCGTTCCCTGTGCAAATGACCTCATGGAGCGTACCAAGCCAGCTATTAAGCGAGCCGCCAACGATGAACGACGCCTTTCATTTGGTTTTTACTGGCGTAACTAGCGATGGATTTAGTTTGCGTCAATTAGTTGATAGCGTAGATGGTATTACTCAAGCAACACCGCTTGATAGTGCGAAATTAGCGATGAAAGCACAAGGTTTTATTGCACCAGAACTTGCACAAAATATCAGCGATAAATTGGGCTTTAACGGCTGGTTTCAAATCAATTTGGCGTTTTTGATTGGTGGGATTTTCCTGATTGCGAAACGTATCATTCACTGGCAAATTCCAGTGGCGATGTTGACGGTATTTATGTTGTGTAGCTACACGGACAATGCGGTGAAACAACTCGCTTTTGCCGATTCGAGCAGTGCATTGTGGGAAACGTGGCAACATCTTTTTAGTGGGGCGATGATGTTTGGGGCGTTCTTTATTGCGACTGATCCCGTTTCCGCCTCCATTACTCCACGTGGAAAACTGATTTTCGGAGGCTTAATTGGCTTGTTGGTTTACCTGATTCGTTATTATGGAAATTACCCCGATGCAGTGGCATTCTCAGTGTTGCTAGCCAATATTTGCGTACCGCTGATTGACCACTATACGCAACCAAGATTGTACGGGACGAGAAAATAATGAACACCTCAAAAATTACCTTAAAATACGCTCTTTTGCTTGGGCTTATTGCGTTGCTTTGCACCGCAGTTTCAACGGGCGTTTATCTGCTTACTAAAGGGCGAATTGATGAAGTAACGGCTAATCAGCAACGAGCTTTATTACACGAGGTTGTCCCACAAGATCATTTTGATAATGATTTACTGGCAACCTGTAAAGTGGCAAATTTATCTGAGGCACCGCATTTAAACCGCATCTATATTGCAAAAAAAGAAGATAAAACAACCGCTTACGCAATACAAGGTACCGCACCTGATGGCTATTCGGGCAATATTGTGCTGTTGATGGGGATTGAGCCGAATGGCAGGGTGTTAGGTGTAAGAGCCTTGCAACACGCCGAAACACCAGGTCTAGGCGATAAAATCGAAACTCGTATTTCAGATTGGATTTTATCTTTCGCAGGTAAGGTGTTTTCACTTGAGAATGAAGCCGCTTGGGCAGTGAAAAAAGATGGTGGTCAGTTTGATCAATTCACGGGAGCGACGATTACCCCGCGAGCAGTCGTCAATAATGTGCGTGAAAATGCGAAATGGGTAATTACCGAATTGGTACAGCATCCTGAACTTGTTGAGCAGCTGAGATCGTGCAAATAGGAGGAATTATGTCAACAGAAATTGAAAATCAAATTCCTGTCACTCAAATCGAAACGGAAAACAGCCCAACACCAAGTGTCTGGAAAACGCTATTTATGGATGGCGTTTGGAAAAATAATAGTGCTTTGGTGCAATTGCTTGGGCTTTGTCCACTTTTGGCGGTGTCAAACAGCGTGACAAATGCGTTAGGGCTTGGCTTAGCAACAATGTTTGTATTGATTGCAACCAATACTACGATCTCGCTGTTTCGCAAAGTGATCCCTAATGATATTCGTATTCCGATTTATGTGATGATTATCGCCACCGTAGTAACCGCAGTGCAATTATTAATGAATGCATTTGCTTATTCGGTTTATCAATCACTAGGGATTTTTATTCCATTGATTGTAACCAACTGTATTGTGATCGGACGAGCTGAGGCTTACGCCTCAAAAAATAATGTGGCACAATCTGCCTTTGATGGCTTTGCGATGGGTTTAGGGGCAACATTAAGCCTTGTTGTGTTGGGGGCATTGCGTGAATTACTTGGACAAGGTACACTTTTTGATGGTTTAGACTTATTATTAGGAGATTGGGCGAAATCATTACGTCTAGATGTGTTACACTTAGATTCTGGTTTATTATTAGCCATTTTACCCCCTGGTGCCTTTATAGGTTTAGGGGTAATGTTAGCCATTAAAAACTTGATTGATAAAAAATAATGACTGAAATTACAGAACAGAAAGGCTACACGCATAAATTTTTGTGGCAATTTTTACTACCAAAGTACTGGAACATATGGCTCAGTGTGCTAGTGTTACTCATATTAGCGTTTGTGCCTTATCGATTACGAGATAAGCTAGCTGTTTTTGTTGGCAAAGTGGCTTACCGCTATTTGAAAAAGAAAGGCAACAAACAATTCCGTCGTTCAGATATTAACTTACGTTATTGCTTTCCCAATTGGAGTGAAGACAAGCGGTTAAAAACGATTGAAGAAATGTTTATTACCGTAGCTCAAACAATGTTAGGCATTGGCGAAATTGCAGTGCGTTCGGTGAAACATCTGCAAAAACGGAGTGAATTTATCGGGCTTGAGCACATTTATCAAGCTAAAGCGGAAGGCAAAAATATTATTCTACTTGTGCCACACACTTGGGCAATTGATGCATCTGGGATTATTCTGCATACACACGGAATGCCAATGGTTTCAATGTATAATCCACACCGAAATGCATTAGTCGATTGGCTATGGAACGCAACCCGTGAGCGTTTTGGCGGACGAATGCACACACGTCAAAATGGGATTAAGCCATTTTTAGCAGATGTCAAAAAAGGGAATATGGGCTATTTCTTGCCAGATGAAGATTTTGGTAAGGAATTAAGTGTTTATGTCGATTTCTTTGCAACGGAAAAAGCAACTTTGCCAGGGCTAAACAAAATGGCTCGTGTGGCAAATGCGGTGGTTATCCCAATGTTTTCCACCTATCAAGCGAAGAAAGGCGTGTATCAAATGGAAATTCTACCGCCGTTGGAATTTTCGGGTACGCCTGAGCAATCCGCTCGTGAAATGAACATAGTGATTGAATATTTTGTGACCAAGTCGCCAGAACAATATGTCTGGATTTTGCGTTTATTAAAAACGCGTCGTGATGGGCAAGATATTTATAAAAAAGAATAAAGAGAGTGAGAAATTGAATGAGCGAAAAATTAGAAGTTCAACCCGCTAAAATTAGACAACCTCGCCGAATTTCCCCTTTCTGGCTTTTGCCAATTGCGGCATTTGCGATTGGCTGTTTATTGTTTTTTCAAATTCTGCAAGAACGTGGACAGATGATCACCATTCGTTTTAACGAAGGGGATGGTATTACAGCGGGTAAAACTGCAATTCGTTATCAAGGCTTGCAAATTGGCATGGTCAAAAAAGTCTATTTTGTGGATAACCTTAAAAGTGTAGAAGTGGAAGCAGAAATTAACCCAGAAGCACGTTCTGTACTGAAAGAGGGAACCCAATTTTGGGTGGTAAAACCGACCGCTTCACTTGCAGGAGTTTCAGGGTTAGACACTCTTGTTTCGGGCAATTACATTACACTTAAGCCAAGCGATGATCCAAATGCAAAAAGCGAAGATGAGTTTACTGCTCAAGATGAACCACCTGTAGTAATTGCGACTGATGGTGCATTGTTAATTAAGTTAGTATCGGATGATCTCGGCTCATTGACAACAGGCTCACAAGTCTATTTCCGCAAAGCGCCCGTAGGACAAGTAGCCGACTACCGTTTTAGTGCAGATCGTAAAAAGGTCGAGATTGATATTTTAATCAATAAAAAAGATGTCGGCTTAGTGAAGAAAAATAGTCGCTTCTGGAACATCAGCGGCGTGAACGTAAAAGCGGGAATGTCGGGGGTTGATCTCTCAATGGATAGCTTGGCTTCTATGGTGATGGGCGGTGTTGCTTTTGATTCCCCAGATAATGATGAGCCTGCTGAACAAGGGCAACGTTATACACTTTATCCAGATTATAAATCAGCAAAACGCGGTGTCGATATTCAAATTTTAGTACCGATGGATGAAGGGTTAAAACTACAAGAAACGGGCGTATTCCATAAAAACGTGCAAGTGGGCGTATTAACCGATTTAGATATTCCCGTTGAGAATGACAGCATTTTTGAACAATTACAGCCTGAGCAGAAAAAAGGAATGCTCAAAGGCGTGTTGTTAATCGATCCCAATTATGTGCATCTGTTTAAAACGGATACGAAAATTTTACTCAGAGAACCAAAATTCAGCCTAAATAAAGAGCAAATCAGCAAAATTGGCGAGCTATTCCGAGGTGATTACTTTGATGTATTAAGTGGTTCAGGCGAAGCAAAAACGCAATTTACGGTTGAAAAAGAGGAAGATTTCTTACTTCATTTGCCCAATATGCTGGCATTGACGTTCCAAGCGTCAGAATCTTATGGTGTAGATGAAGGACAGGGCATTTATTACAACGATGTGCAAGTGGGTGAAATTTTAAAACGAAAACTTACATTGAATAATGTTGAGTTTCAAGGGGTAATTTATCCACCATATCGCCACTTGGTTGGACAAAATAGCAAGTTTGTGGCGATTTCTAACTTAGATGTCAATATTGGGCTAGATGGTTTACGTGTTAAAGCAGGCTCGCCAAGTGATTGGGTGAAAGGCGGGGTGCGTTTAATTTCTGATAAACCAACGGGCGGTGCAAAAAGTGAATACCCGCTTTACAAAGATACCGATCACGCTGAGCTTGGTGTAGTATCTAGTGAAAAACGAACAACGCTGACGCTTTCTGCAAAAGAGCTTTCTGGCATAAGCCAAGGTTCTGTAGTGCTTTACCGTGATTTCCAAGTGGGAGAGGTGCTGAAAGTTCGCCCAACGCAAAAACAGTTTGAGGTTGATCTCTTTATTGAGCCTGCTTATCGCCACTTAATCAGCGATAAAAGCCGTTATTGGGTTGAACCTGCTGTCTCTGCTGATGTGTCGCTTAAAGGAGTAAATATTCAAGCTGCACCAATTATGCGAACGCTTAAAGGGGCGATTGGCTTTGATAATCAAGCGGGAAGTGGCAGCAAAACCCTTTTTGCAAGCAAAGATAAAGCTCTTTCGGGTAATACTTACCTCACGTTAATTGCTAAAGATGCTTCCAAGCTATCAGAAGGAATGGACATCAAATATATGGGGTTGACCGTAGGTAAGGTCGAAAAACTTGAATTGCAAAATGCAAGAAAACAGATAAAAGCGACCGCTTATGTCGAAGGGCAATATTATCCATTGCTTGCTAAAGCAGGCAGCAAATTTAATGTGATCTCGCCTGAAATTTCTACTTCGGGTGTGAAAAACATTGATGCGGCATTGCAAAACTATATTAGCGTAGAGGCGGGTAGCGGTAAGTTGCAAACGCAATTTACGCTTGCTGATACGGATACCCTTAACACCACTTATAGCAATGGTTTTCCTGTGATTGTGGAAACCAGCGATGCACAAGGCATTCAAGTTGAAGCACCCGTTTTATATCGCGGAATGCAGGTAGGTATTGTCAAAAAAATGAGCTTAAGTGAGCTAGGCGATCGGGTCTTTATTCACTTAGCAATTGAAAATAAATATCAGCATTTGGTGCGTAATAACACCGAATTCTGGGCGGCTTCAGGTTACACGATGGATATTAGCTTACAAGGCGTAAGTATGAACTCAGGAACAATGTCGCAATTGTTAAACGGTGGTATCGCATTCTCAACCCCATCAGGCAGAGTAGTGCAACCACAGGCGAAACCAAACCGCCATTTCTTATTACAACGTAAAATTCCGCAAGAAGCCCCAGAATGGGATCAAGGAATTGCGGAATAGAAAGATTTATTATTAGGAGAGAATTATGCCTTTATTAGATAGCTTTAAAGTAGACCATACTAGAATGAATGCTCCAGCAGTTCGCGTGGCAAAAACCATGACAACGCCAAAAGGTGATACCATTACCGTGTTTGACTTACGCTTCTGCCGTCCGAATATTGATATTCTACCAGTGCGTGGTATTCATACTATGGAACACCTTTTCGCAGGCTTTATGCGTGATCACTTAAATAGCGAAAACGTAGAAATTATTGATATTTCACCAATGGGCTGTCGCACGGGTTTTTATATGTCGTTAATTGGTGCACCAAGTGAGCAAGATGTAGTACAAGCATGGACAGCTTCAATGGAAGATGCGTTAAACAAAGTGCCAGATGTATCAAAAATTCCAGAGCTAAACGAATACCAATGCGGTTCATATAAAGAGCACTCTTTAGAAGAAGCACACCAAATTGCACGTAATGTGCTAGCAAAAGGCATTGGTGTAAATCGCAACGAAGATTTAGCATTAGATGAGAAGTTATTGAATCCTTAAATTGAGGAATTTTGTGTTAGATTACGCATAAATCAGCCCCTTTGGGGCTGTTTTGTTTAATATCTTTTAGGAAAAATATGTTCAATAAATTATTTACTTGGTTCGAAAATCGAATCGAAATCTATCCAAACGAACAGCCTCAAATCCCAAAAGCTGGTTTGCTTCCTTTCATTTATGATGCAACAAAAGGAATGCGCTTTTACTTGATTTTGCTTACCATCTTAGTGGCAAGCGTAGGGATTATTGAGGCGGTTCTGTTTCAATTTATGGGCGAATTGGTCGATTGGATCAACCGCTTCAGCCCGTCTGAACTTTGGGCAGAGAAAAGCGGTTCAATTATCACCATGTTTTGCATTGCAATCTTAGGCGTGCTGTTTGTCTTTTTATCAAGCAGTATTCGCTTCCAAAGTTTGCAAGGTGTCTTCCCTATGCGTTTGCGTTGGAATTTCCACCGCTTGATGCTCGGACAAAGTATGGGCTTTTATCAAGACGAATTTGCAGGGCGTGTATCAGCAAAAGTAATGCAAACAGCCCTTGCTGTGCGCGATGTGGTGATGACCTGTGCAGATATGCTGATTTATGTTGCCGTTTATCTTGCAACTTCAAGCGTGATCTTGCTGCAGTTTGATGGTTGGCTGTTTTTGCCCTTTATTTTATGGGTTATTTCACTTGGTTTAACTATTAAAATTTTCGTACCGAAACTTGCTCTTGCCGCCCAAGAACAGTCAGATGCACGAAGCCTAATGACAGGACGAATTACCGATGCTTATTCCAACATCGCTACAGTCAAACTCTTCTCACACAGCAATCGTGAATCAGCTTATGCAAAAGAGTCAATGGAAGAGTTTATGGTCACGGTGCATAAACAGATGCGTTTGGTGACCGTGATTGAAACATTGACTAACTTCACAAGCATCAGTTTAATCGTTTCTACGGCAGGCATTGGCTTGTGGCTTTGGTCACAAGAGCTTGTGAGTGCAGGTGCGATAGCAACTTCAACTGCTTTAGCATTACGCATCAAAGGTTTATCGCAATGGATTATGTGGGAATTCGCTCGTTTATTTGAAAATCTTGGCACGGTACAAGATGGAATGGGAACGCTCTCGAAACCACATAGTGTGGTAGACAAAATTGATGCTAAACCGCTTGCGGTAACCAAAGGCGAAATCAAGTTTGATCACGTTGATTTTGCTTACGATCCACGTAAACCATTACTTAAAAAATTTGATTTAACGATTAAACCAGGTGAAAAAGTCGGTTTAGTTGGACGCAGTGGGGCAGGAAAATCAACACTGACGAACTTATTGCTCCGTTTTTACGATATTCAAAACGGCTCAATTACCATTGATGGTCAGAACGTTCGCGACATCACACAAGAAAGTTTGCGTTCACAAATTGGCTTGGTAACTCAAGATACTTCATTATTGCACCGTTCTGTGCGTGAAAATTTGATGTATGGCAGACCAAATGCGACAGAAGAAGAGATGCTTAAAGCCGTTGAACAAGCAGCAGCAAGCGAGTTTATCCCGAATCTTCAAGATGCTAAAGGTAGAACAGGTTTTGATGCCCACGTAGGAGAACGCGGAGTGAAACTTTCAGGCGGACAACGACAGCGGATTGCTATTGCACGCGTGATGCTCAAAGATGCTCCAATTCTCTTATTAGATGAAGCAACCAGTGCTTTAGATTCTGAGGTGGAAGTAGCAATTCAAGAAAACCTTACAAACTTAATGGAAGGTAAAACCGTCGTTGCCATTGCTCACCGCTTATCAACCATTATGGCAATGGATCGTTTAATCGTGTTAGATAAAGGTGAAATCGTGGAACAAGGCTCACACGAAGAATTGCTCGCTCAAGGTGGGGTTTATGCCAAACTTTGGGCACACCAAAGCGGTGGTTTCTTAGCGGATGATGATGTGCATTAGGGTTAAATGATTATTACAAAAAGTTTATGCATAAAAAGCAGTATTATGTAGCCATTATGCTTATTTATATAAAAGGGAAATGATATTTGATCATTTCCCTTTAAAATTTGTTTATTTATTTCTAAAAAACTTTCTTAAACGGCTTAATAATCACATCACCGTAAACGCCAGCTTCTACATAAGGATCTTCAGAAGCCCAAACTTGAGCATCTGCCAGCGAATCAAATTCTGCAATTACAGTTGAGCCTGTCACACTTGAGCCATCTTCTGTCGGATTAGGACCTGCGGTTAATAGCCTTCCTTCTGCCTGTAATTTCTCTAAACGAGCAAGATGAGCTGAGCGAACTTCAAGGCGTTTTTCCAACATATTTGGGTTGTCTTGGGCAAAAATTACGTAATACATCGTTATTTCCTTCTGTTAATAAATGTTTATTCTGCTTTTTCTTTGGCTTGGCTTGTTTCTAACAGTACCAATGCTTCGTCTAATTCTGGGTTATTTTCACGTGGAATTGGGCGAGGTTTACCCTCTTTATCAATTGCCACATAAGTGAATAACGCTTCTGTCACTTTAAAACGCTCACGCGCGCCTTCATACACTTGTTTGATAAATACATCCACTTTTACTTGCATTGAAGTGCGGCCTAAACGTACTAATGTACCATAACAACAAACGACATCACCGACAGAAATCGGAAGGTGGAAAATCATTTTATCGACAGTAACGGTTACAACACGCCCTTTTGCCAATTCTTTGGCTAAAATCGCACCGCCTAAATCCATTTGCGACATAATCCAACCGCCGAAAATATCACCGTTGGCGTTGGTGTCTGATGGCATTGCCAGTGTGCGTAAAATCAGCTTACCATCAGGATTTTTTGTATAAGGTTCGTTTTTCATTTGTTATTCCTTGTTCTGTTGGTTTTCTTGTAAATGGGGGTAAACCACCACACCCGTTAAAATCGTTGCAACTAGACTTAAGCCAGTTAAGCCGAAGACTTTGAAGGTATACCACGCATCATTCGACATAAAATGGCTTACATAGAGGTTAAGAAGCATACAAATAATAAAGAAGATTGCCCACCCCGTATTGAGTTTTGCCCACACGTTTTCTGGTAAGCAAATTTCTTTACTCAATAGATGTTTGATAATCGGATTTTTCAATACAAATTGGCTAATTAACAGTACTAATGCGAATAATCCATTTAAGAGAGTGACTTTCCATTTTAAAAAGGCATCGTCGTTAAAATAAGCGGTTAGCCCACCGAAAACAACGACAAAGCCAGCCATAAAAAGCTGCATTTTTTCAATTTTGCCATAGAGCATTTTTAGGGCAATCAATTGCACGAGCGTTGCAATTACCAATGTAATCGCAGCTTCTTGTGTGCCAAAAAATTTGTACACTACAAAGAAAAGAATAAGAGGAATAAATTCAAGCAATTGTTTCATCATTGATCCTTAATTAACCGTTTTTGGGCGAATGGTTTGATAAAAACGGAAGCCCAAAATGGTGGTAAAGAGTGATAAAAAAGCAGAGATCACGAAAGATAGCACCATAATTGCGACATTATCGCCTAAGCGCCCAACTAGAGTAGTAATTAAAATTGGTAATAGGTTTGCTAATAATGTATAAGCAAAAAGGGCTGCCATTTTGCCTTTTGCAAGTTGCCACATAAATTTGACCGCTTGTCCAACACGATAATTTTCAACAAGAAAGACATAAATAGCGAGATTTAAGCGCACAAATACAAAAATTCCAATCGCTGATAGGGGTAAACTAAAAATGCTTGCCCCACTGCCTGAAATATTACTAAATAAAATCGACGACATACCGAAAGAAAGAGGCAACACCATAATGATATTAAGCGAAATCGCGGGGAGCAGTTTTGCCAAGGCTTTGCTAGTATTTTGGAAAAAAGATTGGAATATGCCTGCATTAATATCGTTAATATTAAGCACTAAAAGCACAGAAATAAAAATATTACCAATACCAATTAAGAGCGAAGGAAGCAATGAAACTGTCGAATTTGAAGCCATAAGATTAGTAAGTACAAAGGTTGCTAGTAGCTGAATAGCAAGCAACAGCCCTATAGCCGTTAGCGAAAACTGACGACGATTTCGGATAAAATTCCAACTATCTTGTAATAATTGTGGAAAATTAATCGGCATAAAAATCCTTGTTTTTCGTTAATAAAAAGTAAAAAATTGTTCATAAGTATATCAATAGATTGCTTGAAGTGCATTAAGTTTTGCCTTAGGCTATTTTTATCTCCATTTTTTATGATTTTAAACTATGCTCGACACATTCCAATCAGGACAACGCTATTTAAACACCTATCCACAACAAAAGAAATTGAGCCTGTTTATGATTGATTACCGTCTTATTCAGCTTATTAAATTTTCAGGCAAATGGATGCCCTCTTTTGCTTGTTTTACGATTTTGTGGCAATACTTTTTTAAAGATCCAAGCCAATCGATTCTAGCAAATTCGGTAATTACCGCCCTTTTTGCGGTAAGTATTCCCTATCAAGGTTTATATTTTCTCGGCAAACGGTCTAAATCGCCACTGCCTTTACATTTGATGGGCTGGTATGAAGAGCTACGTCAGAAATTGGCAAATGAAAATATAAAACTGACCGCTTGTCCTGTGCAATCGATTCCGAGCTATCAGGATTTCGCTAATTTATTGCAACTTGCGGAAAAAACGTGGGGCAATAAATATTTCGATGAGTTATAATTTTATGAATACTAAATCGTAGCAGCCATGTTTTAGTAAAAACACAAAATTAATTTTAATCCATTAAGACAACTGAATGATATTTGGGCGGAGATAAACTCCGCTCTACGTTTATAGAAAGGAATGTAATTATGTCAAAACCCATTGTTCGTGTTGCTGCAGGCATTATCCGCAATGAATTTGGACAAATTTATTTAGCTCAACGCCTTGAAGGGCAAGATTTCGCTCAATCCCTCGAATTTCCTGGTGGAAAAATTGAACCAAATGAAACGCCAGAAGAAGCTGTAAAACGCGAACTGGAAGAAGAAGCAGGCATTCAAGTATTGAGTGCGTTCCCTTATGAACATTTCCAGTTTGAATATCCCACGAAAATTATCGAATTTTATTTTTTCTTAGTCGAAGAATGGATCGGGGAACCTTTCGGACGTGAAGGGCAAGAAGGCTTCTGGATTGCTCAATCTGAATTAGATGAAGGGCAATTCCCTCCTGCGAATGAAAAGTTAATAGGGAAGTTAAAGGCAGAGAGAGGTCTCTAATATGAAGAAAAAACGCTATTTATCCGAACAACAACTTATCCAATTTATCGAACAAAAACTGGCAGAAGACAATATTTTTGAGTTGCTAAAAGGCTTTTTCCATTGGATTCGTTGCGAAGAAAATCGAGAGCTACAACTCAAATTTTTAATCACAACATTAAAGAAAAACAAGCCACTTACGCAAAATTTGGCATCACAACTTTGTCGTTGGTTATGCAGTATGCGACTTTATCCGCTATTGATTTCTAACGGTATTTTAAGCCGTGATGGTTTTAGACGCGAATTTCGCTCACGCTTATATGAAAAATTCAATCCTGCCGTGCCAGATGTAAAAGATCTTCGTGATATTTTTTTCATCTTGTTTAACGATAAACACGATGGCGAATGGCTCAACAGCGTGCCATTACACTATTGGGGCAGTATTTTTAAATTGCTAAATCGTTATGTGAGTGAAGCAGAGCGTGAACGTGTGGATGCTCATTTGCGGGCGGAAGGCCTATTTGCGATTAAGATGCTTTCGATTTGGATTGCTGCCGAAGATATGCAGCCTGAACTGATGCGTTTAGATCCAAGTTTAATTGAGGCAGATAGTCCTTTTGTTGCATTACAAAATGAGGTGATACAATGGATTAAAGCACGCCGTCGCAATGAGCTGTTTGATGATGGGCACTTGCAAGTGATGTTTGCCCAAAGTAAGGCATTAATCGACCGCTTGAAGAAAAAAGGGGCAGCGATGGGCTCTTCAATGGAAGTGGCTTATCTGCTTGAACGCTTGGAGCAGACGCTTGAGCGCCTTGCGATGTTGATGGACGTATTTGCTTCTAATCGATTTTTGCCACGCCGAATTTTGCTTTTGGCGGGAAATTTAGCCATTGCTTCTGCAAATAAACACAGCATCTCCGCGCTTTGGAAGCAGAGTGTGAGCATGCTTTCGCGTAGCATTACCCAGAACACGAGTGACCATGGTGAGCACTATATCACACGCAACAAAAGCGAATATCTTTCGATGTTCTACTCTGCCGCAGGCGGAGGCGTACTGATTGCGTTGATGGCATTGTTCAAAATTTACCTGGGCGGTGTGATTGAAGATAAGATGCTAAAAGGTATTGCCGAAGGGCTGAATTACGGTATTGGTTTTACCTTGATTTTTATGTTGCATTTTACCGTTGCAACCAAACAGCCCGCCATGACGGCGGCAAGATTTGCTGATTTTGTTGGGAAAAATCCTCAAGGGCGAGCGGTAAATATGAAGCTTGCTCAATTGCTGATTGATGTATTCCGCTCGCAAAGTATTGCAGTTATCGGGAATGTGGCGGTGGCGGTTGGGATTGCTTCACTCGTGGCTTATGGTTACCAACATTTTGAAGGTAAGCCATTGCTTGATCAGGAACAAATTGCTTATCAACTGCACAGCATCGATCCGCTCGGTGGCACACTTTGGTTCGCTGCAATTGCGGGCATTTGGCTCTTCTGTGCAGGTTTGATTTCAGGTTATGTGGATAACCGTTGTAATTATCTCAACTTGCGAATGCGATTGCAGCATCACCCACTCCTTGTAAAAATAATGGGCGAACACAAGCGGTTGATTTTTGCCAATTATATGCATAACAACTATGGTTCGATTATAGGTAATTTGGCTTTCGGTATGTTGCTCGGCTTAACAGGCGTCGTAGGCTATTTGCTCAATCTCCCGCTTGATATTCGCCACATTGCCTTCTCTTCAGCAAATATTGGTTATGCAGTAATGAGTGGGAATTTAGGCTGGGTGATTTTCTGGCAAAGTCTCTGTTTTGTTTTATTGATTGGCGTGGTTAATCTGGCGGTCAGTTTCTCGCTCACACTTTCATTGGCACTTCGCTCACTAGGTGCGACGGTAGATAGCTGGAAAAATATTGCCAAATGCATATGGCAAATTCTTAAACAAAAACCGCTGAGTTTGCTTTTGCCAGTATGATGCAGAAATTTAAGGATAATTTATGTGGTTTAAAAATGTGATGATTTATCGTCTCACTAGCGAGCTAACGCTAGATGAGCAAACGCTTAATGAGCGATTAACTGAAAATCGCTTTACACCTTGTGAAGTTCACGATATGAGTAAATTTGGTTGGAGCAAACCGCTTGCTAGTTCTGATCAACTGTTCTTCTCACAAGGTAAGCAATTTTTGCTGATTTCACATCAGGAAAACAAACTGTTGCCAGCAAATGTAGTGAAGCAAGAAGTTGAAAAACGTATTGCCGAATTGGAAGAAAAAGAAGCTCGTAAACTCAAAAAAACAGAGAAACAGGCAGTGAAAGATCAGGTCGTTTCTGTATTGTTACCTCGTGCGTTTAGCAAACATCAGTTCACCACTATTTGGTTGGATTTAGACGCACAGTTGGTTTATGTGGATGCGGGTTCAAGCAAACGAGCGGAAGATACGCTTGCATTATTGCGTAAAACGCTAGGCTCGCTCCCTGTTGTGCCGATTTCCTTTGCAATTCCGCCTTATGAAGTGATGACCGATTGGGTAGCGAAAAGTTATACACCTGCGTGGTTAAACCTGTTAGAGGAAGCAGAGTTAAAATCCTTTGAAAGTGGTAGTGTGATTCGTTGTAAAAATCAGATGTTGGAAAGCGATGAGATAACGTCACACTTACAAGCGGGTAAATTTGTAACCAAAATTGCAATCGACTGGGAAAATCATTTTTCTTGTGTATTGAATGAAGAAGTCGTGCTTTCTCGCCTTAAATTTGCCGATGAAATTCGTGAGAAAAATGATGATATTTTAAAAGAAGATATTGCTCAGCGTTTTGATGCTGATTTCTTGTTGATGACCGAAGAATTGAAGCTCTTTACCCAAAAAATCATTGCCGAATTTGGTGGCATTAAAGAGCGGATTTAACAAAGTGTTAATGGATTTAGCATGTAAGCCCCTTAAATTTCCTTTAAGGGGTTTATTTTTGTAAACAAAAGTTTACTAAGCAAAGATATTTTTACTTTTTTGCAAAAAAGAGTAGAAAAATCTCTATTTTTCGCTACAATCAAACCGTTCATTTTTATTGACAGGTGATTGTATGAAAAATAAAACACTCGGAAGCACGTTGATTGTCGCAGGAACGACAATCGGAGCTGGAATGTTGGCAATGCCTTTAACTTCAGCGGGCATTGGCTTTGGTTTTACCGTGGTTCTTCTCGTCTCTTTATGGCTTCTACTCTGCTTTACTGCATTGCTATTTGTAGAAGCGTATCAAACTGTTGACAGTGATGCTGGCTTGGGCACATTGGCAGAAAAATATTACGGCACATTTGGGCGCGTGGTTTCCACTGCGGTATTGATCATCTTCCTTTACGCGATTTTATCCGCTTATGTTTCAGGCGGTAGTTCAATTTTAGGCGGATTGTTGCCAACCATTGTTGATGCAGAAACTACCACTAAAATTGCGGGCGTGATTTTCACTGTGGTATTCGGTAGTTTTATTGTAGTAGGTACAACTAGTGTGGATGCCGTAAATCGCCTCATTTTTGCAACTAAAATCCTGGCATTTATCTTAGTATTAGGGCTATTATTGCCGAAAGTGACCGTAGATCATTTATTAGCAATGCCAATCAATAATGCCCTATTGATTTCTGCAATGCCGATTTTCTTTACCTCATTTGGTTTCCACGGCTCCATCCCAAGCCTAAATAAATACCTTGATGGTAATGTAAAAGCATTACGAATCTCGATTGTGGTCGGTACAGCAATTCCGCTTATCGCTTATATTTTATGGCAATTAGCGACACACGGTGTTTTAAGTCAAACGGAATTTATGGAAATTTTAGAACGTGATCCAACCTTAAATGGCTTGGCAGAAGCTGCCCACCATATTACAGGTAGCTCAATTGTTGGTATTGTCGTTCGTCTTTTCTCAGCACTAGCTTTAATCACTTCATTCTTAGGCGTTGCATTAGGTTTATTTGAAGCCTTAGAAGATTTGCTCAAACGTGTAAATATCAGTGCAGGGCGTAAAAGTTTAGGCTTGCTGACTTTCTTACCACCTATGTTATTTGCATTTTTCTACCCGCAAGGTTTTATTAGTGCATTAGGATATGCAGGGCAGATGTTTGCGTTCTACGCTGTTGTGTTACCAATTGCGATGGTATGGCGTTTACGTAGCCAAAATGCAAACCTAGCATATCGCGTAAAAGGTGGCAAAGCCTCATTGATTATCGCATTAGTGATAGGTGTATTTATCGTGATTGTACCATTTTTAATCCAACAAGGTTTATTGCCTCAAGTAGTCGGTTAATCAGAGATTAGATTATCAAGCGGTTCATTTTGTAATATTTTTGACAAAATCGACCGCTTGTATCACTTCTGGTAAAATATTCTCAATGATGTTATAGACAAGGAGGCGAGATGACTGAACAAGTACGTTTAACACAATTTAGTCACGGTGCGGGGTGAGGCTGTAAAATTTCGCCTAAGGTATTAGGGACAATTTTACATAGCGAACTCGAAAAATTTATCGACCCAAATTTATTAGTCGGCAACGAAACTGCAGATGATGCAGCGGTTTACGATATTGGTAATGGCGTGGGCATTATCAGTACCACCGATTTCTTTATGCCGATTGTCGATGACCCATTTGATTTTGGGCGAATTGCAGCAACCAATGCAATTAGCGATATTTTTGCGATGGGAGGTAAGCCGATTATGGCGATTGCGATTTTAGGCTTCCCGATCAATAAACTCCCCGCGGAAGTCGCTCAACAAATCGTAGAAGGTGGTCGTGCCGCTTGTGCCACAGCGGGCATTGCTTTGGCTGGCGGACACTCCATCGATGCACCAGAGCCAATTTTTGGCTTGGCGGTAACGGGAGTTATTCCAACCGAAAAAGTGAAACGCAACGCTTCGGCAACCGCAGGTTGTCAACTCTTCTTAACCAAACCACTTGGTATCGGTATTTTGACAACCGCAGAAAAACGGGGAATTTTGAAGCCTGAGCATCAATATTTAGCACGAGATGCGATGTGTCAAATGAACTTGATTGGTGCAGAATTCTCCAAATTGGATGAAGTGAAAGCGATGACTGATGTCACAGGTTTTGGCTTGTTAGGGCATTTAAAAGAAGTGTGCGAAGGCTCAAATTTGCGAGCGGAAGTCGATTTTGCGGATATTCCAACGCTTGATGGCGTGCGAGATTATATTGCACAAGGCTCAGTACCAGGTGGAACAAACCGCAACTTCGAAAGCTACGGGCATTTGATTTCAACATTGACGGACGAGCAGAAAGCCATTTTATGCGATCCGCAAACTTCTGGCGGTTTATTGGTTGCTGTTGAGTCGCAAGCGGTAGAAAAAATCCAACAAATTGCAAATGCAATGAATGTACCACTGTTCCGAGTGGGGCGTTTGTTAGAAATGGATGAAAATAGACCATTAATCGAAATTCATTAAAGCAATATAATAGATAAAAAATAAGACTGCTTAAGCAGTCTTATTTTCATTTATATCACACTCTTAATATTCTCAAGCATTTCCCAGCGTTCAAAAGCTTGTTCAAGTTCAGCTTCTTTCTCTGCAAGAGCTTGTAATTTTTCTTGGGTATAAGCGATTTCTTTGCTGAAGAAATCAGCTGAATTCACCTCTGTTTGCAAAGCTTCAATATCTGCCTCAAGGGCTTCCATCTTCGCAGGTAATTCTTCCAGTTCACGTTGTTCTTTATACGACAACTTCACTTTCTTCGTTTCTGCTTTGGGTTTTTCTTGTTTTACGAGTTCGCTTACAAGCGGTTCATTTTTCTTCTGATTTTGCGATTGTACAGCTTGGCTGGCATGGTAATTTTCTTGTTGCTGCTTCGCATCAAAATAGCCACCAATATATTGATTTAATACGCCGTTGCCTTCAAAGAAGAAACACTCTTCCACGGTATTGTCGATAAATTGACGGTCGTGGCTGACGATTAATAATGTACCTTGATAATCGGCAAGCAGTTCTTCCAATAATTCCAATGTTTCCACGTCCAAGTCATTGGTTGGTTCATCCAGAATCAGAAGGTTATTGGGCTTGAGCAATAATTTTGCCAATAAGAGACGGTTGCGCTCGCCGCCCGATAAGGCTTTAACGGGCGTCATTGCACGTTTGGGCGGAAATAAGAAATCTTGCAAATAGCCAAGCACGTGGCGTTTTACGCCGTTTACTTCAATATCTTGTTTACCATCGGCAACGTTGTCCATCACCGTTTTTTCTAAATCTAACTCTGCACGGTATTGATCGAAATAAGCGACATCTAATTTGGTTCCACAACGAATGGTACCCGAAGTAGGTTGCAATTCACCTAATAACAGTTTGATGAAGGTGGTTTTACCACAGCCGTTTGGCCCCACTAACGCAATTTTATTGCCACGTTGAATAGTCGCAGAAAAATCTTTCAGCAAGGTTTTACCTTCAACTTCGTAACTGGCATGCTCAATTTCAAACACGATTTTGCCTGATCGAGCAGTGGTATCTAACTGGATTTTAGCTTTGCCTTGCACTTCACGACGGTTGCGACGCTCTTCACGCAATTTTTTCAAGGCTCGCACTCGCCCTTCGTTACGCGTGCGGCGGGCTTTAATGCCTTGGCGAATCCAAACCTCTTCTTGAGCTAGTTTTTTATCGAAAAGCTCATTTTGTAAGGCTTCTACACGTAAATCTTCTGCTTTGGTTTCTAAATAAAGATCGTAATTACCTGGGTAAGAAACCAATTTACCGCGATCTAAATCAACAATTCGGGTTGCTATTTTGCGGATAAATGAGCGGTCGTGCGAAATAAAGATGATCGAACCTTTGAAATTGAGCAATAAATCTTCAAGCCAAGTGATGGCTTCCACATCTAAATGGTTGGTTGGTTCATCTAATAACAGAATATCTGGGTTGGCAACCAAGGCACGGGCAAGAGCAGCACGGCGAACCCAACCACCTGAAAGTTCACAGAGTTTTTTGTCTGGATCAAGCTCTAACAATTTCAGCGTGTCTTGGATGCGGTTTTCAAACTGCCAGCCATTATTGTGCTCAAGCTGAGCTTGCACTTGTGACAATTTTGCTAATAACTCATCGCTGTAATTGGTCAGCATTTGTTGCGAAATGTGGTGATATTGCTTTAAAAGATCGCTTAAATGTGCAATCCCTTCAGCAACATATTCGAAAACGGTTTCTTGAATATGACGTGGTGGATCTTGCTCAAGGCGTGTCACAATGATGTCTTTTTCAAAAATTAACTTGCCATCGTCTAATTGCACTTCGCCAGCAAGTACTTTCATTAACGTTGATTTGCCCGCTCCATTGCGCCCCACTAAACAGACGCGTTCGTTCGGTTCAATATGTAATTCGGTATGATCTAAAAGTGGAAAATCCCCGAAGCCTAAATAGGCGTTTGATAGGTTAAGTAATGCCATAAAATTGATGTTAATAATAAAAAATTTGGCTATTCTATCAGATTTGAACGAGGGAGGTAAGCGGTGACATGTTGGTGGTAATGTGTAAATAATGAAGAAGCTTAAAAAGCAATGAGGCAATATCTTGAAGTGATTGGTTTAATTCACCTTCGGTTAAATATTGATTTACCTGAATTCTCCCGTCACTAAAAATAGTAAATTATAAAAAAGAGATTAGGTGTGCTTAAAACGCCTAAAATAAAGAGAATACGGTTGAAAAAATTCAACCGTATTTTGAAAGACTAAACGTAAAAATTATTCTGCTAATTCTGTTTGTTCATGAGCCATTAGCTCTTGCCCAACATTATCTAATAACGTTAAATAACGTTCGTAATGTTTTAACATATCCGCAATTAACTCATTTTTATCCATATATTGCACATCATAACCAACACGACCATCAAAGAAATAAGTGTAAGGTTCGTAAGTGGTGCTATGTTGAATATGCGGTAAGTTTTCATCGTTAATTAACTGCTCTGAAACTTCACGGCTAACCGATTTAATACCGTACATAAAGTCACGTATTGCATCTTTTTGAATCACTAATTCGACTGCAGGTTCATCTTGATCAAACAAGGTCTTTACCGACACACTCAAATTATATTTACCAATTAACTCTTGGCGTAATTCACGCATTGCAGGCAACGCAGTATGTTTGAGGAAGCGTAAAATATCTTTCTCTTGCGTTTGGTTCATCATTTGCTCTAAACGATCTTTCCATTTTTCGCCCGTCCAGAAAATGCTGGTTGGGTTCACTTTAGTGCTAAAGTATTTCTTATCTGCATTTAAACCTTTCCATAAGCTCACACACATAATCAGCATTAACATGGCAAATGGGAGAGATACCATTAACGTCATTGCTTGTAGGTTAGCTAAGCCACCTGAATACATTAAGACAATCGCTACCACAGACATTACTCCCCCCCACATTACTGCTTGCCAGCGAGGAGAAGTTAAGCTTTTATCGCGTGATGCAATGTTATTGAGGACATAAATACCTGAGTCTGCCGAAGTAATAAAGAATAACGAAATCACCACTAAACTGACAATGCCTGTTACGGCTGAAAGCGGTAAGTAATCTAAGAATCTAAATAAGAGCGATTCTGGCGTTGAGATTAACTGACCTAATGCACCCGCAGCCTCACCATCATTGAGCCAAATGGCGGTGTTACCAAATACGGTAAACCAAAGTACACCAAATAAGCTTGGAATGACTAATACGCCAAAAATAAATTCACGAATTGTACGTCCTTTTGAAATCCGTGCAATAAATAAGCCTACAAAAGGTGCCCAAGAACACCACCATGACCAATAAAGAACTGTCCAACCGCTAAACCAGTTAGTATGCTCTTGTTCATACGTATAGGTTTTGAAACTTAATTGTACTAAATGGCTAAGATATGTGCCTAAGTTATCACTAAATGCCGATAATAAATAGAGCGTTGGTCCTGCTACTAAAACAAAAATTAGCAATAAGAAAGCTAAGCTTAGGTTTATTTCGCTCAGCATTTTCACTCCTTTTCCCACTCCCGAAATCGCAGAGAATATGGCTAAGCTCATGACAACGACAATAACAATTAACTGTAAACTAAAGCTATTTTCGCTTGCCCAACCTAATTGAGTTAATCCCGCACCTAATTGCGATGCACCAAAACCTAAGGTTGTAATAATACCGAATAAAGTCGCAAGCAATGACATCACATCAATGACGTCACCGACTTTACCGTTAATACGATCTTTCAATAATGGGTAGAAACAAGAACGCAATGCAAGTGGCAGTTTATAGCGGAAACCGAAATAAGCTAAAGCCAAAGCAATCATTCCATACACCGCCCAAGCGTGAATTCCCCAGTGGAATAAGGTATGTAACATCGCTTCTTGTTGACGATGTTCTGCTGTGCCGCTAGTAATCTCTGAGAGATAATGTGTCAATGGTTCTGCCACACCAAAGAACATCAACCCAACCCCCATTCCCGCTGCAAATAACATTGCAAGCCAAGAAAGGAATCGAAATTCAGGCTCTTCTTCATCATTACCAAGTTTAATATTCCCTAAACTACTGAAGGAAAGAATCAGCAAAAAGCCTAAAAAAATTGAAAATGTTAAAACGTAGAACCAACTAAAATTGGCAAAAATCCCTGCTTTAGCTTGATCTAATAGTGCTTGTGTTTGCGTCGGTGCAACCAAAATCATGAGCACTAAAAAGAGGATAAAAAATAACGTCAAGCCGATCACTAATGGATTAAATGACGTTCGTTTTTCCATAAATTGAGATAAAGACAAACCTTCTCCTTAAATAGTTAAGTAGATCATTGAAATATTGAATATTTTATTTAAAAAAATTACATCTTAGAGATGCTGCCTTAAGGCAAAAGTGTGCAGTTGAACAACTACGAATGACAGCACATAGAAGTGCGATTTTGAAGGAAACGCTCAGTAGGAATTGAGAGGATTGTTTCCAAAAGTATGGATATAATAACACGGGTTGGTGATTATTTCAAATCCATACTAAATTTATAGAATTCGTTTTATATTTAATAAAAGTATAGTAGATAAAATGATTACTGTTTTGTCAAAACTATGCCTCTTTTAACACCAATTCTATTAGCGGATAAAATGCACAAAATCAGTTGGATCTTCTGCATCGCGAGCGGAAGCAATTTCTTCGCCATCTTTAGGTGAACCGATCATTAGCAAGCCAATCACTTTATCCGTTTCCGCACAACCAAATGCTTCGCGAATAGCTGTGCTTTCCACCCATTTTTTCGTAATCCAAACAGTATCAAAACCTTGAGCGTTTGCTGCTAATTGCATCGCATAAGTGGCACAACCTGCACAAACAATTTGCTCCCAAATGGGCACTTTCACTGATTCGTGATCTAATTTTGCCACCACGCCAATGACCATTGGAGCTTGATTTGCTAATTTATCGGCTTTGGCAGCATTTTTTTCATCCATTTCAAATTCAATGGCTGCTGATTTTAAGCATTCGTGAAATTTTGGCATACCACTTTCTTGAATCACCACAAAATGATAAGGTTTCATTCGCCCATGATCTGGTGCTCGTAAAGCTGCTTTTAAAATCACATCAAGCTGTTCTGTATTAGGTGCAACATTGCCAAATTGTTTACTTGAACGACGATGATGAAGTAAATCTAAAATATCCATAATTCCTCACAATAAGGTGTGTGAACCGTCAGTTCATGCACACAAGCGGTAAAAAAAGTGTGTGAATTGCATTCACACAACCTACTAAAAAAGGCTGACAGATTTCCCATCAGCCTTTCGGTTAGCTTAATTAAATTTTCGTTTTATCACGTACCGCGCCTTTATCGGCTGAAGTGGCGAAATGTCCGTAAACTTTCAGTGCAAAAGAGACTTCACGTTGGCGGTTTGCTGGTGCCCAACCTTTTGCGTCTTGCTCTGCACGACGTGTGGCAAGTTCTTCATCGCTTACTGCAAGATTGATGGCACGGTTTGGAATGTCAATGTTGATAATATCGCCATCGCGAACTAAACCGATTGCACCACCTGAAGCCGCTTCTGGGGAAGCGTGTCCAATAGATAAACCCGATGTGCCGCCAGAGAAACGTCCATCTGTTAAAAGTGCACATTTTTTGCCTAAGCCCATCGATTTTAAGTAGCTGGTTGGGTAAAGCATCTCTTGCATACCTGGTCCGCCTTTCGGGCCTTCGTAACGGATGATCACCACATGACCTTCTTTCACTTTACCACCTAAAATACCTGCAACAGCATCTTCTTGGCTTTCAAATACAATCGCTTTACCAGTGAATTTCCAGATCGATTCATCCACGCCTGCAGTTTTTACGATACAGCCGTCTTCTGCAATATTACCAAATAACACCGCCAAACCGCCCTCTTGTGAAATCGCGTTTTCTTTGTTGCGGATACAACCGTTTACGCGGTCATTATCTACCGTGTCCCAACGGCAATCTTGTGAGAATGCTTGAGTGGTGCGAATACCCGCAGGACCAGCACGGAAGAATTTGTGTAACTCTTCGTCTTGGTTGCGAATAATATCGTATTGGTCAAGCTGATCGCCCATCGTTAAACCTAACACAGTGTGGGTATTTTTGTGGATTAAGCCCGCACGGTCTAATTCGCCTAATAAGCCCATAATACCGCCGGCACGGTGAACATCTTCCATATGGTATTTGTTGGTGTTCGGTGCGATTTTACTCAAGCAAGGTACTTTGCGAGATAATCGGTCAATGTCTTCCATTTTGAAGTCCACGCCTGCTTCTTGTGCGGCAGCGAGTAAGTGTAACACGGTGTTACTTGAACCGCCCATTGCGATGTCTAAGCTCATCGCATTTTCAAAAGCATCGAAAGTACCGATTGAACGTGGCAATACGCTTTCGTCGTCTTGTTCGTAGTAGCGTTTGCATAATTCAACGATTTGACGCCCCGCTTTTAAGAACAACTCTTTACGGTCTGCGTGGGTGGCAAGCATTGAGCCGTTGCCCGGTAAGCTTAAACCTAATGCTTCTGTTAAGCAGTTCATTGAGTTTGCGGTGAACATACCCGAGCAAGAACCACAAGTTGGGCAAGCAGAACGCTCAATAGCATCAATACGTTCATCTGAAACATTTGGATCGGCTGCTTCGATCATTGCATCTACCAAATCTAAGCGAATTAATTGATCAGAAAGTTTGGTTTTACCTGCTTCCATTGGGCCGCCTGAAACGAAGATGGTTGGGATGTTCAAACGCATTGCCGCCATCAACATCCCTGGGGTAATTTTATCGCAGTTGGAAATACAGACCATCGCATCCGCACAGTGTGCGTTCACCATATATTCCACCGAATCTGCAATTAAATCACGGCTTGGAAGTGAATAAAGCATACCACCGTGTCCCATTGCGATACCATCGTCTACCGCAATAGTGTTAAATTCTTTTGCAACACCGCCTGCTTTTTCAATTTCAGCGGCAACCAATTGCCCCATATCTTTTAAATGTACGTGACCTGGTACAAACTGGGTAAATGAGTTTACCACGGCAATAATTGGTTTGCCGAAGTCATTTTCTTTCATTCCTGTTGCACGCCATAATGCACGTGCGCCCGCCATATTACGACCTTGTGTACTGGTCGCTGAACGTAGTTTAGGCATAATCTCTCCAAATTTTTATCTGTTGTGTCTGTTAAAATAAAAGGGTTCTATTCTACTTGAATTTAAATAGTTTGTGGAAAATTTCCTCTTTCCCTTGGTAAGAGAGACAGAAAAAGTTCCATCTAGAAATTTCTTCAGAGGGAGGGGTTATTTTTGCTTCATCTGCTTCGCCATTTCAATACTTTGAATAATTGCACGGCGGTTAATGGCATCATTATCGCCATCTAACACACGTCGCCAATAGCCAATTGCTTGCTCATAATCATTATGCAAAAAGGCATCAGAAGCCAGTAGTAACAAGCTTGAACTCTCTTTTGAATCTAATGATAAGGCTTTATCTAACCACGCTTTTGCCTGCTCGGACAGTTTTTGCCCTTTATCATAATAATCTACGGTTGCCATTGCCCCTAAAATCGCCGCTTTTTCGCCCAATACCACCTGTGCATTTTGATAGCTAATCAATGCTGAATTAAACTCATTATTTAACGCATAAGCCTGCCCCAATTCATACCATAAATCCCCATCGTTTGGGTTCTCGCGCAAACGGTTTTGCAAGCTCTCAATATAGCGATCGTTTTTTTGGGTTTTGTCTTCCATCTCCAATTTTACTTGGAAGGCTTGGTGCATTTGCTCACCTTTTTGCACCAAGGCATAACGCCCCGACTGCCAATAAAGTAAGCCACTGAGGACGGTAATTAAAAGCACAACCAAACTTGTAACAAGCGGTGAAAATTTCCTTTTATTTTGCCAAGGTTCTGTTGTATTTTGATCAAATTGATAACGGCTTTCTGCCTCCGACAAATATTCTTGTTTGAACGGTTCGGCAAAATTGCCTGCGAATTTGACCGCTTGTTGATAGTTTTCTAAATTAAGCTGTTCACGTGTTTTCATCTATTGTCCTGTCTTTCTGGTACGAGTTCTCCATACGATCGCAACTAAAATGATCCCCAGCAAGGCCACAGGCATCCCCCAAAGCAGCCAAGTTTGCTCATTTACAGGCGGTTTGTAGTTCACAAAATTACCGAAACGCTGGGTCATAATTTCAACAATTTCCTGATCCGATTTGCCTTCATTGACCATTTCATACACTTCAATACGAAGTTTATAAGCAGTAGTGGCATTTGACTCCAATAAATTTTGATTCTGGCATTGCGGACAACGCAAAGATTTCGCTAAACTCATTGCACGTATGCGATCTGCATCGTTGTGAAATTGGAAGGTATCGACCATTTCCGCCTTGGCTATATTGCTGAAAACGGCAAAGACAAGCGGTAAAAAAAGGATAATTTTTTGCAAAAACTTCATTCTATTCCTATATTCCTATGCTCTTATTTTTCGTTTCTTAATGCTTCTAATCTTGGCAGGAAATCTTTTTCAAAATCAGGATTATAGCCTTTTTGTTGGTAGCGAACGACGCCGTGTTTATCCACCAAGTAGCTTGACGGGGCGGAAGAGACCTTCAAGGTTTGAATTAAAAAACCGCGTTCATAGTCATCAATTACCAACGCAAATGGATTTCCCCAACGCCCTAAAGCTTCACGAGCATCGGTGGGTTGGTCTGAATAGGTTAAACCCACAATCGGCACGCCTTGAGCTTTCAATTTCAATAAGATCGGAAACTCTTTAATACACCAGATACACCAACTCGCCCAAACATTCAAAATATACGGCTCTTGTGGCAAGCTGTTGTTGGTTAAACGTGCGTGCGGATCAAGTAGATTTTTGCCCACAAATTCGGGTATTGGCTTATCTTGCCAATCTTCCGTTGGCGAAAGGGCATCTTTGTTCAACAGCGGAACGGTTAAAAATGCCACCACCGCCATAAGAATGGCGAGGGGGATGAAGAGGAGGATTTTTTTCATTGTTGTTTCCTTTTGTAATAATCCCCCCTCTTTAGCAAAGAGGGGAGGGGGAGATTTGGCAGAAGTGAAAACGGAGTCCATACGAAAAATAAACATCGTAATCAAATCTCCCCTAACCCCTCTTTTCTAAAGAGGGGGATTTTTTAGTAGCATTGCTATCGGCGGATTTTTTATTTTCTGCGAGAATACCCTAACAACGCCATTAGTGAAGCCAACACCATAATTACCCCACCAAGCCATAAAGCTCTGACGTAAGGTTTGTAATGTAGGCGGAAGGCGTATTCTAAATTGCCGAATTTATCGCCCATCACTACATAAAGATCATGCAAGCCGTGGTGATATAAGCCGACTTCAGCCATTGTCATGGTGCGGATGTCGTAATAACGTCGTTCTGGGATGATTTGGGCGAGCGTTTTGCCGGCTTTACTGATGGAAAAAACGGCTTGTTCAGCAGTGTAGTTGGCACCAATAGCATCGCGATACTCTTCATATTTAAATTCAAAATCGGCGATATTGGCAGTTTCAGTCGGTTTTAATCGTACACCAATTTCATCACCATAGTAGCTGTTCATCATCGCACCAATCACACAAATCGCAAAGCCGATATGTGCCAAACGCATTGCAAGCGGACGGATTTTCCACATAAAACGCAAATAAGGCAGATGCGTCAAAATAATCCAGAATGCAAGACTGACGAACACTACGGGAAGTGGTTCGATTTTAAACAGATGCGTTTGGCTCACGGTGTGATAAATCAAACCAAGGGCAAGCAACACCGCCACGGGCAGAAGCCAGAGTTGTAATTTGGCTTGTTTGAGCGGTACATTTTTCCAGCGAAGTATCACAGCTACGCCCATTGCACACATTGCTAGCAACGCAAGCGGGGTGAAAATAGTGTTGAAATAAGGTGCGCCAACGGAAATACTGCCCCATTGCATCATCGTAAACACAAGTGGATAAAAAGTGCCAAGCAACACAACCGAAGTTGCTACAGCAAATAAACCGTTGAGCAATAAGAATGCGGTTTCTTTAGAAAAAAACGTAAAGCGTACTTCACCTTGCCAGAATTGGGTTTTACAAGCGAAGAGTGCGAGAGCAATAAAACTGAGACTGAAGAAAAGCAGCAGTAATGCCACACCGCGATCAGGATCGACCGCAAAGGCGTGTACAGAAGTAAGTACGCCAGAGCGAACGATAAATGTGCCGAGCAAGCTTAAGGCGAAGGCGAAAATGGCGAGTAAAATCGTCCAATAATTAAACACGCCACGTTGTTCGCTAGCGATTAACGAATGCACTAACGCAGTGCCGAGAAGCCACGGCATCAATGAAGCATTTTCAACCGGATCCCAGAACCACCAGCCTCCCCAGCCAAGTTCGTAATACGCCCACCAAGCACCGAGGATAATCCCTGCAGTGAGAAAGCCCCACGAAATCATTGTCCAAGGGCGAATCCAACGAGCTACGGCAGCGTCCATTTTGCCAGAAAGTAGGCTTGCCACAATCATCGCAAAGCTCACTGCAAAGCCGACATAGCCTAAATAGAGCAGTGGCGGATGGAAAATCAAGCCAATATCTTGCAGCATTGGATTGAGATCACGGCCTTCTGGAGGAGGTGGAAAACTACGCTCGAAGGGATTGGAAACCAGCAAGATAAAGAGCATAAAGCCCATTGCAACAAGCGAAATCATCGCTAGTGTGCGATTAGCAAACAAGCGGTCGATTTTACGAGAAAAAAGGCAAAAGACCGTCGTCCAGAGCGTGAGTGCGGTAAGCCAAAAGAGCATTGAACCTTCGTGCCCGCCCCAAGTGGCAGCGAATTTAAAAAAATCGGGTAATTGGCTATTGGAGTGTTGAGCAACGTAAATCACCGAGAAATCATCGGTTAAAAACGCATAAGCAAGGCTTGCAAAAGAAATGCCCGTTCCGACCGCTTGTAATAGCGAGAGAAATGGGTTTAGCGATAAAAAATATGGAGCTCTTCTCAGCTCACCCCAAAGCGATAACCCTACTTGGGTTATCGAGGCAATAAGAGCAAAAATCAGGGAAAAATAGCCAAATTCTGGAAACATTGAAATCTAAGTGAACAAAAATAAAACTGCACAGATTATGCCATAAATCCGAAAGAGGGAGAACGAAAAAAACCTTACCTACCTCGAAAGAGGTGGGTAAGGTTTGATCATAGAGGGATTATTATGAAATTAGAAAGTGTAAGTTGCATTCATACGGAAATCACGACCTGCACCCGCTAAACTATTGCCGCCAGCACGTTGGCTATGGCTCTTATAGTTTTTGTTAAATGCATTATTTACCGCAAAATTAAGCATTAAGTTTTTGTTTGCTTCCCAGTTTGCGTAGAAATCGCTCACACCATACCCTGATTGTTTGATTGCCGCTGAACCAGCGTTTGACCCGCGACTTGGTGTGCCTGTTTCGCCTTCAACAAAACGACCTTTCCAACCTAATTCTAAACTTGGATTTTCAAATTTATAAGAAACGGCTGTTGTCCAAGTGCGACCTGTTGCTACTGCAAATACGGCATTATCTAAACTTGCACCGTTAAATGTGAAGGTTTCTGGTTTGCTGTCAGCAACGCCTACACGGAATTTGAAACCACCTTGTTTATAGGCACCACCTAATTCATAACCTTGGTTACGTAGTAGTGCAGCATTTACAATGGTGTTAGCTTTAGTCGCGTGAGCATCTTTTACTTTTTGCCAGAAGTAGCTACCGTTTAATGAGATGTTTTTAGTTACATCATAGTTGAAACCCACTTCTGTGTTACGTGCTTTTTCTGCACGTAGATTATCTGAAACATCACGTAATCTATCGCCTGCTAACATCGCTTCAAACATACGTGGGCTACGGCTTGCATAGTTTAAGTTAGTATTGAAACTTAAATTATCTAACGCTTGCCAGATTAAACCAACGCTTGGATTGAAATCAGCATGGCTGACGGTTTTGCCACTGTTCGCTTTGAATTTAAAGTGATCGTAACGTGCACCTGTGGTTAATGTGACTGGTCCAAAGCCCCAAATCCCTTCAACATATAAACCCACATCTTCTTTTTGTTGGTTGCGTTTTACACCTGTTGCATGAGCTATTGAATTTGGTTTTGCTTCTTGATGGCGGTAGTTAACACCATATTTTAGCCAGTGACTTTCACCAATCTCAGAATCTAAATCTAAGTTTGCACCTTGAGTTGAAACACGTGTAGTACTATAGCTTCTTTGGGCAGGTTCTTTGCGTGAGGTTTCAATACGGTAAGCATTTGCTTTTGCTTCAGTAATGAAGCCCATATTTTTACCACTCCACTCTAAGTTTGTCGTATCCTGTGTTGTAATACGATAACGAGGGTTATTATTTGCATCATTCGCAATCAAGGCACCATTTGAATCTAAAATATAGTAAGTGTTATTACCGCGATGATCTTTACCTGCGAAAACATTACTTAATGTTTGACCCGCTTTAAGATCTTGACTTGTACCTGCTAAATAAGATTGTGAGAAATCAAACTCTTCGCGTAATGCTCGTTCACCGTGATATTGTTCTTGGCGATGGCTTAACACAACGCGTTGATTTTCTGTAATGTCCACGCCAAATTTGGCTAATAGACCACGTTGTCCTAATGCACTATTTTTAACTACATCAGAGCCATCTTTATTTGAATAGCCTTTACCGCCTTTGTAATTTTCAAGAGTTTGCCAGTTACCGCTTAATAATGCATCTACAACGCCTGCTTTACCATAAACGGTTGCACCTTGTGAGTGGCCTTTATTGCTGCTTACGCCAGCATTAAGTTTGAAACCAAACGCTTGACCTTCTTCTAATAAATCTTTTGCATCAACCGTCGTAGCTTCAATAGAGCCACTGGTTGCACCAATGCCCGCACTTGCAGAACCTGCACCTTTACGTACGTCAATACGTTTAATAAGGCTTGGATCTAACATAAAACGGCTTTGGTGATGGAAAACTGGGGTGTCGCTTGAAGTATTATCTACTTTGAAATCAATTTGGTCTTGACCCATACCACGAATAGTCACCCATTGTGAAGTACCTCCATTACCGCCACCAAAGTTAATTGCGGGTTCAGCACTTAATACGCCTCTTAAATCTTCGTTAGTCGATTTTTGAAGATCTTTTAAGGTTACAACATTGGTTTTGCTTTTTGCTCCTGCATTTTCAGAAACAACTTGAACAACATCAAGTTTCACTGAATCAGCAGTATTTGCGTATGCAAAAGAAGAAAGCGCTGCAAGCACAGCAACAGAAAGTGGGGTGTTTTTCAATTTCATCTGTAGATTCCAAAATAAAGAAAGATAAGAATTATTCTTACTTGTAAAAAGTTCCGTAAATATATGTAAATTTTTAATAGGAGTCAATATCATTTAGAGTAAGTCTTTACATTTTAACCACGCTAAAGTTAATTTAACCCTTATTTTTCAATAAAAAAGCAGGTGTAAAAACCTGCTTGTAGAGAAATGTTATCCCTGTTTTTGCATAAATTCCCTATGTTGCTTACTTTGAAATGGCACGATTTTCACCTCATCGCCCTCTTCTAAAAGTTGGTAGAATTGCGGGTAGTTAAAAATGCTGTTTTGGTCATTTTCAAGGTATTGCTCAGCATACAAGCGGTTGATTTCACGAATTTTTTCTTCTTTTGTGCCACTGCAACTGGTGTAATTTTCGATATGATTGTTTTCGTCTAGAATATAGACGTTAAAACAACCATTTTTGCCATCTTCAAAGAAGAATTGTAAAAATCCTTCACTGGCAAAATCGTTGATTTGACTTGGGTACACCACCACTCGATTTTCGCCTTTTTTGCTTAAATGGCTTAATATGGTAAGGCGTTTGACTTTTTCAACCGCTTGTTCTGCAACAGGCTTAATTTTCACGTTTTTATCGCTAAATACCAGTTGCCAAGTTCTGCCTGCCACTTTTACCGTATTAAACGCATTGGCATAAATCGATCCTGTTTGTACTGAAATGCAACGATGCACCAGATCAGCGATGGTTTCCCGCAACTCACTGCGAAACTGTTTGCTATAGCAGAATACATTTACTGATTGTGGGGGGGCTGAATTGCGGTAGATTTTGTTGGAAAGTAGCTTTAGTGCATTCAAAACAGCTTGTTCACCCTCAAAATGTTGGGTACGAATTTCATTCCACATATTGCGGTAAATAATGCTTACGCTTCCTACCAAATTTTGCTCAAAGGCATTAAAGCTAAATAAATCGCTTGAATGGAAATCACGGCGAATATCAGCAAAGTGTTGCGTTGGATCATTTGTGAGATTTATCGCTAAAATAAGGCTACGAATTTCATTAGGGTGCAATAACTCATTTTCACTGATTTTCGGTGCAGAAACAGGGAAAAAGAGCCGTAGATCGGTAATAAATTGACGTAGTTTATGTAAATCAACATGTTGGCTAACCACGTGTAATTTGGTGCTCACGGTAATCATGCCATTGAAATATGCCCACGCCACCAGTTTGTGTAAATTTTTGTTGTATTGCACAAAGCGCTGTGAGGAGTCGTAAGCACTTTTTGGTGATTGATTAATCAAATACCAACCCGCTTTCATTGCCGAACTGTCTTGGGCTTCAATAAAAGTAATATTTTGTTCCGATAAATCAGGCGTAATATGTGGATTGAGTAGAGTTACTTTGCCAGGCAGTATTTCAAAAACCGAATAAAGCTTACGCATTAAAATGTCGGTATCGTTCGTCATTATGCTTGGATTGATATGGAATTTGTTGGCAAAATTGATTAAATTGCGATAACTTTGTAAGAGTTGTTCGACGAGCATTTTATCTTGCACAATTGCCTGTTTCATTTTCCATTTTGGACGAGAATTAAGTAACGCTATTTCTTCATCAGCCCAGCCCCAATCAGCAATTAAAGATTGCAACTCACGCTCACGCCAGTTGTAGAGCACTTTTCCTTCTTTGGCTTTAAGGTAAAAACATTGACGCAAGCGGTCTAATCTTGATAATTCTTTACGATTTTTAAGGTAATCTGTCACTTGCTCAAGCATTGCCAAATAAGGATCGAAATGATAATACTCCGTTTTGTTGCTCAATAATTTTTGCTTAAATTGTTTTGAAATAAGCTTCGTTTCTGGGTAGGTTTGGGCGTAGCTTTCCAACAACAAAATTTTGATTGCTGATTTGTAAGGACTTTCAATGCCTTTGTAAAGCTGCCATAAACTCGCACCAAAAAATTCGGACGTGGAAAGTGAAGAAAAGTCGCCAAAATCAATCCATTCGTTGAGATCTATTTTTTTCGATTTAATCGCTTTTTTATAGTCATTATCCGATAAATGTAGCCAAAGTAGGCGCTTGCCTGCCAAGCGAACTGCGGAACGATAAAATTCATCAAGCAAGAAAAAATGTTGTGCTGAACCGCTGTGTTCTTCGCTTACACCGCAGTTGTAATGATTCGATTTAAAGCGTTCAGGGTTCATCAAATAGAAATTAACTTCGATGCCTAATCCTTTTGCCCATTGAGTTAATTTAGCGAGTTTTTGCTCGATAAGTTGATAATCTTCACTGCTCATCTCATCATTATGACAAATCCATAAATCCAGATCAGATTTAGTCGTTTGCACAATTGAGCCAGTACTTCCCATTGAATAAATGCCATCAAAGGCACAATGCATCACCTTTGTTTTTTTCTCTTCAGGAATAAGCGTGTCAAAAAAACGTTGTTGGTAATGATTAAAGGAAAATTGATAAATACCGTGCGGAGCATTCTCTACATAAGCTGGCAATTCAGGCAGGTTATAATGTAATAATAATGGGATAAGATAAAAAACGTGCTTGAAATGGGCATCATTTGAAGCCAATGCTCGACGAATGCGATATTGATCCAATGCATTCACTTTTATAATCGCTTTGGCAAGTTGCACATCAGCATGAGAGGAAAGATCACGATCAATAGAACGCATATGAATTGAATTGAGAGCTATTGATGTTAGACTTTTCACCTTAGAGTCCTTTCTATTAAATTTTGTATCACTCTAACAGTTTAAACAAAAAAGTAAAGATAAAGCCTCTTTGCTGCAAACAAGAAGATTGATTTCGTCCAAAGAACAGCTCGGATCACATAATCAATTCGCTAAAATGGTTCAGAGAAAAGGCAAAATTGTGTAGAATAAAGCAGTTTTTCTGGCTTTCTCATTATTTTGATGAAAGTTTGAACGATTTATTATATTTCCAAGTACTTGAAGGATAAAAGATGAAAAGAGTCGTTATTACAGGTTTAGGTATTATTTCTAGTATCGGTAACAACAAAGAAGAAGTGTTAGCTTCATTAAAAGAAGGTAAATCAGGGATTGAATTCGTACCTGAATTTGCAGAAGTAGGAATGCGTAGCCAAGTGGCCGGCACCATTAAATTAAATCCAGCAGAGTTAATCGACCGTAAAGTTTTTCGTTTTATGGGTGATGCTGCCGCTTACGCTTACCTTTCAATGAAAGAAGCAATTGCAGATTCGGGCTTAACTGAAGAACAGGTTTCAAATGACCGTACAGGTCTAGTGATTGGTGCGGGGACTGGTTCAGCACACAGCCAATTGGTGGCGTGCGATGCGGTACGTGGTCCTCGTGGTGTGAAAGCGGTAGGTCCTTATGCCGTAACCAAAACAATGGCTTCAAGCGTATCAGCTTGTTTAGCGACCCCTTATAAAATCCGTGGTGTGAACTACTCAATCAGCTCCGCTTGTGCAACTTCAGCTCACTGTATTGGTCACGCGATGGAACTTATCCAATTAGGCAAACAAGATGTGGTTTTCGCTGGTGGCGCGGAAGAACTTTCTTGGGAATGTGCAACCGAATTCGATGCAATGGGAGCAGTTTCAACTAAATATAACGACACACCAACCAAAGCAAGCCGTGCTTATGATGCAAACCGTGATGGTTTCGTTATCGCTGGTGGTGGTGCAGTCGTTGTTGTTGAAGAATTGGAACACGCTCTTGCTCGTGGTGCAAAAATTTATGCAGAAATTGTGGGCTACGGTGCAACGTCAGACGGTTACGATATGGTTGCACCAAGCGGTGAAGGTGCAGAGCGTTGTATGAAACAAGCGATGGCAACCGTAAACGGTGAAATCGAATACATCAACGTACACGGCACTTCAACGCCAGTAGGCGATGTGAAAGAATTAGGTGCAATCAAAAACGTATTTGGCGAAAAAACACCCGCGATTTCATCAACTAAATCAATGACGGGGCACTCATTAGGTGCTGCAGGTGCACACGAAGCGATTTACTCATTATTGATGTTAGACAATGGCTTTATCGCTCCAAGCATCAACATTGAAACATTAGATGAACAGGCACAAGGCTTAAATATCGTAACAGAACGCCAAGACAAAGCATTAACAACTGTAATGTCAAATAGTTTCGGCTTTGGTGGTACTAATGCTTGCTTAGTGTTCCAAAAATATAACGGTTAATAAAATAAATTTATTATGAAAACTAAATGCCTTTACGGTTAAAATCGTAAAGGCATTTTCCTTTAGCGGTTAAAAAGAAAGAAAGTTTGCAAAATACTCTGTAAAATCGACCGCTTACTCACTTTCATCAAAATAATGATGTTTTTTCCACAGTTTGCACTACGCAAACGTTTTCTTTTTTTGTAAAATAGGGCGGATATTGCCCGTAGAGGTTTATATGGTTGATATTATTATCGTTGGTTTGATTGCATTTTCTATTCTGATTAGTTTATGGCGTGGCTTTGTGAGTGAAGCATTATCGCTGGCTGGCTGGGTATTGGCGTTTTGGGTAGCAAGTAATTTTTACCCTTATTTGAGTAGTTATCTTACCCAAGTGAACTCCATTTACTTGCAAAATTCAGAATATTTACGCAATGGCGTAGCGGCGGCAGCACTTTTCGTGATCGTACTGATTGTATGCGGTGTCATCAATGCGTTATTAAATAAAATCATTTCAACCACGGGTATTTTATCTACTACAGACCGTATTCTCGGTGGGGCATTTGGTGCATTGCGTGGGATTTTAATCGTCTCTGTAGCACTTTTCTTCCTTGATACCTTTACATCAGTAAGTCAAAATGAGCTTTGGAAAGAATCGCAACTTATCCCGCATTTTGACTTCATTGTGCAATGGTTTTTCGAGCAATTACAGGCAAATTCTAGTTTCTTAAATTCAACTAAATAGAGGTTATTTTTTATGTGCGGCATTGTCGGGATTATTGGGGGATCGCCTGTAAACCAAGCGATTTATGATGGTTTAACATTACTTCAACACCGTGGGCAAGATGCCGCAGGTATTGTCACTATTGATGAGGAAAACCGCTTCCGTTTACGTAAAGCGAATGGCTTAGTGAGCGAGGTTTTCCGCCAAGAACATATGTTACGCTTGCAAGGTAATGCAGGTATCGGGCACGTTCGCTACCCAACTGCGGGCAGTTCAAGCGTTTCGGAAGCTCAGCCTTTTTATGTAAACTCACCGTTTGGTTTAACGCTCGTGCATAACGGTAACTTAACCAACAGTGCAGAATTAAAAGAATTACTTTTCACTGAAGCACGTCGCCACGTGAACACCAATTCTGACTCCGAAGCGTTATTAAATATTTTTGCTCATTATCTTGATCAATATCCAACCTCACATCTTTCACCTGAAAACATTTTTGAAACTGTTCGCAAAACCAATCAGATTATTAAAGGGGCTTATGCTTGTATCGCAATGATCATCGGACATGGTATGGTCGCTTTTCGTGATCCGTTTGGAATTAGACCGCTTGTATTGGGTAAACGTGTGGTTGGTGGGAAAACCGAATATATGTTTGCCTCTGAAAGTGTGGCGTTAGACATCGTAGGCTTTGAGTTTGAACGTGATGTGCTGCCAGGCGAAGCCATTTATATTACCTTTGATGGTGAACTTCACTCACAAATTTGTGCAGAGAATCCAACGCTCAATCCATGTATTTTTGAATACGTCTATTTTGCCCGCCCAGATTCTGTGATTGATGGCGTGTCTGTTTATGCTTCACGCGTACATATGGGCGAAATGTTGGGCGAAAAAATTAAACGTGAGTGGGGCAGAATAGTGGATGAAATCGATGTGGTTATTCCTGTGCCTGAAACCTCAAACGATATTGCCGTGCGTATTGCCAACGTACTTTACAAACCATATCGCCAAGGTTTTGTGAAAAATCGTTATGTGGCTCGCACCTTTATTATGCCAGGTCAAGCACAGCGGAAAAGCTCGGTTCGCCGTAAACTTAACGCAATCGCTGCAGAGTTTAAAGGCAAAAATGTATTATTAGTCGATGACTCTATCGTGCGTGGCACAACCTCTGAACAGATTGTTGAAATGGCACGTGCTGCTGGAGCAAAAAAAGTGTACTTCGCTTCTGCAGCACCAGAAATTCGCTATCCAAACGTATATGGCATTGATATGCCAACCAGTGAAGAATTAGTGGCGTATCATCGTGATGTAGATCAAATTGCAGAGATGATTGGTGTAGATAAATTGATTTTCCAAGATTTAGATGCCTTAATAAAAGCGGTTCAAACTGAAAACCCAGCAATCAAAAACTTTGATGCATCGGTGTTTACAGGCGAATATATTACAGGCGATGTAGATCAAGTATATTTAGAGGCAATTGCTGCAGCTCGTAATGATAAAGCAAAAGCAAAAAATGCGGCTCAATCAGGCAATTTAGAAATTCACAACATTAGTGCAAGTGCATAATCGGTGAAAATCGGGTAAACTAAGAAAAAAAGGGCGTTTTTTTACGTCCTTTCTCTTATTCTTCAAAAGGAAAATATGATGGCACTTTTACCTCTCAACGAGGCTTTGGCAAATATGCTTGCTCAGCTTCCAACCCCAACAGAAACAGAAACGCTTTCCCTTAATCAAGCAGCAAATAGAGTACTCGCTCAAGATATTATTTCTCCGATTAACGTCCCAAGTTTTGATAATTCAGCGATGGATGGCTATGCAATCAAATTGGCGGATTTAGATCAATTTTCTACTTTTACCATTGCAGGCAAAGCTTTCGCAGGTAAGCCGTTTGAGGGCAAAATCAAATCAGGCGAGTGTGTGCGAATTATGACGGGTGCAATGCTGCCAACAGGCTGCGATGCCGTGATTATGCAAGAAGAAACCGAACAAGCGGGCGAAAATCAGATTAAATTTACCAACAGTATTAAGCTTGGGCAGAACATCCGCCGCGTGGGCGAAGATGTAGCACAAGGCAGTCTTGTGCTTGCCAAAGGCAGTTTATTAAACGTGGCGAGTTTACCGTTGTTGGCATCGCTTGGCATTGCGAAAGTAGAGGTATTTAAACGCACTAAAGTCGCGATTCTTTCTACAGGCGATGAATTAGTAAGCGTAGGGAATACGTTGACCGTTGGGCAAATTTACGATACCAATCGTTTTGCCGTATGCTTGATGTTAGAAAAATTAAATTGCGAGATTTTAGATTTCGGCATTTTGCCAGACGATCCAACCATTTTCGAAGAGACTTTTATGAAAGCACAACAAGCTGCAGATGTGTTAATTACCAGCGGTGGCGTTTCTGTTGGTGAAGCAGATTTTACCAAAGATGTGCTCGAAAAATTGGGTAAAATCGCCTTCTGGAAAATCGCAATGAAACCAGGTAAGCCATTCGCATTTGGCTTTTTAGGTAATGAAAACGAAAAACAAACCGTCTTCTTCGGTTTGCCAGGTAATCCTGTTTCAGCCTTAGTTACTTTCTACCAATTAGTGCAGCCTGCTTTGGCTCAACTTGCAGGCTTAAATGCAGATTATCTTGCAAATTTAACGCCAAAAATGACCGCTTTTGCGGCAATTAATCTGAAAAAAGCCGTTGGTCGCCAAGACTTCCAACGCGGTTTTTATTTCATCAATGAGCAAGGCGAATTGATGGTAAAACCTGTTGGGCAGCAAGGTTCGCACATTTTTAGTGCTTTTTATGAAAGCAACTGCTTTATTGTGTTAGAAGCTGAACGTGGCAATGTGCAAGCAGGCGAAAAAGTGACCATTCAGCCTTTTAATGGCTTGTTGAAATAGTAGGGAATATGGAATTAACCGATCACGAAATATTGCGTTACAACCGACAAATCAGCCTAAAAGCGGTTGATTTTGATGGGCAAGAAAAGCTCAAAGAGAGCCGTGTACTGATTGTGGGAGCGGGAGGTTTAGGCTGTGCTGCAAGCCAATATTTGGCAAGTGCTGGAGTGGGTAAAATCATTTTGGTGGATTTTGACACTATCTCGCTTTCTAATTTGCAACGCCAAATTCTTTATACGGATGCCGATATGGGTAAACCTAAAGCGGAAGTAGCAAAGGTTCGTTTGCAATCAATCAATCCGAATATTGAAGTGCAAGCAGTCGTGAAAAAATGTGATGATGCAGAATTTGCCGAACTCATTAGACAAGTAGATATAGTCGTTGATTGTACAGATAACGTAGATGTGCGAAACCAACTCAATTTTCAATGTTTCCAACAAAGACGTCCGCTTGTTTCAGGTTCAGCAATCCGTTTTGAAGGGCAAGTTTCCGTTTTTACCTATGCTGACAATGAAGCGTGCTACCAGTGTTTAAGCCAGCTTTTTGGAAGTGATACGTTAAGCTGTGTAGAAGCGGGTGTGATTTCCCCCATTGTAGGCGTGATTGGCAGTTTACAGGCATTGGAAACCATAAAAGTTTTGCTTGATATTGGCAAAACCTTGTCAGGGAAATTGTTAATTATTGATGGTTTACATTTTTTTGTGCGAGAAATGAATTTACCTAAAATGCCGAGCTGTAAGGTTTGCACTGTATCGCACGAGTAAATTGCATAAATAAAGCTAATATGACTTATAATTTTATTTGTGAAATGATTTATTTGACAGCTAAAACGTTTTAGCCTAAAATAATCAGCGTTTTGTTCCTCCTTAGTTCAGTCGGTAGAACGGTGGACTGTTAATCCATATGTCGCAGGTTCGAGTCCCGCAGGAGGAGCCAACTAATTTCCTTTAGTTTTACTTTTGTTCTTGTTTTATTTGTCTCCTTTTGTAAAACAGTAATTCTTACCTCCAGAATTAGAACAAAAGATTTGCCCTATAGCCCTTTTGCTATAGGGTTATTTTTTATCTTAAAACAAGTACTATTATTACTCTAAATTACACTCCAATTGATCTTTCTTTACATTGGAAAACCACGTTACATAATCAAATTGGTCGTAATATTTCCGCCCGTTCCAACCTGAAAATTCAAATAAATTACCAACTTGTCCTTTTTTCTCAAAACCTTTGATGTAAAAACTGGATTTGATTTCAGGGTAAGGCTTATGCGTAAACACTACTTTATGTTTAAATGGCAGTTGGTCAAAATCTTGTAAATTTTGCTCGGTGCAACTATCGCGATCTGTCATCATAATAAACAGATTATCTAAATTTACTCTTTTGAGACGCTCTTCCCATTTTGCTTTCGCTTCTTGCTCACTGTGATAATGCATAAAATGTAGCGTAATATCACTTAATTTTCCTACGGGATAAGGCTTATCAGTAGTTATAAAGCCAAGCTCCATTTGATTATAAGCGGTCATATTTTGCAGATATTTTACAAAGTCAGCAGGTTCAAGATAAAGATTTACAAAAGGCGAACGGAATTGCTCCCTTAAATCGTGCAGAATAAGGGCACCATTGCAATTACTGGCAATCACAGACATTTCATGATTACTCAAACGTTGTTGATTTTTCTGGTTAATTGATTTTCGCATCTGGCGATTAAACCAATTTCTAAATTTAGTAAATAACAAAATTCTTTCCTCTCTCCAAAAATACAAAAGAACAGCAATTTATGGTTGCTGTTCTCTATGACAAAAAGTTCAAAGCGAAGTTTAGAATGTCTCTTTAGCTTCTTTTAACAACGCTTCTGGAATGGTAATGCCATAAGCTTTAGCTGTTTGCGTATTGACTGAAAGCTCCATTTTGCTCACTTCATGTGTTGGAATTGAACCTGCTTTTTCGCCTTTTAACACTCGGGCCGCCACTTTACCTGTTTCCACGCCAATATCATATTGATTTACCGCATAAGCCGCTAAAGCCCCACGTTTTACCGTATCACGGTCAGCAGCAATCACAGGCACTTTAATTTCTAATGCAGCTTTGTGTAATGCTTCATAAGCAGAAACCACTGCATTATCTTCAGAGATATAAATTGCTTGCACTTTACCCGCTAAACTGCGTGCTGCTGTGCCAATATCTGCACTACGTTGTACGGCAACAGGCACTACTTTGATATTTGCTTTCGCAGCTTCAGCCTGCAATTCTTTTAATACAATCGCTGAGTTTACTTCACCTGCACTAAACACATAGCCAACCGCTTTAAGCTCTGGTACAAATTTATGGATCAACTCCAATTGCGGTTCAATCGCTTTATGGTCTGAAACACCTGTTACATTCGTGCCTGTTGGCTCCCAAGATTTGACTAACTTAGCGGCTACGGGATCAGTTACCGCAGAATAAACCACAGGAATAGTTTTAGTTGCTGCGACAACAGGTTGAGCTGATGGGGTTGAAATTGGAATGATGATCTCTGCTTTATCGCCTACAAATTTACGGGCAATTTGAGCCGCTGTTGCGGTGCTACCTTGAGCAGATTGATAGTCTATTTTAATCGTTTTGCCATCTTCAAAACCTTGATTTGCAAGCTCATCGACAATCCCTTTACGAATAGTATCTAACGCAGGATGCTCAACAATGGCAGTAATAGCCACCTTAGGCAGTTCTTGAGCAATTGTATTGAGTGAAAACGCAACTAAAGCAGAAATAATTAAGGTTTTATAAGATTTCATAACATCATCCTCTTTAAAATCAAATTTAACTTCAATTGAACTATTAAACTAGTACATTTAAATCAAAGATACTCTACCTTTTAAAGAATGTAAAGCAAAATTATTTAAAATGGTACTCTAGGTGGATATTCTATCTAGTTATATCAAATAGTTTTTTGTCTCTACAAATTTAATCAAAATGGCGTATGCTTAATCCAACTTTAACCTAATTCAAAATAAGGAATTTGCCATGACAATTTATACAGACAACTCATATACCATTGGTAACACCCCTCTTGTTCGCTTAAAACATTTCGGCAATAATGGCAATTTGGTCGTAAAAGTAGAATCACGTAATCCGAGCTTTAGCGTGAAATGCCGTATTGGTGCGAATATGGTATGGCAAGCGGAGAAAGATGGTCTTTTAACTAAAGGCAAAGAGATCGTAGATGCAACTAGCGGTAACACAGGAATTGCTCTTGCTTATGTAGCAGCTGCTCGCGGTTATAAAATTACTTTAACGATGCCTGAAACGATGAGTCTTGAGCGTAAGCGTTTATTACGTGGTTTAGGCGTAAACCTTGTATTAACCGAAGGTGCAAAAGGGATGAAAGGTGCGATTGCAAAAGCTGAAGAAATCGTAGCAAGCGATCCAAATCATTACGTGATGTTAAAACAGTTTGAAAATCCAGCAAACCCAGCGATTCACCAACAAACGACAGGCCCTGAAATTTGGAATGCGACTGAAGGTAAAGTGGATGTTATTGTGGCTGGCGTCGGAACAGGCGGTACAATTACAGGGATTTCTCGCCATATCAAACAAGATCAAGGTAAACAGATTATTTCTGTTGCTGTTGAGCCGAAAGAGAGCCCAGTAATTACGCAAACCTTAAATGGCGAAGAAGTAAAACCAGGTCCTCACAAAATTCAAGGTATCGGTGCAGGTTTCATTCCAAAAAATTTAGATTTAAGTTTAATTGATCGTGTAGAACAAGTTTCAAGCGATGAAGCTATTGCAACCGCTCGTCGTTTAATGGCAGAAGAAGGTATTTTAGTAGGTATTTCATCAGGTGCTGCAGTGGCTGCTGCGAATCGCTTAGCACAACAACCAGAGTTTGCGGATAAATTGATTGTAGCCATTTTACCATCAGCATCAGAGCGTTACTTAAGTACCGCATTATTTGAAGGTATTGAGATTTAATTTATTGTAATCTTTTAGAAGGCAAGGATAATCCTTGCCTTTTTCTCGTTTTACGTTTTTATTTCAATTCATCTAAATATGCTTTATTCGCTTTTTCAAAGGTTTCAGATGTTTTGGCATTTGGTGCTGGTGTAATGAGAGAAATCACGACAATCATTAGTGTTGCAAGTAAGAAACCTGGGATCATGGAATACATTTCGGGCAGTTCAAATAAAGTAGTTAAATCTTTCCAGAAATAAACAATTAATGCCCCTGTGAGCATCCCTGCCATTACACCTAAACCATTCATTCGTTTCCAGAATAATGAGAGTAAGACTATAGGACCAAATGCTGATCCAAAGCCTGCCCACGCATCTTTTACTAATCCAAATACTTGACTGTTTGGATCTTGAGCGATATAAATTGCAAGGGTAGCAACAGCGAGCACCATTAAACGGCTTAACCAAACGAGTTCTTTATCAGAGGCTTCTGGGCGAAGGATGCCTTTGTATAAATCTTCGGTAATTGCACTTGAACAGATCAAAAGCTGAGCTGAAAGTGTGCTCATTACAGCGGCTAAAATGGCAGAAAGTAAGATGCCAGCAATCCAAGGGTTGAATAATAATTTCGCAAGTTCAATGAAAATCTGTTCGTTGTTTTGGCTCACTACGCTAGCTTGTTCTGGGTGTACGAAGAAATAAGCCATACCAAAATAGCCAATACCAATTGCACCAGCAAGGCAAATAACCATCCAAGTCATACTAATGCGGCGAGCATTTTCGAGTGATTTAACACCTTCCGCTGCCATAAAACGAACGACAATATGTGGCTGACCAAAATAGCCCAAACCCCATGCCATTAAGCTGGCGACACCCAGCACGGTAGTGCCTGTAAACATATCGTTGTAGTTGCGTTGAGCGATTGTTTCTGCGTGTGTGATAGCGGCCTCCATCACCTCAAAGCCACCAATATTCATCAGCACAAAAACAGGTGTAAGAATTAATGCGAAAAGCATCAATGTGGCTTGAATGGTATCCGTCCAGCTTACTGCTAAAAAGCCTCCGATAAAGGTATAAAGAATCGTCGCAACGGCACCATACCAGATAGCATCAGCGTAAGGCACGCCAAAGAGGTTTTCGAATACGCGTGCACCAGCCACAACGCCAGAAGCACAATAAACCGCAAAGAAAAGTAAGAAAATCAGAGCAGATAAGATTTTGATGATACGGGTTTTATCGCTAAAACGGTTGTGAAAATATTCTGGTAAAGTTAAAGCATCGCCAAAATATTCAGTTTGGGCACGTAAACGCCCTGCAACCAATTTCCAGTTAAGATAAGCCCCTAATGTTAAGCCAATTGCCAACCAAGCTTCAATTAAACCACCCGCATAAATTGCCCCTGGTAATCCCATCAATAACCAACCAGACATATCTGATGCCCCCGCAGAAAGTGCGGTAACAAAGCTACCTAAGCGGCGACCGCCTAAGATGTAATCTGAAAGATTATTGGTAACACGATAGGCGGTAAAGCCAATTAAGATCATCCCTAACAAATAAATCAGGAAGGTAGTTACGGTTGGATCTAAGCCAAACATTATGCATCCTCTTAAAATTTTAAAGGAAAGAGATTACTGATTTTTGGCAAAATTTCAACTTAAACCGCATAAAAAGGCGGATTTTTTTGATTTAAGCGGGCTTATTCCGCAATAATTAAATGATGCAGCGGTTTATCCCAAGGCTCAAGAGGTAGCTTTTCTACACATTGACAAGCGTGAGCCAGCCCTATGCGAATTGCTTTCGGATTTTGTTCAAAGGTGCGATCGTAAAAACCGCCACCGTAACCAAGTCGCCCAAGCTGTTTATCGCAACCAACAAGCGGTGTAAAAATCATATCAATTTGCGAAGTCGGGATCACATTTCTCACATCTAATTTCGGTTGTAACAAGCCCCACGGATGTTTTTCTAACGGTGTGACTGATTCAAAATGAGAGAAAAGCAAATTCCCCTTTGAAAAAGGATGAATAATCGGTAAGTAGCATTTTTTGCCTTGTTTACGTAGCTCTTCAACTAACACAAGAGGTGAAATTTCGTGTTTAAATGGCAAATAAACAGCGATATGTTCCGCTTGCTGTTTTTCGATAATATCTAATGCAATAGGAACTAGATCCTGCGAGGCTTGCAATTGTTTTTCTGCGGATAAATGTGAGCGTTTTTCAAGAAGTTGTTTACGAAGAACTTGGCGGTCTATTTGAATGGATGATTGCATAGGTAATAGTTGGTGGAGTGTCCGAAGTGCCGCTATCGGTAATAGTCCTTGAACCAGAAGGTTCAAGGGAGTCGAACGTATTTGTTTTTAGGCTTCTTACTTAAAGTAAGCATGCTCACCAACAACTGGATGTCCAACTCAAAGTTTTAAATTATCGGCTCAGGGACGTAACCAACAACGCACACCCCAGACAGGTTAGAATATTAACGGAATTTTGCCTTTTTTCCTAGTCTTAAACGCAATTTATTTTACGTTTGCCTAGCTTTTAGGCGAGCATATAACAGTTATTCATCAACCGTAATTGATGCGGCTGGCTGAAGTTTATTCAATGAACTATCTAGCTGCTGAATGCAGTTTTGTAACACATTTTTATTGTTTTCATTGCGTTGTTTTTCAAGCTCAAGTTCATAGTTTAAATTAAGTGCCACGATTGCCAATACTTTTTCTAACTGAATAATGCCTGATTGTTCTTTTAGAACGCCTACACGCTCTTCCAAACGTTGGGCAGAGGCAAGTAAATTATCTTTCTGTTCTGGTGGACAATGTAATCGCAAAACTTGCCCAAAAATTTGTATCTCAATATTATTTGCCGACATAACAAGCCGTCCTTATAAAGAATAAATTAGTTTATTATGCCATTATTCAATTTAATCATAAATAGAAAAATCGCTAAATTCAATTCAACAATTTTAATTATTTATAGGTAAATCAGCATAATAGCCCGATTTTTATCCCTTATTTTGCGTTTTTTTGCTATTATGCGAGCCTAATTGATCATCCTCTTGATTTTATTAATATGACAATACAAGTAGAATTTAAACAACTCGTTGCCCAACTGCAAATTGAGATTACGCCTGCCGAATTTCACGGCTTTTTAAGCGGCTTAATTGTGGGCGGGGTACAAGATGAGTCTTGGAAAACATTAACTTACCAATTCACCCATGATGGGCACGCCTTTTCTCAAGCTCCTCTCAAAACATTGGAAAACTTTTATCAAGAATTGACCGCTAGTTATACGGAAGCTAACACGCTTTTCAGCCTTTGGTTACCTGAAGATGAAAATGATGGCTTCGCTCTTGCTGATAGCATTGCGGAATGGACAAGCCACTTTATTTTGGGGTTAGGTTTAGCTCAACCCAAATTAAGCGAAGAAAAAGATGAGGTAGGCGAAGCAATTGATGATTTAGAAGAGATCTCACGCCTTGGCTACCACGATGATGACAAAAACGAAGAACTCATCGAAGCGGGCGAAGAAGTCGTCGAATATTTACGCGTGCTGGCTCTTTTCTTGCACAGCAATTTCGCATTAAATACCACACCTGCAAACAAAGCTCAACTGCACTAATTTTGAAGAATAAGGATAATTATGACTCAGCTGAAAAATGATCGCTATTTAAAAGCCCTATTACGTGAACCTGTGGATATGACACCTGTTTGGATGATGCGTCAAGCAGGTCGTTATTTGCCAGAATATAAAGCAACCCGTGCACAAGCAGGCGATTTTATGTCGCTATGTCGCAATGCAGATTTAGCCTGCGAAGTGACTTTACAACCTTTACGCCGCTATGCATTAGATGCAGCGATTTTATTTTCAGATATTTTGACTATTCCAGATGCAATGGGCTTAGGTTTAAGTTTTGGTGCAGGCGAAGGTCCTAAATTTGCTCGCCCAATTGAGCATAAAATCCAAGTGGATAATTTGCCAATTCCCGATCCTGAAGGTGAATTACAATATGTAATGAATGCTGTTCGCACCATTCGCCGTGAATTAAAAGGCGAAGTACCGTTAATCGGTTTTTCTGGCAGCCCATGGACTTTAGCAACTTATATGGTCGAAGGCGGTTCAAGCAAGGCATTCACTAAAATTAAAAAAATGATGTATGCCGATCCGCAGATTTTACACGCATTATTAGACAAACTTGCAGACAGCGTCATTCTTTATTTAAATGCACAAATTAAAGCGGGTGCACAAGCGGTAATGGTATTTGACACTTGGGGCGGTGTGTTAGCTCACGAAGAGTACAAAACCTTCTCATTGCAATATATGCAAAAAATCGTGGAAGGCTTAATTCGCGAAAATGAAGGTAGAAAAGTACCTATTACCCTGTTCACCAAAGGTGGTGGATTATGGCTTGAAGCGATTGCAGAAACAGGTTGCGATGCAGTTGGTTTAGACTGGACTGTTGATATTCGTGAGGCGAAAAAACGCGTAGGGCACAAAGTAGCACTGCAAGGCAATATGGATCCGAGCGTATTATATGCTCCAGCTGCACGCATTGAGCAAGAAGTTAAAAACATTCTTGCAGGTTTTGGCGAAGGCTCTGGTCACGTGTTTAACCTAGGGCACGGCATCCATCAAGATGTTCCAACTGAAAGCCCGAAAGTGTTTGTAAACGCTATTCACGAGTTTTCGAAGCAATATCATAAATAATTAGCTGCAAGCGGTGGAGCGTTGTAAAACTTTTACGAATTTCGACCGCTTTGTCATTAACTATCGCGAGGAATTATATGCGAAACCCCATTCACAAACGTATGGAACGCTTTGAACCTTGGCAACACCTGACCTTTATGGCGTGTTTGTGCGAAAGAATGTATCCGAATTTCCAAATGTTCTGCCATGTAGCTGAACAAGAAGAGAATACGAAGCTCTATCAGAATATCTTAAATCTCGTCTGGGAGCATCTCACTGTTAAGGGAGCGAAAATCAACTTTGATAATCAGCTCGAAAAATTAGAAAACATCATCCCAGATGTGAACGAATATGAATTTTTCGGCGTGCTTCCTGCCCAAGATGCGTGCGAAGCACTTTCTGAATTGCTACACAGCATCATTGCTGGCTCAACACTTGAACAAGCGATTCGCATTAGCCAAATCTCGCTTGGCACCGTTGCAAGCTATTTAGAGATGCAAAATGAACGAGAATTAAGCGAAGTAGAGCTAAAAAATTCAGAAGAAATTCAAGCAGAATTAGACGTACAATGGCAAATTTACCGACTTCTCAATGAATGCGAAGAGCGTGATGTTGCCTTGATTTTAGACCTTAAAAACGAGATCAGAAGTGCGGGAATAAGCAATATTGGTGTGATTTTTAACCAGTAGAATTATTTTTCGATAAAAAATAATATTTGCCTATTTGAGAAATTCGAACTTTGAATTAAGCTACACCAAGTTATATCAACCCTTTCGGCGATTTTCGCCATAACTAAACAATCTTTGAGGATTAAACTATGAACAAAAGTGAATTAATTGATGCTATCGCAGCAAAAGCAAACTTAAGCAAAAAAGATGCTAAAGCAGCTTTAGAAGCAACGTTAGAAGCCGTATCTGAAAGCTTAAAAGTTGGTGATGCTGTTCAATTAATCGGCTTCGGTACATTCAAAGTAAACAAGCGTGCAGCACGTATTGGTCGTAACCCAAGTACTGGCGAAGAGATCCAAATCGCAGAAGCTAAAATCCCAGCTTTCGTTGCTGGCAAGGCATTAAAAGATTTAGTGAAACAGTAATAGAAAATTGCCATTAAAAAACGGTCTAAACCTTATATGATAAGCATAAGGTTTAGACCGTTTTCATATCTTTTATGTCAGATTATTTTTGTTCTTCTTTAAAAGGTTGTGATTTAGATTCAGCATTTTGTTCTGATACAATTTCATACTTCTTTATCAATTCTTCTTCTAGTGTCTTACCTTCTTTTGCTACTTGATCTAATTTTGCCTGTAATTCACTAAAGATTTTATGTGACTCTTCCGTTGGTTGGTGAACTACTTTTTCTCCTTCTGTCATCAATTGTATGCCCAATGATAAGGCTTCTAAAGATTTTTCTTTAAGCTGTTTTACTTTCTCATCAGCAATTTGCAAAGTATCTGCACTTTGTTTAATTACATCAGCTTGAGCTAATAACGCTTTATTCATTGCATCACGCAATAATTTTTCATCTTTTGCTTTGTCGCCTAGTTTTTCTACTTCAGTAGTAATCGCATTTTCGATACCTTGTTCTTGAGCTTTTTGCCATTCACGGAATTTTTTGTAATCTTCCGCTCCAGTGTCTACTACTTCCGCAGATTTCTCTTCAGCTTTCACTTCCGTTTTTTCTTGATTGCTTGGTAAAGTTTCTTGTTCCATTTTTGTTTGGACTGCTGGTGCTGTGTTTGCAACATTAGTTGTTGTTTCTGTAGATTTATCACAAGCGGTTAAAAGTACAGATAATAATGCAATTGCACTTAATGTTTTTAATTTAGTCATATTAACCTCAAAAAAATGGCTAGCAAAACACTAGCCATTATTATTATTGTTTGAATCTAAAATTATTCGCCGAAAGTTTGTTGTAATTCAGCTTGTAATTGTTGTAACACATTGCCTTCTTGGATAAGTTGCTGTGTTTTCTCTGCTAATGCATTTTGTGATTCAGGCGTTGGTTGAGCCATCACTTTTACAGAATCTGCTACGATTGAACTGGATAAAGTTAAAACTTCTTTAGTTTTTGCTTTAAATGCAGCAACTAAGGGGCTTTTGATTTCTACGGCATCTAAAGTTTTTACTGTTTCATCTACAGTTTTTGTAAATTCAACTAATGCAGCTTCTACTTTTTTAGGATCATTCGTTGCTAACTCAGTTTGAAGTTTTTGTTGAGCTGCATTTGCTGCTTGCTCTTGTGCTTTGTTCCAATCTAAGATTTTTTGTAAATCTGTTTTACCTTGAGCTAACTCTTCTGCACTTAATTGTACAGCTGGTTTTGCTGTTTCTGCTGGAGCTGTTTCTTGTTGTGCTACTGGTGCTTGAGTTTGTGCTGCTGGTGTTGCTTCTGCTTTTGGTACTTCAGCAGCTTTATCTGCTGGTTTATCACAAGCGGTTAAAAATAATGCAAATAATGCTGTTGCACTGATTTTAGTTAATTTAGTCATTTAAGTTCCCTTTATGTAAAATAAATCTCTCTCAATAGAGAGGTTTGTATATTGTACGCTGTATAGACTGACTTTCAAAACAAATGTTCCGTAAAGTCTTGTATATTTATGTAAATTTAAGCTTTTTTGTGATGTTTTTCTAAACTACGATGGCGAATTTGCACTTTTTTGCCTTTCGCTTGGAAATATTTGGCGAGCTGTTCGGTCACAAAAACAGAACGGTGTTTGCCTCCCGTACAACCAATTGCAATAGTTAAATAACTTCGGTTGTTTTTTTCAAGCTGAGGCAACCACATTTCTAAATAATTACGTGTGTGATAGATAAATTGGTGCACTTCTGTTTGTCGCTCTAAAAAATCAATTACAGGTTGCTCTAGTCCTGTCATTGGACGCAACTCTGGATTCCAATGCGGGTTAGGCAAGAAACGTACATCAAACACATAATCTGCATCAGCTGGCAAGCCATACTTAAAGCCGAAAGATTCAAACACAATATTTAGCTCTTTCTCTTGATGCCCCTGTAACAACGTTCTTAAATTTTCTGCCAGTTCGTGTGAAGAAAGGTGGGAGGTATCAATAATGTAATTGGCTTGTTGAAGCAATGGTTCAAGTAAACGTTCTTCCAAATCAATCGCACTTTCGAGAGATAAATCTTGGCTAGAAAGCGGATGTAATCGGCGAGAATCACTGTAACGGCGAATAAGCATGCTCCGTTCGCAATCTAGGAACAACAATTTTACGTGATAAGGTGAAAGCTGGGCAAATAGTTCATCTAAAACTTTTGCATCTTCGGGTAAATTTCGGACATCAAGACTAACCACTGCTGATTCTTTTGACTTAGAGAGATATTCTGCTAATTGAGGGATTAACGGAAGCGGAATGTTATCCACGCAGTAATATCCAACATCTTCTAATGCACGTAATGCCACTGATTTACCCGAGCCTGAACGCCCACTAATAATGATAAGTTCCATAATAGCCCCATCAACTACTCTTCTGTTTCTGATTGTCTATCAATATATGCTAAAATCTGCCAGATTTCATCTGCCGATTGTGTTGCTCTGAGCTGTTTAGCTAATGCTTTATCGCTAAGTTTTTGGGCAATTTGCTGCAAACAGCCTTTGTATTTTTCACAACAGCCTTCAGGAAACATCATGGCATAAACCAAATCAACCTCTTTATTATCACTGGCTTCATAATCAATTGGTTGTTCTAATTTAAAAAAGAGAGCAATGGGTTGATTAAGTTCAGTACAGTCAGATGGTAGTTTTGCGTGTGGTAATGCAATACCATTACCGATGCTAGTGCAACCTAATTTTTCACGTTTGAACAAATTTTCAAAACAGATCACAGGGCATACCTCTTTTGCATTGAGACGGTATTCTAACTGGATAGATTCAGCAACTGTTTTGCCCGCTAACTCTAATAAGCGTTTTTTACTTGAAACGACCACATCATGATAAATATGATCTGGGGTTAAAAATTCTGTTAATTGCATAATAAAAGTGCCATTGAAATTCAATGGCATTCGTTATTGAAAGGATTAAAGTTTAAACTGATCACCTAAGTAAACTTCTTTTACTTTCGGATTTTCAAGCACTTGGCTTGGTGTGCCTGTCGCAATCATCTCACCACTACCGACAATATAAGCACGCTCACATACATCAAGTGTTTCACGCACGTTGTGATCGGTAATCAACACGCCTAACCCACGTTCTTTTAGATTGACGATAATTTTTTTTATATCAATAACGGAGATTGGATCCACCCCTGCGAAAGGTTCATCCAACAAGATAAATTGTGGATTAGCTGCCAGTGCACGAGCGATCTCAACACGACGACGTTCTCCCCCAGAGAGAGCTTGCCCAAGACTGTTGCGGATATGTTCAATATGGAATTCTGAAATTAATTCATCCGCACGTTCGCAACGTTGTTTATTATTTAGATCTTTACGTACTTGTAACACAGCCATCAAGTTATCATACACACTTAAACGGCGGAAAATTGAGGCCTCTTGCGGAAGATAACCAATCCCTTGTTTCGCACGATCGTGCATCGGTAGAGTGCTAATATCTTTTTGATCAATACGAATTGTACCATTATCGTGGCGAACTAAGCCCACTACCATATAGAATGAGGTAGTTTTACCCGCACCATTCGGACCAAGTAATCCCACAATTTCACCCGTGTTTACGTGAAAGCTCACATTTTTCACTACCTTACGATTTTTATAGCTTTTCGCTAAATGTTCTGCATAGAGCGTTGCCATAACTTTCCTATTTTTTATTCTGATTTAACTGATTGGGAATAAGTACGGTTTTCACGCGTGTTTTTCCACCGCTTGTTGCTTTAAGCTGCTGTTTTTTTACATCATAAGTGATTAACGGCGCCTTAATAAAGCTATCTAATTGCTTCAATTCCGCATCACCCGTTAAAGTTAAAAATTCGCTGTTCAAATCATATTTTACGCTTGAACCTTTCCCATTTACAGGCTTACCATCATCAAGAGTTTGCTGGAAAGTAACAGGCGAACCTACCGCATCTAATGTCTCTTTTTTACCTTCTTGACGAACGATTGTCACTTTATTCGCTTTCACGATAATTGAACCTTGTGTAATAGTGACACCATCATCAAAAACGACCGTGTTTGTATTCATATCTAATGATTGACTGCCTGAATCAATGTTAATTGGCTGGTCAGTATCATTTTTTAATGCTTGAGCCGATAAACTCACGCTTAATAAAGCGATTAAAATTGTTGTTTTTATTGCAAATTTCATTGTTTTTCCTTCTCTTGCTTATTTGCCGCTTTAATGACTGTCGGCTCAATATAGCTTTTCACATCTTTTAGTAAGGTTGCCACTTGCTGTTTTAAATTTCCTTTCAACCCTATACCGCTGGTAGTAAAACCTAAGCCTTGTGATTTAACTTCACTGTCAGTAAACACATCTTGCGTAGTTAAATTAACTGAAAGATGATCCGTTTCAATACGTTGTAATTTTGAAGTTGGCTCAAGTGCTTGCAATGTTACGTTACCTGAAAGAGTTAAAATTCTCTCTGCATTAATTTCTGCGTGATCTGCACTCAATTTCCACTGCTTTAAAGCGGTCAATTTATCAAATAAATTAACTAACGGGTTTGTAAATTCGGTTTTTTCACTCTCTTCATAACGCTTAATCTCTTCTGCTTCAGCGTAATATTCTGGTTTGCCTTCTAAATCAAACACCGAAGTAGACATTCGATTACCGGTGTAATCTGGCATTCCCTCTTTTTTAATCAGATTATCTAGTCCGTTTGTTTCGTCTTTGGCTTGATATTGCATCCAGCCTAGCAAGGTAGCCACAATCACCAATAGCAGGGCAGTTATTCGTTTATTCATATCCCATACCTATAAATTTAACGCTAAATCATAACATAATTTTGATATTCATAGAGAGAGTTAGTTCAGGGATTTTGTAAATTTTGTAAAAAAATAAACCGCTTGTAAATTTTTTAATACTTACAAGCGGTTAGTTTTCACGGTAGTTTTACTAAACTCTAACCTGTATTTCGCATTCCTGCTGCAATCCCCGTGATAGTAATCATCAAGGCTTGTTCAAGTTCTGGATCTGGGTTCTCAGTTTGGCGTAAACGGGCAAGCAACTCAACTTGTAATAAGTTAAGTGGGTCGGTATAAACATTACGTAAGGCGATAGAATCGGCAATCCAAGGTAAATCACCCATTAACTGACCATCGCTTGATAGAGCAAGAATGGTTTGAATATCCTCACTCAATTGCGTACGGAGATTTTGCCCTAGGCGTTGCAACTCTTTAGCGACTAAGCGTTGATCATAATGTTCTGCCAACCATAAATCTGCTTTGGAGAACACCATCTCAAGCATACCGATACGGGTTGAGAAGAAAGGCCACTCTTTACTCATCTCTTTAAGCGTTGTTTCATCACCTGTTTCAATCATTTTACGCAATGCAGCTCCCGCACCAAGCCATGCTGGTAGCATTAAGCGGTTTTGCATCCACGCAAAGATCCAAGGAATAGCACGCAGACTTTCTACCCCGCCGTTTGGATTACGTTTTGAAGGGCGTGAGCCAAGCGGTAATTTCGCTAACTCTTGTTCTGGCGTTGCAGCACGGAAATAAGGCACGAAATCAGGTTCGCCACGCACAACGCCACGATAAATTTCGCAAGAAATCTCAGCCCCTTTATCCATCACATCACGCCAGCTTTGTTTTGGCTCTGGTGGTGGGAGTAAGTTCGCTTCTAAAATTGCACTTGCATATAGATTTAAGGTATCAACAGCCACTTCTGGCAAACCAAGTTTAAAGCGGATCATTTCACCTTGTTCTGTTACACGTAAGCCTGATTTGAGCGAACGAGGAGGTTGAGATAACAGTGCTGCGTGAGCAGGTGCACCGCCACGCCCCACCGTACCACCACGACCGTGGAATAAAACCAATTCAATATTATGTTTTTCCGCCAAGTTCACTAAGGCTTCTTGTGAACGATATTGTGCCCAAGAAGCGGCTAACATTCCCGCATCTTTTGCAGAATCGGAGTAGCCAATCATTACCATTTGGTAGTTATTGATAATGCCACGATACCAGCCGATATTGAACAAATCGGTCATCACTTTTTCACTGTGATCCAAGTCGTTCAATGTTTCGAATAGCGGAGCAACGGGAATCGTATATTTACAGCCTGCTTCTTTGAGTAATAAATGTACCGCTAATACATCCGATGCTTCACGAGCCATAGAGATCACATAAGCAGAAATCACGCCTTTTGGCTGCTCAGCGATGACTTTGCATGTATCTAAAATTTCTTGCGTTTCTGGACTTGGTGTCCAATTGGTTGGAATAAGTGGGCGGCGTGAGCTTAATTCACGCACTAAAAACGCCTGTTTATCATTTTCAGTCCATTGCGAATAGTCGCCTAAGCCAATATAACGGGTGATTTCTGCTATTGCCATTTCATGACGGGTACTTTCTTGGCGAATATCTAAGCGAGAAAGGCTTAAACCAAAGCAGCGAATGCGACGTAAGCAATCTAGTAAGCCACCGTTTGCGATGATACGCATTCCGCAAGCGTGTAACGATTGGTAACAATCAAAAAGCGGTTCCCAAAGTTCTTCGTCATTAAACATGACTTCATCTTTGTTAATCGTAACGGGTTTACCTTCAATTAACTCGCCAAAGTAAGTTAAGGTATTTTGTAATTTGCTACGTAAGCCTTTTACCACCACACGGTATGGCTCAATATGATCGCCATATTTTTCGCGGAATTCAGGCGTACAGTGCACTACTGAAAGCTCTTCGGCTAAATTACTAATATCGCGTAAGAAAAGATCTGCGGCTTTCCAGCGGTTCATATAGAATACTTTGCGAGTTACTTCAGAGGTCACAAACGGATTGCCATCGCGGTCGCCTCCCATCCAGGAAGAGAAACGCACAGGGATAAGTGCTACATCGTGTTGTACGCCAAAATGTTTTTCTAATTGGAAATTCAACTCACGGCAGAAGTCTGGCACAGCAGTCCAAAGGCTGTTTTCAATAATAGCCATTCCCCATTTAGCTTCATCAATTGGCGTTGGGCGAGCGGCACGAATTTCATTGGTATGCCACGCAAGTGCAATTAACTGCATCAAACGACGTTGTAGGCGGAATTTTTCGCCCTCGGTTAAATCATCGTGCTCTAATTGTTCTAAACATTTATTGATCTCAACGTGTTTATGCACCAAAGAACGGCGTGTCACTTCGGTTGGGTGAGCGGTTAAAACAAGCTCAACTAGTAATTTTTCAACGGTTTGAATGACTAACTCAACAGGCGTATTTTGTGCTTTCAAGCGGGCGAAAAGTGCACTTAGAGCACGATTACCTAAGGTTTCATCATAGTCGTGACGAGAAATCGTTTGATATTGTTCTGCAATATTGGTGAGGTTTAAGAATTGACTAAAGGCACGAGCCACAGGTAAGACATTTTCAGTCGAAATATGGGCAAGTTTATTCAGCAACTGCTCGCGGGCTTGTTCATCACCACTACGAGATTTTTTTGAAAGCTGACGAATGCTCTCAATAAGATCTAAAATTTCGCTTCCTTGTGCTTCTCGAATGGTTTCTCCTAAAAATTCGCCCAACATATGAATGTTTTGACGCACGCCAGAATGAGGTTGGCTCATAATGTTTCCTCTTTAGATTTTAAAAATTAACTGAAAATAGATATATCGAATTTGAGTTAAAATTTCAACCTAGAATTTTTTTATTTATGAAAAAAATAATAAAATACGAATTTTATTTTGGAAATAAAAAACGTAGAGCATATCACTCTACGTTTAACTTACATAATTAACCTGCAACAGACGGTAAAATTCCAGCTTGCATTAAGAATGGAATGACCATAATAATCACGCCCATAATCAACGCAATCACTAAAGCAGCGTTCCCGCCCGCAACACGGTATGACAGATTTGGGTGTAATTGACGAGCACGCCACGCCAAGCCGATTGGAAGCACTAAGCCGTAGAAAGAGAAGAGTAAACCCGCATAGCCTAAGGCTGCGATAAAGCCATTTGGATAGAACAATGCAAACGCAAGCGGTGGAATAAAGGTTAATGGTGTCAAAATCAAGCGATTGTTTGGCAACTGTACACGTTTCAATAAGTCGCCCACGCCTTCAAAAATCCCCATCGCCACGCCTAAGAATGAGGTAATTAACGCTAATGTAGAGAAAATTCGTACCATTTCGCCAAGCACGGTACTCCCCGTGATTTGACTGGTCGCTTTCACTAAGCCGTTTAAGGTTGCATCTTGTTTTAATAATGTCGCAAACTCACTTTGGCTCAATACCCCGTGCGTTGCCAATTGCCACAAGAGGTAAGCGGTTAATGGAATTAACGTCCCGATAAGTACTGCCACACGGATTTTTTTGATGTCCGCTTCTAAATAGCTATTGATACTTCCCATAATCACGTGGAAACCGAACGAGGTAAAGAAGATAGGAATCGCAGAAATCACCAATAAATTATCTAACGGCACAGCAGTCAGGTTTTCTAATTTGGCTTTTGGCAACATCATCATCAATACGCCAATAAAGGCAATGATTTTTCCGATGAAAAGCACACGGGTTAAACCATCTACACCTTTAATCCCGACTACAACGAATGCACCTAAAATAAAAGTAAAAATTAAAATCCCGATTTTTAAGGCATTATCTGCGCCCAAACTTTCAGGCAACACGCCCGAAACTAACGAGCCACCGCCCGTAATATAAGCCGCCAACAACGCATAAAGTAAAATTAACAAGCTTGCGGTAGCTAACACACGCCCTGTCATACCAAAATATTGTTCAGCAAGCGTTGCCACACCGACATCTTGCTGTTTGGCGGTTTGGTACACTTCCATAAAGAGCAAGCCTGTGTAGGTGAGAAGTAGCCATAAGCCAACGAGTAAGACGAGCGTCATGCCAAAGCCCATTCCTGCAGAAGTAAGCGGCATCGCTAACATTCCCGCACCAATGGTTGTGCCTGCAATCATTAAGGCACTGCCCAAAATTTTATTTTTCATAAGATCTCCTGTATATAAGAAGTTTGCATTCTAGCAAATCTAAAATTATTCATTTAAAGCAATTTTTGTTTTCTATGCTAAATTTCATTGTTTGTGGCGATACAAGCAGAGTTTTTATCTATTTTCGACAAACTTTAATGCATCTTCTACAATTGACACATTCGCCCCTGGTTTACAAGCATTTTCACTTAAATGGCGACGCCACTGTCTTGCACCTTTGCAATTTTGAAATGCTCCAAGCATATGACGAACGATGTGATTGAGGTAAACCCCTTTCGCTAATTCCTTTTCGATATAAGGCAACATCTTTTCTACTGCTTCTCGGGCAGTGACAAGCGGTCGATTTTCGCCAAAAATTTGCGAGTCAATTTCTCCTAATAATGAAGGATTTTGATAAGCCTCACGCCCTACCATCACACCATCAACGAATTGAAGATGATGTTTAATTTCTTCAATGGTCTTAATACCACCATTGATAGAGATGTTGAGATGTGAAAAATTACGCTTGAGCTGATAAACGCGTTCATAATCAAGCGGTGGAATTTCTCGATTTTCTTTCGGGCTTAAGCCAGAAAGCCATGCTTTACGAGCGTGCACGATAAAATCGTTCGAATAAGGTTGCACTTTTTCAATGAAATCGCAGAGAAATTCGTAGCTGTCTAAATCATCAATTCCGATGCGATGTTTAACCGTCACAGGGATTTGGACTGCATCTTGCATTGCTTTAATGCAGTCTGCAACTAAATCGGCTTTACCCATCAAACAGGCACCAAACATGCCATTTTGTACGCGATCAGACGGGCAACCTACGTTTAAATTCACTTCCGCATAACCGCGTTCTTCTACCAATTTTGCACAATGTGCCAGCTGTTTTGGATCGCTTCCGCCTAATTGCAATGCTACTGGGTTTTCAGCAGGATTGTACTCCAACAGATCATATTTGGCATGAATGATTGCTGGAGCGGTGATCATTTCGGTATAAAGCAAAGCGTGTTGGCTAAATTGGCGATGAAAATAACGGCAATGACGCGTAGTCCAATCTAGCATAGGGGCAACAGAAAATCGCCCTGAATAAAAATTTTTCTGCATAGTTTTATAAATTGAAAGGGATTAAATTTTCTGAGAGTTTTGCAAAAGAGTTCAGAAATATAACCGCTAGTGATAAGGATTAAATATGGCAAGATAATACTATAAATCAAAGCGTTTTGCTTTAATTTTCTGGTAAAAAAGAAAGATATACACAAGATATCCATAAGTAAAACAACACAATATATTGTGTTTTTATAACACTGAAGCACAATATATAGAACAAAATCATCTAAAAGATTTTTTCTTTATAAATCAATAAACTAGTAAAGGGGGAGTAGAAAATGTGCTCAAAAGCATTTTGTCAAGACTTGTTCTTACCAAAGAAATTCCCTAGAATTTGCCCTCAATTTCAATAAGGAAACATAGAGCAAAGTATGAAAAGACGTAATCTTTTTGAAAAACGCTTGAACATCAAACCATACGAATACCCTGAACTACTTGAGTTTAAAGATGCTATTCGCCACTCATATTGGCTACACACCGAATTCAATTTTACAGGTGATATTCAAGATTATCGCACAACCATTAGCAACCACGAACGCCACGTTTTAACACGTGCAATGCTGGCGATTTCGCAGGTAGAAGTGAATGTAAAACGTTTCTGGGGTGAGCTCTATCGTTATTTTCCAAAACCTGAAATGGATGATGTAGGTGGTACTTTTGCTGAATCAGAAGTTCGCCATAAAGATGCTTATTCATTTTTGCTTGAAAAATTAGGCTTAAATGAGATGTTTAGCCAAATTCAAGAGATTGAACCGTTAATGAACCGCATCCGCTACATGGAAGCCTTTATGAAAGATAAAGATGCGGGCAAAGGCGAATTTGTACTTTCTTTAGTGCTTTTCTCTTTATTTGTTGAACATATTTCATTATTTGGTCAATTCTTGATTATGATGTCTTTCAATAAGTATAAAAACTTATTCAAAGGGATTTCAAATGCGGTTGAAGCAACCTCTAAAGAAGAAGAAATTCACGGTAAATTCGGAATTGCGTTATACGAAATTTTACGTGATGAACATTCAGAATTATTTACAGATGAATTCTTCGTTGAATTAAAAAACTTAGCAGATCAAGCATTTGATGCAGAAAAAGGCATTTTAGATTGGATTTTTGAAGACGGTGATTTGAGCTTTATTAGCAAAGAAACTGTGCTCAATTACATTAAAAGCCGTTATAACAATTCATTGATGATATTAGGTTTAGAACCACCACACGACATCAATCCTGAATTGTTAAAAGAAACAGAGTGGTTTGATATTGAGATTCTTTCAACCAAAGAAACGGATTTCTTTAACAAACGTAGTACCGATTATAGTAAAAAAATGAAACAGATTACCGCAGATGATTTATTCTAGTTCCCGTCCCGATTTTGCTTGGCTAAACGAAGATAGCCGTTTATTTTTACAACGTGGTTATTTACTTGAAGGAACAACCGCTTTAGACCGTATCCGTTATATTGCTGAACACGCTGAAAGAAAATTAGGTATTGAAGGTTATGCGGATAAATTCTTCCACTATATGGCTCGTGGTTATTTCTCACTTTCATCGCCAATTTGGTCAAACTTTGGCTTAGACCGTGGTTTACCAATTTCTTGTTTTGGTAGTTATATTGGGGATTCTATCCACGAAATTATGGAAACTACTGCAGAAGTGGGGATGATGAGTAAAATCGGTGGCGGTACATCAGGCTATTTTGGCGATATTCGTCCACGTGGTTCATCAATCAGAAACAACGGTAAATCAGATGGCTCATTTAATTTCAGCAAGTTATTTGATACCGTTATCGATGTGATTTCTCAAGGGACTTCCCGTAAAGGTCAATTCGCAGGCTATATTGATATTGAACACGGCGATATTGATGAATGGTTAGACATTCATACTGAAGGTAATCCAATTCAGTTAATGTATTATGGGGTTTGCGTAGGGCACGAATGGTTAGAGTCAATGAAAGCTGGCGATCCATATAAACGCCAGCTTTGGGCAAAATTACTGCAACGTAAAACTGAAACGGGTATTCCATATTTATTCTTTAAGGACAATGCGAATGCAGGTCGCCCAGACGTTTATAAAGATAAAAATATGACCGTACATGCTTCAAACTTGTGCACGGAGATTATGTTACCATCCAGCTCTGATGAGAGCTTTGTATGCTGCTTATCTTCAATGAACCTGCTCTATTTTGATGAGTGGAAAGAGACTGATGCACCAGAAGTATTAACCTACTTCTTAGATGTAGTAATGAGTGAATTTATTGAGAAAAGTAATGAAATTCCATTCTTGCATCGTGCAAATAAATTTGCTCGTCGCCACCGTGCATTAGGTTTAGGGGTATTAGGCTGGCACAGTTATTTACAAGCGAACAACATTGCGTTTGATAGCTTCCAAGCGATGCAAAAAAATAATGAAATTTTCCGTACCTTACAGGAAAAAACATTAAAAGCGTCAAAAGAATTAGCACAACGTTTTGGTGAGCCTGAAATCTTAAAAGGCTACGGACGCCGTAATACCACATTGATGTCAATAGCACCAACTAAATCAAGTAGCTTTATTTTAGGCAGCGTATCGCCATCGGTTGAACCATTTAAATCGAACTACTATGTAAAAGATTTGGCTAAAATCAAAACCATTTACAAAAATCCATTCTTAGAGAAATTACTCAAAGAAAAAGGTTTAGATAACGAAGAAATTTGGGAATCTATCTTACATAATGATGGTTCTGTGCAACATTTGACACAACTAACTGATGAAGAGAAAGAAATATTCAAAACCTTCTCTGAAATCAGTCAATTAAGCGTAATTCAACAAGCAGCACAACGCCAAAAATATATCGATCAAGGTCAGAGTATTAATATTATGGTGCACCCTGCAACCCCTGCAAAAGACTTGAACCAGTTATACTTAACCGCAGAAGAGTTGGGTTTAAAATCAATTTACTATCAATACTCAATGAGTGCAGCACAAGTGTTTAACCGCAACTTATTAAGTTGTTCAAGCTGTGAAGGCTAATCCTAGAAATGAAAAAAGCAACTGTGTTTTTAGGTAAACACAGTTGCTACAATACACAAATTTTATTTATTCGTTTTATGATCGTCCTTCATATTTGAGAAAATATTCGCCAAAACTGGGCCTGAAACGTTGTGCCAGAAACTAAATAAAGCACTTGGTACAGCAGCTATTGGGTTGAAATGTGCTGCGGCTAATGCTGCCCCTAATCCTGAATTTTGCATTCCTACCTCAATGGCAATAGCTTTGCTATCGACTATATTTAATTTGAATAATTTTGCAGAAAAGAAACCAATTAAATAGCCTAAACAGTTGTGCAACACTACTACACTGAAAATCAACAAGCCTGATTCTACAATTTTATCTTTACTTACCGCAACCACAGCAGCCAAAATTAATACAATTGAAATAACGGAAACTAACGGCATGGCTTGGCTGGCTTGCTCAATCGCTTTCTTAAATAACGCACGTACAACTAACCCCAAGAATATTGGGAAAAGCACCATTTTTAATACGGATAAGAACATTGCAGATGCATCAATATCTAACCATTGGCTAGCAAGAACGTAGAAGATTGCAGGCGTTAGTAATGGAGAAAGCAACGTAGAAATTGTTGTACAAGCAACCGAAAGTGCGGTATTCCCTTTTGCAAGGTAGGTCATTACATTTGAAGAGGTACCACCAGGGCAAGAACCGACTAAGATAACGCCAACGGCTAAATCAGGCGGTAAGTCAAAGGCTTTAGCGAGAACAAAAGCGATAGAGGGCATAATCACAAATTGCCCAACTACGCCAATTACGACTGATTTTGGATGTTTTGCTACTTCGCCGAAATCATTAAAGGTAAGCGTAATCCCCATACCAAACATCACTAAACCTAATAGGTAAGGAATATAAGGTGCGAAGATTTTAAATTCAGTGGGGAAATAGAAGGCAAGAACAGCAAAAACAATTGCCCAGAGTGCAAAAGTTTTACTGACAAATTGTGTAAGTTTAAGAAGAGTTTGCATATAAAGTCCTATTCATTATAAAAAAATTAAGAAAAGTTCTGATTTTAGAGCGGATTATCCTACTTGTCTATCTTCACTATAAAAAATCAGAAACTACCAAACCACACTCATTTATTTTATCTTTACAATCCGATCTTCATTGCTAACCCAACAAAAATGGTGCCACAAATTTTATTTAACCCGCTGCCAATTGTTTGACTATTTCTTAATAAACGACCCAATGGGGAGGCTGCTATCACTAATATGATGCACCAAACGGTACTTGTGCCGAGCAAAGTTAAGCCCAGTAATAAAAACGGTAAAAAGGTATTTTCTAAGTTTGAGGTAACAAATTGTGGCAATAATGCCAAGAAGAATAACACTACTTTAGGATTTAATACGTTAGTAATCACGCCTTGACGATAAATTTTATAGAGTGGTAATTTGTCTAAATTTGGATTATCAATGACCAAAGGTTCACGCCACATTTTGATGCCTAAATAAAGCAAATAAGCTGCACCTGCATATTTGAGAACAGCAAACAACATTGGAGAGTGAGCAACAACGCCCGCTAAACCTAATGAAACCGCTAGCACGTGAAATAGCATTCCCGTTTGAATACCGAGAGCAGAAACAATGCCCGATTTTTTACCTTCTGCAATGGTGCGAGTAATAATATAAATGGTATCCGAGCCGGGGGTGAGATTTAATAAAACACAAGCGGTTAAAAAGCCCCAATAATTTACAATGTCGTTCATCGTTTTAATCTTCCTTGTTTGAAGTTATCAATAGTTAATAATGTAATCGCAATAGCTAAACAGATCATCAATATATAAGATTTTGAATCCAAACTTTCGCCAATAATAAATGAAATAGTAAGCATAACTAAAGGTTCCATATAACCTAATAGCCCTAACACATTTACAGGTAATAAATTACTGGAAGCGATATAAGCAATAAATGCAATACCATTTACCAATCCAAACAGAGCCAGAATCGCATAAAGATAATGATTTTCCATTAAAATTGGCTGCATCTCCGTTTGAGAAATAAAATATAATGCAAAGGGAGTAACTAATAATAATTCAATAAAAAATGTAGCAAGATTATTAATGTCAAAATAGCGACGTAATGTAATATAAAGTGGATAGCCAATGCCGGCGACTAGTGTTGCCCAAGAAAAAGTCCCCGTTAAAATAATATTTGTGCCTACCCCAATAATCGCAAAAGTTAAAGAAAGCCATTTTAATAAGGTAAAATTTTCTTTAAATACGATTTTACCTAATGCTACAGCAACGATAGGCAACAATAAATAGCCAATAGAAACAGGAATTGCCTGGCCATTGTTAGGCGCCCACATAAAAAGCCAGAGTTGTACGCCTGTGTTTAGTGCAAGCAATAATAAAATAAAGATAATCGGTGGATTTTTCTTTATTTTTTGCCAAAGTTGTTTAAATTTTGGAGTCTGTTTGAATAATAAAATCGCGAGTAAAATAAATGGAATCAATACAATAATTCGAAAACCAAACATACTTTCGCCGCTTAATGGGTGCAATAAAATAGCAAAATAATAACCTAAACCAAATAAAAAATTAGCCGTGATACAAAAAAAGACACCTT